>Ga0070733_10000779_pt1 | contig 24929 bp, 16 predicted proteins | sample Coa_R1_9_FD_66450 | JGI IMG/M metagenome (GOLD analysis project Ga0070733, IMG submission 66450) | Surface soil microbial communities from Centralia Pennsylvania, which are recovering from an underground coalmine fire - Coalmine... | ecosystem: Environmental > Terrestrial > Soil > Unclassified ...
CCTCTTCAGCAGGTGTGGCAAAAGAGGAGCTCCAGCACCACCTGATCGCTTCTGTTCTGCTTGAGCCATCCAGCCTTTCCGTTTGGAATAGGTTCGTCCTCACACTTCAGCGTCCTCTCTCTCTTCAAGCAAGCAGAGATCATCAAGGACGACGGAGTTCCCAAGGGCTCGCCCCTACGGATGCGATTGCCGCATTCGGTCGCCATAATTCATCAGCATGCAATGGTGTTATTTCACTTTGCGTTCCAACAATAATGTCGCTATCTCCGTCTGCACAAGTTCGCCGCCGCGCAGCAGCTTTACGGGCAGGCGTTCGCGTTCCTGTCCGTCAGCCAGCGTTTCGAGGAGCGCGGCATTATTCTTCACCGCTTTTCCTGCCACTTCCAGCAGGATATCGCCGATGAACAGGTCGCTATATTTCTCCTGGCGCTCTGGTCGAATGCCAACTACCATTACGCCAGACGCCTGGGAAGCCAGCGCACGCATAGACTCCGGCAGCTCCATCGTGAGTATCTCGATGCCCAGCGTCACACGGCGCGCGGGCAGTTCTGACAGCCAGTCGCTGACCACGCTGCCGGGGATGGCTACCGATAAATCGCCCCCAAAGATCATGGCGTTGATGCCCACAACCTGCCCATCCGCGTTAAGCAAAGGACCGCCGGAATTGCCGGGCGCGAGTCCTACATCCGATTGAATGTAGTGCGTCGTCAGATCATCCGCCAGTTTCGCGGTGCGGATGCTGCTCACGATTCCCGCCGTAACAACCCAGCGCTGCCCCCAGGGATGGCCTATGGCAAAGACCCACTCGCCCACGCGCAGCTTTGTAGAATCGCCTATGGACAGCGTTTTCAGATCATCCCCATCGATCTTGAGCAGCGCCAGGTCCAGCCTGGGATTGCGCTGCAGCACAACAGCCGGGAAGCTTCGCCCATCCGCGAGCAAAACTTCCACCTTTGCATCGTCACGCGCAACGACATGGTTGTTGGTGAGCATACGACCATCGTTATCTATAATAATGCCCGTTCCGCCTCCGCGTCCCTCCGTGTGGACCTGCACGATGGCCGGCTTCGCATCCTCAAAGATACCTACCAGCGCCGACGAAAAGACATCTGGAAGCGGGAGCGACGAATTCGTCGAAAATGGAATTATTTGTGTCATTCTATCCACCTATCAATTCTGGTCATGTCTACTTCAAATTGGGAATGATGGCCATACCCGCTGCCAGGGCGGGGACCAAAGGCACCTTTCAATGGTAGATTTTTTGAAACATGCCGGTCTCGCCTGTCATGCTGAGCGCAGCGAAGAATGACCCTTCCCTCCTCGCTGATCCTTTTCCTAAAAAACCTACCAGTGAAAGACCAGGGGCACGGGAGCCGGGCACGCCCCTACCAAATCCGAACCGAACGGCCCACCGTACAGGGTACGGGCGGGGCTTGTCCCCGCCCTGGCAGCGTCGCCCTGGCTATCTGGTGCTGTCCGATGATGGCTATCTACTGGCGCTGCCCGATAGTGACCGGGAGCGTATGCAGCGAATTCCCGCGCAGCACTTCGACGGGAACGGTCTTGCCCGCGCGATCACCTGCCAGCACTACCTGCAAATCTTCCGAGTCGGTCACGACGTGACCATCGAGTCTGACCAGGATGTCTCCCAGCAGGATACCACCTTGCTGTGCCGGACTGTTCTCATCGACTTTGACGATTAGCAGTCCGTGCTCTTGCGCGCTGTCTGCCCGCTGAGCGGCGGGTATCTCCACCAGTTGACTGCTGATACCCAGGAAACCGCGCTTGATGTGTCCCTGCCTGACCAGCGTCTCGGCGATAGTCGCGGCGATCTGCATAGGGATAGCCAGCGTGAGACCTTGTGCCAGTCCGGTAGTCAGCACGCCCAGCACATGACCCTGCATATCGATTAACGAGCCGCCGGAGAAGCCTGGATAGGGTATGGCATCTGTGCGAATATAGCGTTCGAGCAACGCGCCTTTGCCCGTGCGCAGTGGCCCGCCAACAGCGCTCACCACGCCCGAACTTGCCATCGGTCCCTCCTCATTGGTGCGCCCCACCGCCATAATCAACTGGCCGACACGCGCGCTTTCTTCTGCTGCAGCGGCTGATTCCAGTCCCAACTCTGCCACCCGCAGCACCGCCAGGTCGCTCGCCTTGTCACGGCCCACTATGCGCGCGGTCAGCACGCGCTTATCGTGAGTTTCTATAGTAATCTCTTCCTGCTCTAGAACATGATCGGCGGTCAACACCAGTTCTGGCGCATAGACGATGCCGCTGGCCGGTTGCCGCTCGCGCCCATTGACCAGTACAATCGATGGCGCGATACGCTCAACGGCGTCGGCCATCTGATTTGAGAGCATGCGTAAGAGATTTGTATTATTCGTGCTTGTTGTCTGTTCCATTGCCCTGTCTTTCAGTTCGTAAACGAATTGTAAGGAACCCGTACATACACTATAACCAGAAGCAGCGTGATGCGCATCCGTTATTTTACCAGTTTCTATCCTGCCTGATTTAACAGGTTGCCTCAATGTGATTTCTCCAGCGACCCAACAAACTCTCCTAACCGCGCCTGCGTATGCTCAAGCGCGGGCATCTCCAACGTTTGCCCGCTCTCCGGCTTACCCTCTGTCCACCGCCCGGCTTGCGCCAGCAATTGCCACAGCGCGGCGTCTCGCTCGTTCTCCGTATGTGCCTCTTCTGGCGTGTAGAGCATGCTCGTTGCCAGCCTCAAACGCAGCGCCTGCGGCTGCTCGCCAAACGCGCTGCCGGGCAAGGTCGCGATATCCCATTCATCTAACAAATAATGGGCCAGTTGCTCGCTTGTAGCCACGCCCCGTTCAAGCAGCGCTTCTCGCCAGGGCGTGAAATCTGGATAGAGGTAGAAGCCGCCTGCCGGGCGCGGGCAGAGCGCCCCTGCATTGGTCAGCATTTCGTATAGCCTTGAGACAACATAGCCATGTATGCGCGCCGCTGCTTTTACATAAGAGGCAAGTTCGACGTTCGGACTGTATGCAACGGCGGCGGCTTCCTGCACTGGCGTGGTCGCCGACGACCAGATTTCGCTGGCAAGCGCGTGCACCGCAGCCATGAGTTGTTTGCCTGCCGCATTATTGCCAGGGATGGCTGCATAGCCAAGTCGCCAGCCGCCAGCCGAGAACGCTTTTGAGAGTCCACCCGTCACAATACAGCCCTCCGGGTAAAACTGCGCGGGGGAGACGTGTTCGCGCCAGCCGTGCGCCAGTTCCGCGTAAATTTCGTCGCTGATGAGCGTGATGCCATGTTCGCGCGACCAGTTGGCGATGGCTTGCGCATCCTCTGCTGAAAACATGCTGCCCGTCGGGTTGGACGGCGTATTGACGATCAGTATGCGTGGGTTGGCTCCCTCCTGGCGTGCTCGTACAAGCGCATCCGAAAGCGCCTGTGGAGTTAGTCGATGATGGTCGCGCGCGTCGGTCTCGACCTCAATTACCCGCCGGCCTGCCAGTCTCGCCTGCGGCGCATAGCTCACCCAGGACGGTACGGGCAGCAGCAAGTCTCCATCCAGCGCCTGCAACAACGTGTAGAGCAGGGGCTTACTGCCGGGCGCGGCGATGATTTGATCAGGTGTAAAGGTAATGTGGCGCGTGCGTTCCAGGTACGCGGCGATGGCCTTGCGCAATGCAGGTATGCCCGCAACGGGAGCATAGCCGGTGCGTTTAGCAGCGCGCGCCATGGCCTCAGCCAGCAGCGGATGCAGCGGAAATGATGCCTCGCCAAAACCAAGATGAATCGTTTTACGCCCGGCTGCTCGCCTTGCCGCCACTGCCTCATTCATAGCGAGCGTAGCCGAGCTTGCCATATCCTGAAGCGCAGGTGTCAATGTGAGTGGCGTGCTGGCCTGCGTTTGCGCCATCAGCGCATGTTGCTGTTGTGGGTTGTGCATGTGTTTCCCCTTGTGCTTCGTGTATAGTAGGGGCGACCCTCGCGGTCGCCCTGGCTCGTCTCTTCTTGCCGTCCTTCATCTCCCCTGCTCTATCGCTGACAGTGTAGCACACAACCGACCGGCTATCCAAACGCTCTTTCAGACGGATCCGTAGGGACGCGATTTATCGCTCTATGCTCCCCAGGTGGACTTGAAATCGCATGAAAGGTTTGATACAGTAATATGTGAAGTCGACATTGAAGAAGGAGCAAGTGTATGACCGTAGAAACACACAAAGAGACAATGGGCTTCCAGGCAGAAGTCAAACAACTACTTGACATCATGATTCACTCCTTATATAGCAATAAGGAGATTTTTCTGCGCGAACTCATCTCCAACGCATCGGACGCCATCGACCGCCTGCGTTTTGCTGCGCTGTCGGACGCTGCGCTGCTCGAGCAGGATACAGAGCTGGATATCCACGTCGCCTATGATAAGGATGCGCGCACCATCACCGTCACCGATAACGGTATTGGCATGACGCGCGAAGAGGTGATTGAGAATATTGGCACCATCGCCAAATCGGGGACGCGCGAATTTTTCCAGTCGCTGACCGGCGATCAACAAAAGGATGCTAACCTGATTGGACAGTTCGGCGTGGGCTTTTATTCCTCGTTCGTGGTGGCTGACAGGATCACGCTGACCACCCGCCGCGCCGGTATGGAGACCGACCAGGGAGTGCGCTGGGAATCTGATGGACAGGGCGAATATACCCTCGAAATGATTGAAAAACCGGCGCGCGGAACTGAAGTTGTTTTACACCTGCGCGAAGGCGAGGATGAATTGCTCAATGGCCATCGCCTGCGCTCCATCATCAAGAAGTATTCGGATCATATCGTTGTCCCTATTCTGATGAAGGCGGAGGAAAAGGATGAGCAGGAGCAGGATAAAGAGGAGCGCGTAAACAGCGCCGCCGCTTTGTGGACTCGCCCCAGGAGTGAGATCAGCCAGGAAGAATACAACGAGTTCTACAAGCATGTCGCGCACGATTTCGAAGATCCCCTGGCCTACGTGCATAGCCGCATGGAGGGAACGCAAGAATACATTTTGCTGCTCTACATCCCTGCGCGCGCTCCGTTCGACCTGTGGAACCGCGAACAGCGTCACGGCGTCAAGCTTTATGTGCGGCGCGTCTTCATCATGGACGATGCCGAACAGCTCATGCCCGGCTACCTGCGCTTTGTGCGCGGCATCGTTGACTCGAACGATCTGCCTCTAAATGTTTCGCGTGAGATATTGCAGCAAAACAAGCTCATCGATACTATCCGTTCCAACGCCGTCAAGAAGATGCTCGGCCTGTTCGGCGACCTGGCGAACAAAGAGCCGGAGAAGTATGCCACCTTCTGGAATGAATTTGGGCGCGTGCTCAAAGAAGGCATCGTCGAAGATCACAGCAACCACGAGGCATTGGCGAAACTGCTGCGCTTCGCCTCAACCGCGTCGGGCAGCGAAACCCAGGATGTCTCGTTCGAAAGCTATGTCTCGCGTATGAAAGAGGGCCAGGATAAGATCTACTATATGATCGCGGATAGCTACGCCGCTGCCGCCAACAGCCCGCTGCTGGAGATCTTCAAGAAAAAGGGCGTCGAAGTATTACTGCTCTCAGACCCGGTGGACCATCTGCTCGCGGCTGAGTTAAACGAGTTTGACGGCAAGCAACTCCAGTCTATCTCGCGTGGTGAAGTAGACCTGAGCAAGATCAAGGACGTGGAGGAACAGCCTGAACAGGAGCAGCAAACCGTCAGCGAAACCGGCGCGCTGGTGAATCGCCTGAAGGAGACGCTGAAGGAGCAGGTGAAAGATGTGCGCGTCTCAACCCGCCTGACAACCTCGCCCGCCTGCCTGGTGGTTGACGAGTACGATATGGATCCCAGCCTGCTGCGCCTGTTGAAAGCCTCAGGACAGAAAATCCCGACCATGAAGCCAATCCTGGAGATCAACCCGCACCATCACATCATCCTGAAAGTCAGCAATGAGACCGACGAGCAGAAGTTCAGCGACTGGGCCTTCGTCCTCTTCGATCAATCGACGCTCACCCTGGGCGAACAAATTGAAGACCCGGTGCGCTTCGTCAACCGGCTGAATGCGCTGCTGGCCGACATGTAGAGTGAAGCATGGGTGATCGCCCAATCACCCATGCTGCCCCATATATCTATCGCCATTATAGTGAATCATATGTTCAGGTATTTCGGCTATCCAGACTTCAGTTTCCCAGGCAATTTTCGACCTATGGCGTCCAAACTCGTCAAAGTCAAGGAAAGCGGAGATATAGACTCGTTTGGGAGTACAGTTCTTAAGCAACTTTTCCAGCTCAAAAAGGCGTTTATGTGAAACTGGTCCGTGTGATGTTACAGCTTCAATAAGATAAAGCAAGTTTTTAGCTTCATCATAGAGAATAATATCAGGCAATTTGTCGTGCATAGTAATTGGCACGCCCAGTTCTTCCAGCCTCTCTTTCTCGTAAATTACGAACTTGTTGGCGGCATCGCCCAGGTAGAGGATAGTTGAATCAGGCGTGAAACGCGGGCCAAAGGATTCAATAACCGCGATTTGCAACTTATTGTGCTTGCCAGGTGTAAGATAGACCTGGTTGCCGTCCGCCAGTTTAAGAGGTAAAGCTACCGCCTGACGGCTGCGCTGGTAATGTTCCCATAATGCGCCATGTTGCGCTAGAAAATTTGTGACTGTATCTTCCCACATTGGTGTCCCAAACTGCCGTAATACTTCAAAAGCTTCTTCTGTTAGAGCGTAGCAGGTGTTTGGACTGTTTGTTTGACGAGTAGGGTCATCTGGATTGCGATCCACTAAACGAGCCTGCTCAAACTGATGTATTACCTGTCGGCGTACTACCTCGCGAGTATTTTCTGCATAGATTCTACCGTAGTGTTGTTTCATGTAGCCCATTAGATTATGAATGGTGATAGGTTGCTTCGATATCTTTGTCCAGGATGTCGTTTCATTTAAGTTGCAGAGAGCTAGAAGCGTAAGTGCGCTGATTTCATTTTGCTGGGCAGGCGGTAGTCCCAGTTCTTGCAAAATGCGTTGCGCCTCTTGAATTTTACCCATTGATATCCTCGAATCTTTCAGTATTGGAAGTTGCAGATCGTCTTCCTCACTTCCTACAATTAAGTCCTTGCCAAGCTCTTCCATTACTGTTTGTTCTGTCGCATCAAAGTCCTGTTCAATTTGCCGGTATATTACGCGTTGGCCTATACGAATAAGCTGCTCTAATGGAGGTAAAGGTAACTTTCTCAATTCAGTAGCGTTCACTTGTGTATTGCCATTAGTGATACGGAAAAAGCGGTCAACAAGAGAACTATTGAGAAATGCAGCAATACCTGTAGCCTCTTCACTGGAAAGTGTCCCACCAGGGCGATAAAGATAATTGAGATGATTTTCTAATGCAATCAAATCTGTGTCAAACGAGCCTTCTGCTAAAACAGCAGCGGTTATACGCCGCTCTTCCTCTTTTGCGCTAAAACGTCGCAGGATAATTTGGGTAGTATTTTTCACCAGTAATTTTTGATCTGTTTCGCGAAGTACTCCTTGAGGTTTATCGAAATGCGCAAGCGGCCATTTAATGTCCATACGATGTACATGTTGGAGCCAGAGGAGCGGAACAGCTTTACCCGATTGAACATTTTTAACTGTTGTCAACATTTCTTGAGCGCGGAAGGGTACGACAGGTCCAGTAGATATTTCCATACCGAAGGTTGCCAGGCGATTGTTCCAACGCCTGAAGGCTTGCAACAGGTGTACATCGATATCGCTTGTTGGTAAATGGAGAACAGGGTCTTTTTGCTTCGTATCAATGATGAGCGGCCTTTGCAACTGCTGGATGAGCGGATGGGTGAGATCACTGATACCTCTACTTCTCGAGATACTTACGTACCTATCATCTGTAGCAGCAATGCCTTTTTTAACTCCGGCAAGAATGATATTCTCTTGCAGTACGTCAGCATCTTCAAAAGTCGACCGCCTCGATTCAAATAGATGAATTAATTCGGGGGTGATACTGTTAAGAAATTGTTGGCGAAATTGCTTAAAATATGCGCCGGATGCGAAAGACCGGGGAGTAATCGATATAAAATGTCCACCTATACGCAATGAAGATGCGGCAAGAGACATAAACATGGTGTATATATTAGTGCGTCCAAACGCAACATCTTTTACCAGCTTTGCCCGGCTATCGGTTTGATTGACTTTGAAATAGGGAGGATTGAGAATAGTAAGATCGAAAGGCTGTTCCGGCTGCAGGTTACTTGACCAGAGGGAATGGTGCGTAAGTTGCGTCGCCATTGCCTCAAGGAAATCCTGCTGGTGTAACTCAAAGAAGAGTTTTACTCCATGTTCGCGCAAATAGTCACGAGCATAGCCGAGTGTAAAAGAGCAGAGCATAAACAGTAGAGGATCAGATTCGTAGATAACTATGGTAAGCTCTGGTAACTGCTGCACTTTCGCTAATTCACAAACTGCGCAAGCGAGCATGCCAACTCCTGCGCCGGGATCAAGCACACGCATCTGATTGTGGAGCATTCCTGCCAGATTTGCCATATAACGAGCAACTATAGGTGGGGTGAAAAACTGGCCTGCTTCATGGCGCTGCCCCTCACTACTATGGTTTTTATACCAATCTCCAAGAAGCTGGCATACCTCGATAGGTGAAAGGTCTGAGGTAATCGTTGGAGCCAGCGTCCATGAAATATTCGGAGCTACTTTGCATAACTCATCCAATGGGAGTGTGTAGGTTTTCTGACCCCGCACTTGTTCCATGACCATGGCTTTTCCCCTGCACGTTTTGTAGAACAGTTGCTCTTGTTGCTACAATGCTACCATTTAATATACTCGTTCGCAATATGACCTGACTATTGTCTTGCCTTCTTTTCAAAATTCTCTAAATTCGCTGGTAGGGGCGACCCTCGCGGTCGCCCTGGCTCCCGGCACTTGACAGATACGCATAACCAACATATAATCTGAACAGAAGAAAACAACCGTAGAGATTCATGCTCTACCAGGAAAAAACGATGCTCAGCAAGCAATCAAACCGGCAATTTAGCTTTTATTATTGGTTTAGCCCTCCAGCATGATGGTGGGCCCTTTGGGCTGAGCAAAAATTGACCACCAGCATGCTGGAAGCAGAGGAAATAAAACCTCTGCTTTTTTATTTGGTAAAGAGGAAGGAATTAGTTTCATGATTATCGTCACCCGTAGCCAGGCTACCGGCGAAGAACACCGGCAGGTTATTGAACTGCTGCAGCAGCTCGCCGGTAGCCAGCGACCCATCAGCGCTACCACCATGCTGGAACGCCGGCTCATCACCATCGACGGCAACAACCTGGATGCGCAGGCGCACGCCGCGCTCAGCCAGCACAGCGCCGTCGAGCGTATCGTTCCCTTGCAGACGCCTTACCAACTGGTGAGCCGCGTTTTTCAGAGCGAGAATAGCCGCGTTGTGGTGGGCGATCGTCTCGGAGGTCAATCGGTCTCTATCGGCGCTGCCGCGCCCGTTGTGATTGCCGGGCCGTGCGCGGTCGAGAGCCGCGAGCAGTTGATGGAGATCGCGCATGCTGTGAAAGCTGCTGGAGCGCAGGTATTGCGCGGCGGCGCGTTCAAGCCGCGCACCTCTCCCTACCAGTTCCAGGGACTGGGCGTCGCAGGTCTGCATTTGCTGGCGCAGGCGCGTGAAGAAACAGGCTTGCCGGTGATCACCGAGGTCATGGAACCAGAGATGGTGGACGTGGTCGCCCAATACGCGGATATCTTGCAGATCGGCAGCCGCAATATGCAGAACTTCCCTTTATTGCAGGCGGCGGGAAGTCACCTGGCGCGCCGCCCGGTGATGCTCAAACGCGGCCTGGCCTCCACCATCGACGAGTGGCTGCTGGCGGCGGAATACATCGTAGCCGCCGGAAATCCCAATGTGATCCTGTGCGAGCGCGGCATTCGCAGCTTCGACACGCATACGCGCAACCTGCTCGACCTCACCTGCGTCCCCCTGCTGCATGAATTGACGCACCTTCCCGTCATCGTCGATCCCAGCCATGCCACAGGTCGCCGCGAACTCGTCCCCACCATGTCACGCGCCGCAATTGCCGCCGGAGCGGATGGACTGATCCTGGAAACGCATACAGACCCCAACAGCGCGTTGTGCGATGGTCGTCAATCTATCACACCTGAACAGTTGCAAACAATTGTGTATGAAACACGGCTGGTGGCGCAGATCATGAGCGCACCAGCCGTGTTTGAGTATGTGGCTTGATACGGCGCGGGATGTAGCGCGTTCATTGTAGGGGCGGGGGCGGTGTGGATGTAGGGTGGAGACCCTTGCGGTCGCCCTCGCGCCAAAAATGGGTGGTGCGGGGTGCGCTAAACGCTAGCCAGCACGCTCTGCCTCACCCCGTCAATAACAGCCTGTATCTGCTGCGCTGTCAGTTCGGGATACATGGGTAGCGAAATGATACGCTCGCACACTTCCTCTGTCACGGGCAGCATGCCGCGTGTGTAGCCGTAATGCTCGCATGCAGGCTGCAAGTGGATTGGTATCGGATAGTGAATGCCAGTGCCTATACCCAGCTCCTGCAGGTGTTTGCGCACCTGGTCGCGTTCGCGCACCTGAACCACGTAGAGGTAAAAGACATGCGAGGCCCGGGAACTGGTCGTTGGAACCTGCACGACAACATCCTTTAACTGCGCGCTATACGCCTGGGCATGCGCCTGGCGCTGCGCGTTCCAGCCATCCAGATAAGGCATCTTCACATTCAAAATTGCGGCCTGTATTTCGTCCATGCGCGCGTTCTCACCCATGAGATCGTGCTGGTAGCGCACCTTTGAGCCATGATCGCGCAGCATACGCATGGTTTCCGCCATCTCACCATTGTTGGTGACACAGATTCCCGCCTCGCCGTATGCCCCCAGATTTTTGCTGCAATACAGGCTGAAACAGGCGATATCGCCGAAACTGCCAACCCGCTGTCCCTGGTAGGTTGCTCCGTGCGCCTGGGATGCATCTTCGATGACGAGCAGATCATGCGCGCGCGCGAAATCCATGATCGGCTGCATCTCTGCCGGGTGACCGTACAGGTGGACGGGAATGATGGCCCGCGTGCGTTCGCTCAATGCGCCTTCCAGTTGTCGCCAGTTCATGGTATAGGTATCCGGCTCAATATCGACGAAAACGGGCGTAGCCCCCACCTGCGCGATGGCCTCGGCAGTGGCGATGAATGTGTGAGATACCGTAATTATCTCATCGCCGGGGCCGATATGACAGGCGCGCAGTGCCAGCACGATAGCATCGGTGCCATTTGAGTTACTTACACCAAACTCGCAACCGCAATAGCTGGCGAAGCTCTCTTCAAATTGCTGGTTTTGCGGACCAAGAAATAGCTGCATCCCATCCAGCACACCCTCTATGGCGGACATAACCTCCGGTTTGATGCTCTGGAACTGTGCTTGCAGGTCATTCAGTGGTATATGCATTAGACGTCTTGCTCCAATCTTTGCAACGTTCATTGCGATTATGCAGACGTTTGGAGAGAAGAATTCCAGTGAGCGGACTGGAGAGGGGCCCTGGCAGCGATCCTTCGCTGCGCTCAGGATGACAGGCTTTCTCTCCAAACGTCTGGATTGTGAGAATACTTTGACTTCCCCAATAATAGTATAACTCAGCGGCGTGTTAATTCAAGAGAGAGAAGGGGTAAAATCAGGTGAAACTCTTCTGCCTGCATCCAGAAATGTACACCACTTTCACAATGCTATTTAAATGTTGCTTACGTGAGGCTTGTGACCGCAAGGTATTGCCACTCCTCTACTCGACGGACCCAACGTGTATAGTAGGGGCGACCCTTGCGGTCGCCCTGGCAATCTGGAACTTCTCCCCTATCTACCGCAATGACCCAAATTGTCGCATATGCTCGCGCTCCTTTTCCAGCGCACCGGCGGGAAAACCCTGTTCGCCGCCCAGTTTGCGGGCTTGCAGGGTCATTTCTGCCGCTTCTTCCATGCTGATAATCAGGAACGCGGTCATGAGCGCATCAGGCCCGAAAGCCAGCAGCCCGTGATTTGCCAGCAGCACCGCCGGGGCGTCTGGATGCTGCCGGAGCTGGTCAAGGATGTTTGTGACCGATTCGCGCGAGCCGCGCGGCGCCCAGTCCGCCACGGGAATATCGACCGTGATGCCGAAGCGCAGCAGTGCTTCATACGCGCAGGGCAGCGGCTGGTGCGCCAGCGCGAAGCTTGTAACATGCGGCGAGTGCGTATGCATGACACTGTTCACATCCGGGCGCGCGCGGTAGACCGCCGCGTGCATACCTATAATTTCGCGTGTAGTAGGATCAAGCGTGCCTGAGACAACCTCGCCATCAAAGGTCACTATGGGCAAGTGTTCTGGCGACAATGACGATTGCAGCCCCGTTGATGTCAGCAACAGCTGCTCCGTACCGGGCAAACGCGCGCTCATATTGCCATGCTTGCTATGCGACATCACCCCTGCCAGTAATAGTCGCTGCACCGCCTCAACCAGTTGTTCTCGCAATACCATTGTGGAATCGTGTGCCATGTGCCTGTCCCTCCTGGTTCTTTTCTGATCTTGCCGCCCCATTTGACCGGCTAAAGCTACTCGGCTGTCCAGCCGCAATCGATGCTCTGGGCGCTGCCCGTAATACCACCGGCGGCATCGCTGCAAAGATAAGTCACAAGCTGCGCCACTTCGCGCGGCTCCAACAGGCGGTGAATTGCGCCATTCGCCACCATGATTTTCTCGACCACTTCGTCTTCAGGGATGCCGTGTATGCGCGCCTGGTCGGCGATCTGCTTCTCAACCAGCGGCGTGCGCACATAAGATGGGCAAATAGCATTGCATGTCACATTATACGCGCCCGCTTCCAACGCCGTGACGCGCGTCAATCCGACTAGCCCATGTTTCGCTGCGACATAGGCTGACTTATATGGAGATGCAATCAATCCATGTATCGAGGAAATATTAATGATGCGTCCCCATTTGCGTTCGTACATGCCGGGCAATACCGCCCTGGTGAGCAGAAATGGCGCGGTCAGCATCATGTCGATAATCAGCCGCCACTTCGCTTCAGGAAATTCGTGAATAGGAGCGACATGCTGGATACCCGCGTTATTCACCAGGATGTCAATCTGCCCCTCGGCGGCGATGGTATCGGCCACCAGCCGCGAAATATCGTCAGCGCTGGTCATATCAGCATACTGAAATCGCGCCCCCGCCAGTTCGGATGCGGCGGCCTGCCCCCTTTCGCGGTCAATATCGGCCAACGTCACCCTGATGCCTCGCTCCGCGAAATCACGCGCAATCGCCAATCCGATACCGGAAGCCGCCCCGGTCACAAGCGCAACTTTACCTGCCAATTCTTGCATAGAACACCTCCTCGCTTTATTTATACAACATTTTTAGCGATCACCCTCTTTACGATTCCCGAGAGCCCGGACAATCACAAAAATTCCTCCCGCTGTAACTCTCACCATTTCCAAATCGTTTGTATTTGGGAATGTAAGCGTACTTTATGATGGATAAACAGTTTGCTAAGAACTAGAAAGAACATGAAAGGCTATATCTGTGCAACAATATGATCATTCATTTACACAAAAACTACCTGTCAAATTCGCAGTTATCGCCGTTTTTGGCATCGCGTCATTACTACTGGGACTAGCCTTGATCTTCTTCGCTCAATATCACGAACGCGCTTATATATTTCTGGGTCTGGGCGCGGGAGGTTTCATTGGCGGGATTGCCGGGATCGTCGGAACAGGGTCGAGGGTCAAGGCGGCGCTGGGTTATGGGGCGATCGCGCTGGGCATGGTGGGCATGATCGTTGGTCTCAACTATCTGGCCGATCGCTATGGTCCGGCCCCGAACCTGGCACATGGGTACATTGCCATTGCCTTGAGCGCCGTTGCCATCCTGGCGGGGATCGTCTGGGCGCTGATCGCACAGCCCAGAGGCGGCATGGCCGCCTTTTCAAGTGTAATCACGCTGGGGGTGATCGCCTCAATAGGCATCGTGGCGCTGATCGCCGGCGCGGTCTACCTGGTCGTGCTGCAAGACCAGGGACACGCCTATCTCCTGCTCGGCACCGGCGCGCTGTGCCTTATCGGCGGTATCGCCTGTGGCATTTTCGCTCAGAGCAGAGCGAGTACCACTTCGCGCTAATATCTGAACATCCCATGTTTTCGCTCGCGCGCATACTCGATAAATGCCAATATTTCTCTTCCGTTCGTTACGTGAACGATATACCGATGGCGCTTTGGGTTGATAATGAGACTACGCTCAATCTTGGACAAATCTTTATGACAATCAGGACTGACTTTGAGGCTCTTCCGCGCTTTTAGTAAATTTCGCTTGCCTGGTAGGAGGTGATATGCTAATAAGTTAGCTCGTCTATAAGAGATTTTGGGGTCCCGACATTTTCTCCCTTGTTTTGCCCGCTAAGATCGGGAGAAAAATCTTAAGATCGTTCGCAGAGTGTTGAAAAACTCGAAAACGGTGTGCAACAAAAGATGATCTCACTTGCAAGCGTTCCTGAAGTCTGGCACTTCGTAACGCTTTCTGTAACGATTGCGAGACGGTGGTATGCTATGATATGGCTGAGAAAGACAGAAACCTGAGTCGTTGAGTTTTTCTCTCTTGAGAGGGAAAGCTGCATGAACCTATCGGAAACTGAACAAAAGAGCGCGAGAGGAGCGGTTGTCTCCTACACCGCGAATACGCACTTATCTGGCTCGTGGCTCATCGTGGCCCGTGCTGTGTGGTTGGCGCTGGTCATCCCCAGCCTGGGACTCTTTGTGGTCGGCCTTCTCGTGTCTTATCAGCAAATCCAAAGGTCGTGTGTTGATCTTAATTCATGTTACAGCGTCCCTGGGGCACTCACTGCAAAGGAGCTACAGGCGCTTTCTACCAGTGGCTTTTCTGTCAGTGGGTATGCTGCTCTACTCACCATCTTCTGGGCAATCATCGTAGCGATATGGTGCGGAGTCGGCTTCCTCATTTTCTGGCGTAGGTCTGACGACTGGTTGGCGCTGCTGGCCGCCTTTTTTCTCGTGATATTCGGTATAACTGCCTCAGCCAATACCTTCAATGCGCTGGCACTCGCTTCTCCTCTTCTCGCTTTGCCTCTCAGTCTGGTAAGCTTTCTTGGGGATATCTCCCTCTTGCTGTTCTTTCTGCTCTTCCCCAATGGACGGCTGGTCCCGCGCTGGATGGGACTGATCCTGCTGCTCGGCATCATAGGGCAATTCTTAAGCGATTTCCCTTCCATTACGTCACCTTTCAATGAGAATTGGCCGACCTGGCTGGTCTACCTGCCACTTTTCGTTCAATTTGGAGTCATCGTCTTTTCGCAAATCTACCGCTACAGACGCGTGTCCACTCCTATCCAGCGTCAGCAGACGAAGTGGATTGTCTTAGGAGTAACGGCGGCAGCGGGAATTCTCACAGGATTATTCGCCATAAGCTTCCCCTACATAAACAGTGTCCACTCAAATGCTTTGGTTGCACAGATTTTTGGCAATATCGTCTTCCCCGTTTCTTTCCTCCTGATCCCGCTCTCCATCGGGTTCTCGATTTTGCGCTATCGACTCTACGATATCGACGTGCTGATCAATCGTACCCTGGTCTATGGCAGCCTGACTGCTCTGCTCGCCCTGCTGTACTTTGGCCTCATTGTTGCTTTGCAAGCACTGTTCCAGGGGGTGTTCCACCAGAATAACGCGGTGGCTATCGTGGTCTCGACTCTCGTCATTGCGGCTCTATTTCAGCCCTTGCGCCGACGTCTCCAGGCGATCATCGACCGGCGCTTCTACCGCCGCAAGTATGATGCTGCTCGCACGGTGGCCACTTTCAGTGCTACGCTACGCAATGAGGTTGATTTAACGCAGTTGTGCGAGCACCTGCTCGCGGTGGTCGAGGAGACGATGCAGCCGAGCCACGTCTCGCTGTGGTTACGTCCATCGGAACCCCAGGAAAAACATCAGCTTGCTTGGAGAGGCAATCCTCCTGGTCATGCAAAGGATGGATGAAGCGATGAAAGTAGAAGTTTTGCTGTCAAAACTGCTGTTATCAGAGACGTTGGTTATCAAGCAGGTCGTTTCGTGCTGCTCAGCGTTTGGCGCGACTTTTCAAAACAAGACTCTTTGTATCCCGTACCCGACCTCTAACGCACCTCTTCCAGCAAAATATCCGCTGAGTCCCAGCTTTTGCAATCCAACCACAAACTGTGGCATGATAATTGAAGTACTCTAAAGACGTGTATGCGTAATCATTGTAAGGGCGGGTGTGGGGTGGACGAAGGGAGGAGACCCTTGCGGTCGCCCTCGTGCCAAAATGTGAAGAATGGTCAGGTGGTCGCCCTCGTACCCATCACGCCATCACGTCCCTACGAAATAGAAAGGAACCACAACCTATGTGTTACGATGACAAGGCTATTCCACCTGCACCACCAGGCAGCGCTGGCGCGGCTCATGGAGAAGAGATCGTTTTGACGGCGGCGGACGGCAATCGTTTTAACGCCTATATCGCGCGTCCCGAACATCCCGGCCGGGCACAGATTCTCATCTATCCTGATGTGCGCGGCCTGCATAACTTCTACAAAGAACTCGCTATGCGCTTCGCCGAGGTGGGCATCACGGCTCTGGCGATTGACTATTTCGGGCGCACTGCCGGTCTCACTTCACGCGACGAGCCATTTGAGTACATGCCACATGTGCAGCAGATGACGACGCCAACCTTCTTCGCGGATGTCAATGCCGCGCTTGCTTACCTGCGCACGGGAGAGGGAGCGCAGCGCGCAACTTTCATCACGGGCTTCTGCATGGGCGGCAGCCTCACGTTTGTTTCAGGCACCCGGGATTTCGGCCTAGCTGGAGTGATCGGCTTCTACGCCGGTCTGAGCAGGCAATTCGGGGCTATATCGAAACCCGTGCTGGAAATAGGAGCGGATGAAAAGTACCCCCTGCTTGGTCTCTTTGGCGGCGCCGACCAGGGTATTCCTGTAGAACAGGTGCATCAATTCGAGGAAGGGGTGCATAAAGCTGGCGTCGAGCATAAGATAATCGTCTACCCCGGCGCGACCCACAGCTTCTTCGACCGCCGCGCAGCCGAATTTGCCGAGGCGTCTACCGACGCCTGGCGGCAGGTGCTGAGCTTTATCGCGTCTCATACCCCTGGGGAGCCACTTGCGTAGTCATTGTAGGGGCGGGGGCGGGGTTGATGTGGGGAGGAGACCCTTGCGGTCGCTCTCGTCCTTTTGCCCCCGCCCTGGAAATCTCGCTGATTTAAATCTCTATCGTCGCCAGGTAGCGCGGCGCGCGCCGTATCTTCGTACACTGCTCAAAAGCGTAGGCCAGCTTGAGCAGTGTTGGTTCGCTGTAGGCGCGTCCCATAAAACTGATGCCCACCGGCAGTTCAAAGGCGTAGCCCGCCGGAACGGTGATGACCGGGTAACCGGCCAGGGCTGCCGGCTGCGCGCTGCTGCCGCTATGATGATCGCCGTTCACCAGGTCGATGCACCAGGCGGGGCTGGTGGTGGGCATGACCAGCGCATCCAACTGGTGCGCGTCCATCACCGCGTCGATACCCTCCTGCCGCGCAAGTCGCCGGTTTTCGGCCAGCGCGTCGCGGTAAGCAGTATCGTCGAGCGAGGTAGTGGCCTGCGCTTTGAGCATGACTTCCTGCCCAAAATAAGGCAATTCCTGATTGGGATGGTTATTGTTAAAAGTGATGATCTCGGCCAGCGTGCGCACCGGTGAGTCGATTAGCCCGTTAAGATAGGCGTTGAGGTCAGCCTTAAATTCGTGCAGCAGCACGGTCATCTCCGCTTCAGAGTCGGCCATTTCGTGCGCGGTCGGGATATCGGCGTTGTCGATGATCTCCGCACCCAGCGCGCGCATGCGTTCGATAGCTGTCTCGATGATTGCGTCGGCTTTCGCGCTGTAGCCGAAATAAACCTGGCGCGCGATGCCAATGCGTGCGCCGCGCAATCCATTTGCGTCAAGGTATTTCGTATAGTCAGTAAAATACTGGCTGGCGCTGCTTTGTGTAGCCGGGTCATGCTCGTCAATACCGGTGATTGCCCCCAGCAGAATAGCGGCATCGGTTACTGTGCGCGCCATTGGCCCGACTGTATCCTGACTATGCGCGATGGGCACGACCCCCGCGCGGCTGGTGAGGCCAACGGTGGGCTTGATGCCGACCAGCGAATTGATAGCCGAGGGACACAAAATTGAGCCATCTGTCTCGGTTCCCAGCGCTGCTGCCGCCAGGTTGGCGGCGATGGCCGCGCCGGAGCCGGAACTGGAGCCGCAGGGAGTGCGATCCAGCACATAAGGGTTGCGCGTCTGCCCGCCGCGGCCGCTCCAACCGCTCGACGAGGCATTGGAGCGAAAGTTGGCCCACTCGCTGAGATTCGTTTTGCCCAGGATAACCGCGCCCGCCTCGCGCAGTTTCCGCGCCACGAATGCATCTCGCGGCGCTTTCGAGCCCACCAGCGCCAGCGACCCTGCCGTGGTTTGCATGCTATCGGCGGTGGCGATGTTGTCTTTGATAAGGATCGGGATGCCGTGCAATGGCCCTCGTGACCTACCTGCGGCGCGCTCCCCATCAAGCGCGCCGGCGATTTCGAGACACTCAGGATTGATCTCAATGATCGATTTCAGCGTTGGCCCATGCCGGTCAATCGCCTCGATACGCTCAAGATATAACTCAACAAGTCGCTCAGCCGTGAATTGCCCCGCGTTCATAGCTGCCTGTAATTGAGCAATTGTAGCCTCTTCAAGTTGAATGAATGCTTCTCCATGTGCTTCGTTCATCGTCGAACTCCATTTGTTATAAATAATGCGGATTAGCAAAGTATAGCACATTCGATGCGCGACCAGGGCGGGGACCAAGGGTACGGGCATGCCCTGTACGGATTGTATACGAATCGGTGCCATGTTTCGTATAGGATAGGGGCGTGGGCTTGTCCCCGCCCTGGCAGCGGTCCCCGCCCTGGTCGCGTGCTTGCCCACTTACTTAATACGTTAGAAGGTAACACTTGCGGTCGCCCGCTTGAAGTGTCTATACTTGTACGTAGGCGAGTATATGGTTGAAAAAGGAGAGCAAGCAATGGCGTCCTGGTGGCAAAAGACTATTGCGGCGGCAGCAGGCATAGCCGGTTTGGCAGGCGGAGCATATTATTTCTTGTTGCGCCGCCCTCTGCCCAGGTACAAAGGCGAAATAAGTTTACAGGGGCTGCGCGAGCAGGTCGAAGTAATTACCGATCGCTATGGAGTGCCGCATATTTACGCGCAAAATGAGGATGACCTGTTCTATGCCCAGGGTTACGTCCATGCCCAGGAACGCTTGTGGCAGATGGAACTCAACCGGCGCATCAGTTCGGGCAGGCTCTCCGAGGTTTTCGGCGAATTCACAATCGAGGCCGACCGCTTTTCCCGCCGCCTGGGTATGCATCGTGCGGCAGCCGCGGCCGTCGAACAATTGCCAGCGCACAGCCTGCGCATCCTCGATGCCTACGCGCGCGGCGTCAATGCCTATATTGAGCAGAACCAGCGCAACCTCCCCGTTGAATTTACCCTGCTGCGTTTCAAGCCGGAACCCTGGCAAATAGCCAACACTATACAGTGGTCCAAGATGATGGGCTGGAACCTGGGTGGCAACTGGGAAACGGAGGTCATTCGCGCCCGCCTCGTTGCCAAGCTGGGGCCGGAGCGCGCCGCCAGGTTGGAGGCCGGTTACGACCCAAAACACCCCTTAATCATCCCGCCAGGCGCCGAGTACCAGGGTGTCAACCTCGGTATGCTGGAGCAATACGAACAGCTTAAACTATTGAGCGGATTTGGCATGCTGGGCGGCAGCAACAACTGGGCCGTAGACGGCTCCATGACCACCACAGGCTCCCCAATCCTCTGCAACGACCCCCATCTTGGACAGTTGGCGCCCTCAATCTGGTACGAGTGCCATCTTGTCGCCGGCGATATCGATGTCATCGGGGCCAGCTTCCCCGGCGCTCCGGGCATTGTGATTGGCCATAACCAGCGCGTAGCCTGGGGTCTCACCAACGCTGTTTCCGATGTCGAAGATCTCTACATCGAAAAGTTTCATCCAGAACATCCCGACCAGTATGAATATATGGGTAAATGGGAAGAAGCGCAGGTCATCCGCGAAGAGATTCGCGTCAAAGGCGCAAAGATGCCCGTTATCGAGGAAGTGCGCGTCACCCGTCATGGTCCCATCCTGACTACCTTCACGCCGCTGGCAAAGGATACCGCGAGCAGCAACGGCAACCAGGCGCATGAACTCCCATTGGCCTTGCGTTGGACTGGCCTGGAAAAACACGCCATCGTCTCAGCCGTGCAGAAGTTAAACCGCGCCTCAAACTGGGAAGAGTTTCGCGACGGACTGCGCGATTGGGATTTACCGGCGCAGAACGTAGTGTATGCCGATGTCGATGGCAATATCGGTTATATCATGGCCGGCGCCATCCCCATCCGCGCCAAAGGCCAGGCGCTGCTTCCCTCACCCGGCTGGAGCGGCGAATACGAGTGGACTGGCTACATTCCTTTTGATGAATTGCCGCAAACTTTCAACCCGCAGCAGCATTTCATCGTCACAGCCAATAACCGCGTCGTCGAAGATAGCTACCCCTACTACATCACAAACGAGTGGTGCAATGGCTACCGCGCGCAGCGTATTCGCGACCTGTTGAAGAGCAAAGCCAGGCTATCGCTCTCAGACATGGCTGTCATCCAGTCCGACCAGTATGCCTTGCCTGCTGTCGAGCTTGTGCCGCACATGCTTAAAGCTTCGGCCACCACCCCTGTTGAAAAGGCGGCTTTGGAAACGCTGCGCGCCTGGAACTACCTCCTCGCGCCGGACAGTGCGGGCGCAGCCATTTATAGCACTTTCTTTTTCAAACTAGAGCGCATCATTTTCGGGGCTGTGTTGGGTGATGAAGAAGTCGTGCTCAACAGCTATCTAGGCATAGGCACAACCATTCTGGCTCCGCAAAACAACTATGCCAGCCGCAGCAAGCCGCTTATAATCCGCTTGCTCAACGCGCATGACGATAGTTGGTTCGCCGCTTCAGTGATTGCCAACGGGCCGAAAACCTGGGATGCCGCGCTGAACAGCGCCTTTTACGCGGCAATCGAGGAATTGCGCGCCAAACTCGGCGATAACGTGGCTCGCTGGCAATACGGCGCGATTCACAAAATGTCCTACAATCACCCGTTAGGCCTGGTTAAGCCGCTCAACAAAATCTTCAATCGCGGCCCATACCCCGTCGGAGGGGATATCGACACCGTCAATATGGGCTCCTCGTTGACTAGCCAGCCCGAAGTTGTTCTCACAGTGCCCTCTTTCCGCCAGATCGTCAACCTGGCTGACCCCAAAGCCTCGCTCTCGCTCCATCATCCAGGTCAGTCGGGTCATCCTGGCAGCAAACATTATGACGATTTCATCAAACCGGCGCTGAGGGTAGAGCACCATCCCATGCTCTTCGAGCGCGCCATGATTGTAGAGAACGCGGAGGGTACTTTGCGCATGATGCCGCAATAGGGTGGCTATTTCTCCCGCGCCTTGCGCGCTCCCACCGGCTCAATCGGGGACTTCGTGCGTGCTTTGCGCAGTTTCGCGCGTTCTTCCCGCTTCTCTTCGCGGCGCCATTTCATCGCGTAGAAGAACAACTCGCGGAAGGCGCGCAATATCACGGCTGGTTTGGCTCCGGTGGCCTTGCCGCCTCGCCGGGGCAGGTGACGCACGCCCAACTGGGTGTAGCTATAACCGGCGCGCGTAAACTTGTAGAGGATTTCGGTGTTTATCATTGCGCCGCGCGTCTCCAGCTTATGTTCATGGAAGAAATCGGTGCGGTAAAGCTTGAAGGCGCAGTCCACATCGCGTACATAGACACCAAAGATCATGCCAACCAGGATTTTCCAGCCCCAGGCATTGACCTTGCGCATCCGCGTATCCTGGCGATCAACGCGGTAGCCAATCACAGCGTCGTACTCACCAATCAGGGGAAAAAACCGCTCCAGGTCCCGTATATCGAACTGTCCATCGGAGTCCATAAAGAAGACCAGGTCTTTTGTGACCGCCTCGAAACCGCTGACAAGGGCCGCGCCATAGCCTTGATTGACGGCATGATGGATCACCCTCAGGCACGGCTGCGCCCTGGCAATCGTATCCAGGATCATCCCCGTGCGATCCCGGCTGCCATCATCGACGACGATCACCTCGAAGTCCTGCATCCACGATGACAGCGTATCGATAACTTCATGTACAGTATGCGCAATCGCTTCCTCTTCGTTGTGCGCGGGCATAATCACCGAAAGGCTGTGTGTGGTGATGTTCTCCATCCAGGCTGAACTTTCCTGACGCTGAGTACATTCTACGCCATTGTAATTGCATAGGAATTATACCATAGGTTATCTGAGTCTCACCGGAACTCTTTTCTATCACGCTATCAAGACCCAACGCACCAGTTGCGAGCGCATCAACAGCCGGAGCCAGGCCCCTGGCGTCAAGCAGCCCAATAAGCGTCAAGTTAACGAAACCGTCGCCGTCCTGTAGGGACAAGGGGTGGGGAAAGGCGGATGCGGGGGCCTTGTGCTTGTCCTCGTCCTGCTGGGGCGTGCGCTAATGGACATCATGGACCTCTGGTGGAAACACCCTGCCCTCACGCGGGACAAGCGAGGCTTTTTGGCACATCGGCGCGGTCTGCACGGGCTCGGTGAGGGCACGAGGGCCACACCCAGACACCGAAGTGCCTGAAGGAATGCGGGAAAGAACGGCATCAGGGGTATAACGAGCAGGTCTTCAAATACTGCAAGCATCTTCCTGATTCAACTGCCAGAATACTTCCGACCCTCTCAAGCGGGCGGTGACCTCTTCAGGCATCTCCCCACAAGCCTTACACTGGATACTTTTTGAAGTTTCAATCCCTCAAGCGGGCGGTGACCTCTTCAGGCTTCCGAGCTATCAGTCCGGTACTCTAACCAACTGAGTGTTTCAATCCCTCAAGCGGGCGGTGACCTCTTCAGGCGGCGCATCGCCCGCGCGCGGCTGACCTGCCAACGGTTGTTTCAATCCCTCAAGCGAGGGTCGGAAGTATTAAGCAAGCGACCAGTAATTCGATGCCTTGACAAAAGGAAAGCTCACAAGCAGAGTAGTCAGTATCAACACGTCTACTCTCGTGACAAGGAGCTTTCAGCCATGATACCAGACTCCCAGATCTTTGACCAGTCTACCCTTGCTCGCTTGCTGGAACACGATGCCCTGGTGCAGCGCTATCGCCAGTTCTTCGCCCTGCTGGATTGGCGCGCGGTGCAGCAGCACGACGCCCGCCGCCGCGCCCCCGGTCCGTGTCCGCACCCACTGAGTGCCTACCTCAAAGCCTTTCTGATCCGCATCAGCGAAGGCAAAGCCTTCATGACGCAGTTGCGCACCTTCCTGGTGGAGCATCCCCTGCTCGTCCTGGAACTGGGCTTCCATCTCGTCCTGGACCCAACGCAGCCCTATGGCTTCGATGTGGCACGCACCGTGCCCAGTGCCCGTTGGCTGCGCGAGCAACTGCGCCGCCTCGATCCTGAGCTGCTCCAGACCTTTTTGCGCGGCACGGTCACGGCGCTGCAAGCTCAAATCCCGGGCCTGGGCGAGATCGTGGCGTTTGATGTCAAGCATATCTACGCCTGGGTCAAAGAGAACAATCCGCGCCAATCCATCAAACACGATCGCTTTGACAAAGACCACCAGCCTCGCGGCGATCCCAATTGTCGCGTCGGGGTCAAGCGCTCCACCAACCAGGAGCAGCCCGACGGCTCTTCCAAAGAGGTCAAGGAATATCTGTGGGGCTATGGCTCCGGCGTGGCCGCAGCTACCGTCCCACCCTACGGCGATGTCGTGCTGGCTGAGTATACCCAGCCCTTCAATGAGAACGATGTGACCTACTATCGTCCACTCTATCAGCGTGCCGTCGTCGCGCTGGGCTTCTACCCCACTCATGTTACCGCCGATGCGGCCTTTGATGCCTGGTACGTCTACGAGTGTGCCGCTCGCCACAACGGCATCGGAGCCGTGCCACTCAATCAGCACGCCCATCCCGTCTTCCAGCGCGACCCCGATGGCACTCCGCGCTGCCCCATCCAACTGCGCATGACGCCGACCTATCAATTCGAGCACACCAATGGCTATCGCGCTCAGCGCTTTCGTTGTCCACTCTTATTTCCGACCGCAACTGATCAGACCTGCACCCACGAGCAGTTTCTCAAAGGCAAGGGCTGCGTCAAAGATATCAACATTGAACTCGGCGGTCAGATGCGCGTCACGCTCAACCGCGACGATCCGCTCTACCAAGCCATCTACACGCAACGTACTTGCTGCGAACGCGGCAACAGTCAGGCCCAGGCGCTCGGCATTGAGCGGCCAAAAGTGCGCAATGGTCCCTCAGTCACTCATCTCAATACTTTAATCTATGTGCTTATTAATGTACGCGCTCTACAGCGGGCGAAATCCATGAATAGACGACTTCTACTCAGAGAATAGTTCCGACCCTCGACCGGGATGCAGAAGCCGTCGCGACTAGTCAAAAGCCCCAGCAGGCGCGCGCAATAAGCGCGTTTCAATCCCGACCGGGATGTAGAGGCCGTCGCGATGCACAAGAGCAGCAGGCCGGTTAATCGCCGATGATGAGTTTCAATCCCGACCGGGATGTAGAGGCCGTCGCGACATGGAGCAAATCGTCGTAGCAACTGTCACACGGATGGTTTCAATCCCGACCGGGATGTAGAGGCCGTCGCGACTTTCTGTGGACTTGTTCCGTCTGCGGTTATACCCAAGTTTCAATCCCGACCGGGATGTAGAGGCCGTCGCGACGCCGACGCATAGTGCGCACGCTGATTAACCTCACCCCGCGTTTCAATCCCGACCGGGATGTAGAGGCCGTCGCGACGC
>Ga0070733_10000780_pt1 | contig 24884 bp, 19 predicted proteins | sample Coa_R1_9_FD_66450 | JGI IMG/M metagenome (GOLD analysis project Ga0070733, IMG submission 66450) | Surface soil microbial communities from Centralia Pennsylvania, which are recovering from an underground coalmine fire - Coalmine... | ecosystem: Environmental > Terrestrial > Soil > Unclassified ...
TTGCTGGCAGCGTTTCTGGAGCCGACGGCGCAGGGATACGACGATCTCGGCAGAGTAGTTGGCCCTGGGGGCACGGGAGGGTTGTTTCTCGATGAGCCTTACGAAGCGCGCGAGGGGTGGGAGTTCATTGTGGGCGCGCCGCTGCTGCAGATGATTTTCGCGGAGCAGACAGTCTTGTCCGAGCGCACCAGTCGCGAGGTTGAGATCGTCCAACTTGGCCAGCAGGATTCGCCGGAGATGATCGAACTCATCACGCTGACCAAGCCCGGGCCGTTTGGGACGCGCACTCACGAACTGGGTACGTACCTTGGAATTCGCCGCGATGGCAAGTTGGTTGCGATGGCCGGCGAGCGCCTGAAAGTGCCGGGCCACACGGAAGTGAGCGCCGTGTGCACGCACCCGGATCACACCGGCAAGGGTTACGCGCGCGTCTTAATGACGGAGGTTATACGGGGCATTCTGGATCGCGGCGAAATTCCGTTTCTACATTCCAGAGGCGATAATACACGCGCGATTGACCTGTATACGCTGCTGGGATTTCGGGAGAGGAAGTTGGGGCACTTTGCCGTGCTGCGGAGGACGTAGGTTCAGGAGTGAAGGCTGCAGATCTGTCATGCCAGGGAAGGTACCCCAAGGTCCCTCCACTCCGCGTATCCTTCCCTTCAGGAAAGATATGCTCCGGTCGGGATAACAACCGATTTCAGTACAGGTGGAAGTCGACTTCGACCGCGATTTCCACGCGAACGGGATGGCCGTCTTTCACTGCGGGTTCGAACTTCCAGTTCTTCACCGCTTCGATGGCTTTTTCGTCGAGGCCCATGCCCAGGCTGCTGAGCACGCGAATATTGGTCGGACGTCCGTCAACCCCCACGATGAGGCCCAGCGTGCACACACCCTGGTACTTGGCCTTGCGGGCTTCCTCCGAGAATTCCGGCTCTGGCGCGTAAATCGTTCGCGGCGGACTGACGCCTCCGCCAACGTGGAATACTCCTCCACCGGTGCCGCCACCCTCACCGGGGCCGAAGCCAGGACCACGGCCGGAACCCACGCCACCACCACTGCCCGAACCGATGCCGCCGCCGGCGCCCGTGCCGTTAGAGGGCAACACGGCGCCCGCCATGGGATCGCCGAGGTTCGGCATGTTATTCGAGGCCAGCACGACCTGCGGAGGGATGACGATCGTGGGATCGACCGCAAGCTTGGGGTGCTCGTTGCGCACCACTACCATGGGAGGAGTGATTTGCTCCATGGAAAACTTGGGCAGCTTGCCTTTGCTGGCCTGCAGGACGTCGCGATCTCCACCACCACCGCCACCGCCAACTTGTGTCTTGGAAGGCTTCAGGGCGGGTATGTCGCCGGGATCGACCAGGGTGATGGTTACCTTCGGCGCAGGAGCTGCATTCACGACGTGGCGTCCGATCAGGTAGCCTGCCGCGATGATCCCAACGATCAACAGGTGTACGCCAGTCGACCCCAGCGCGCCATTCTTCCTGTTGTTGTAGAAACCCCAGATATCTTTGACTGGTTCGGGTTTCGATTCCAGCTTCAGCGGTGGGAGTTTCTTAGGAAAGAAGAACTCATCCAACTCGCCGAATAGATGCTTCCACAACGGCTGTTCGAAGCTGCTTCTGTCCAGAAGCAGATGTAATTCCGGCTCTTTTGCGGGGCTCGGGGAATTCGGATTGATCGGTGCTGATCCCATATTTCCGGTTCTGGCAGGGTCGTTGCTGTTCTCTGCGGACAAAGTCAGTCTAAACTTGCGCGTAATCCCCTCATTACACAGATGAGCCGCACCCGCTCCAAGTTGCTTCCTCTTCGCCCGAATTTGGCGCTGAGGTACCTAACTTTCCCAACAGTAACGACGGGCCAGTTGACTCTGTGTCTAAAATTGTAACTCTACTTGAGGTATTTCGACAGTGCATTTTGGTGTGCCCGTCAAGCATCGGATAGACATGTCCTTCTGAGAATTTTGGGGCTGAAAAGGCCCCTTTGGCGGGTGGTGCCCCCACCGATTCGGGGTGGGATCGATAGAATAGAGTCTTCAGACGTCCTGCACAACTGTTCCCTGATGGTAGACGATTTTCCACCCGCCGGTGGTGCGCTGCCAGATGGTGGAGCGGCGAGTTCGCCGCGTTTTGTCCTGGATTAGAGTGTAGGTCAGGTAGAGGTCGGGGGCCAGTTTGCGGCAGCGAAAGTCCAAGGTCTCCCATACGTCGGACTGGGGGACAGCGTGACGCCTTTCCAACTCGTCGAGCACGTGGGCCCTGGAATAGCGGCGTCCGGAGGCGCCCACTTCCCAGAAATCTGACGTGGTCATTCTTTCGAAATCGGCGCGAGCGGTGCCGAATTCGGGGCGGTGAAAAATCGGCTCGCGGCGGGAGAGTTCGCCGAGGATCTCGGAGAGTTCGGGATCGGTGGTAAGCGTAGGCTCCATGGCAGAAACCATAGCGCGGGCGGTGGAGGCTGTTCCAAAAGAAAAACCATCAACCACGAAGGACACGAAGTAGCACGAAGGAGAATTGCTGGTTGGGGTCTAACCTCGTGTAATTTCGTGTCGTTCGTGGTTCTCGTTTCTTTTCCGTCGGAAGCGATCGACCGCCCCGGAGCCGCGTGGACGATCTGCTGCCTGCTCCCTATAATGAAAGGATTCAATCATTTAGGAGACGCGACTGAGTGCCGCTCGAATTGAAAGACACCCTGAATCTGCCTAAGACTGCCTTCCCTATGAAGGCGAACCTGCCCCAGAACGAGCCCAAAATGCTGGAGCGCTGGGAGCAGATGGGCATTTATGAGCGCATCCGGCGGGCGCGGAAGGGTGCGCCTCGCTACATTCTGCATGACGGGCCTCCGTACACGAGCGGACCGATCCACATGGGCACGGCGCTGAATAAGTGTCTGAAGGATTTCATCGTGAAATCCAAGACCATGGCGGGGTTTGACGCGCCTTACGTGCCTGGCTGGGACTGCCACGGGTTGCCGATTGAGATCAAGGTCGACAAGGAACTGGGCGGCAAGAAGTTGCAGATGAAGGCCACCGATGTGCGTGCGGCTTGCCGCAAGTACGCGCAGAAATTTCTTGACCTGCAGCGGACGCAGTTCAAGCGAATCGGCGTGTTCGGGCGTTTTGATAGGCCTTACGCCACGATGAATCCGCAGTACGAGTCGGTGGTGCTTTCGACGTTCTTTTCTTTTTATGAGAACGGATTCGTTTACAAGGGGCTGCGCGCCGTGTATTGGTGCATGCACGACGAGACGGCGCTGGCGGAAGCGGAAGTGGAATACGAAAATCACGTCAGCCCGACGGTTTGGGTGAAGTATGCGCTGCTCGACGATCCGGCGCAGATCGATGCGGCGCTCGCGGGAAAGAGAGTTTCAACCATCATCTGGACGACTACGCCTTGGACGCTGCCGGCTTCGATGGCGGTAGCGTTTCATCCCGATGAGGAGTATGTGGCGCTGGAATCAGGCGGCGAAGTTTATATTGTCGCGTCGAAGCTGGCGGCGGATGTGACGGCGAAATGTAATCTGGCTGACGCGCACTCTCTCGCCACGTTCCCAGGGCGAAAGATGGAGCGGCTGAACTTTCAGCATCCATTTCTTGATCGCAAGATTCTCGGCGTGCTCGCCGACTACGTCACTATGGACACCGGGACCGGCGTCGTGCACACCGCGCCGTCGCATGGCGCGGAAGACTTTATGACCGGCATGAAGTACGGTCTCGATGCGACCAGTAACGTCGACGAAAAGGGCATCCTGCGCAACGGACTGCCGGAATATGACGGGCAGTATGTGTTCAAGGCAAATCCGATCATCGTCGAGTTGCTGCGCGCGCGTGGAGTGTTGCTGCACTCGGACAAAGTCGAGCACTCGTATCCGCATTGCTGGCGTTGCCATAATCCCGTGATTTTCCGGGCCACTGAGCAGTGGTTCATTTCGATGGAAACGCCGATGCCAGGCGGAGCGTCTAAGAACGACACGCTGCGCACGCGCACGCTGGAAGAAATCGAGAAAGTGAAGTGGGACCCCGCGTGGGGCGAAGAGCGGCTATCGAACATGATTCAGACGCGGCCCGACTGGTGCATTTCACGGCAGCGGGTGTGGGGCGTACCCATTGCCGTTTTTCTGTGCGAAGCGTGCGGAAAACCGCTTAACGACTCCGCCGTCAATAAGAAAGTCGTAGAGATGTTTGCGAAGTCTGGTGCCGATGCATGGTTTACGCCGGAGTCGGACACGATTCTTCCCTCCGGAACGAAATGTCCGCACTGCGGTGGGACGAAGTTTGAAAAGGAAACAGACATCTTCGACGTATGGCTGGAATCGGGAGCGAGCTATCTGGCACTGATCGCTGACAAGACGACGGACGATGAGCCGGATTATCCCTGGCCGTCTGATCTGTATCTCGAGGGCGGCGATCAGTACCGCGGATGGTTTCAGTCTTCCCTGCTCTGCGCCATGGGCACGCACGCGACTCCGCCCTACAAAGGCGTGGTCACGCCGGGATGGACACTCGACGAAAAAGGCCAGGCGATGTCGAAGTCGCGCGGGAACGACGTCGATCCTGTCGACATTTCAAGTCGTCTCGGCGGCGAAGTGGTGCGGCTGTGGGTGGCGTCGGTGGATTTCCGCGAGGATGTGGTTGGGTCGGAAAAGCTGATGCTGCGGGTCGCGGAAAATTATCGCGAGATTCGCAACAAGCTGTTCAAGAACGCGCTGGGAAATTTGTACGATTTCGATCCGCAGGCCAATTCCCTGCCCTTTGAAAAGCTGAGTCCGCTCGATCAATACATGCTGCGGCAGACCTGGGCGGTGGTGCGCGACGTGCGCAATTGGTACGACGAGTTCGCGTTCCACAAGATTTATCACCGCGTGAATCATTTCTGCGTTGTCGAGCTGAGCGCGTTTTATTTTGACGTGATCAAAGACCGGCTCTACACCTATGCTCCGAATTCGGCGGGGCGCCGTTCGGCGCAGACGGCGGTGTGGCGAATTTGTGAGGCCATGACACGACTGCTGGCGCCAATCCTGACCTTTACCTGCGAAGAAGTCTGGCGGCACTTGCCGAAGATGGCGGAGCGATTGGACAGCGTGCATCTGGCGAAGTTTCCGGATGCGGCGGATGTGCTGGAGAACGCGTTTGTTTCAGAAGGGGACCCGCAGCAGGCCGACTGGACTACTCTGCTTGCGTTGCGGGAACAGGTGATGAAAGCGCTGGAAGAGGAGCGGAATAGCAAGAAAATCGGAAAGAGTCTGGAGGCGCAGCTGGTCATCACGGCCGCCGATCCGGCGTATTCCGTGCTGAAGCGCTATGCCGGCGACCTGCGATATTTGTTCATCGTATCGGCGGTCACGCTGGCGCAGGGTTCGGGCAACGGGAGCAGCGGTGTGCACATCGAGGTGAAGAACGCGGACGGCGCCAAGTGCGATCGCTGTTGGAATTTTTCTACGCATGTGGGCGAGGACACGGTCTATCCGACGGTTTGCGAGCGATGCAGCGCTGTGCTGAAAGAAATCGAGGGGACGGCGTAGGTATTTTTAATAACGGCGAAGAGCTTTTAACCGCAGAGGGCGCGAAGAACGCCCGCAAAGGTCGCAGAGAAAGCCGCCGCGCAGGATGCTAAGGAAACCGCCCCGAGGGACGCTGAGAATACCGCTTACAATAATGGGCTGAATGTTTTCTTATCGCGCACGCACTGTTCACTTTTTCATTGCTCTCATCGTGGTTCTCGTCGATCGGTGGACGAAGCGGCTCGTCGCTGCGCGCATTGGGCTTTATGCGCACGTTCAGGTGATCCCGCGCTTCTTCCGGCTCACGCACACGGAGAACACAGGCGCGGCGTTCAGTCTGTTCGCCGACTCTCCGGCGCATTGGAAGACGGGAGTGCTGATCGGGTTCTCGGCAGTCGCGATTGTGATCGTTGCAGGGCTGCTATGGAAGCAGAGCCGGCCACTGTCGCTTACGGGGATTGCACTGTCGCTGATCCTGGGCGGGGCGGCGGGAAATCTGTGGGACCGCGTGGTCAGTGGGCGCGTGGTGGATTTTCTGCTGTTTTATTTTAAGCAGTATCAGTGGCCGGTTTTCAATCTGGCGGATAGCGCGATCGTGATCGGGGCGGGGTTGTTGGTGCTGGAGATTTTGTTTTCCAAGCCGCCAGCTGAGGAGCGGACGCAGGGGCCAGCCTTTTAACCACAGGGGACACAGAGTAAGACAGAGAAATCAGCCGGGCTTCCTATGTGTCTCTCTGTGTCCCCTGTGGTTAAGAGGTTTTGATCGCGTTACGGCGCGCCATAGAGCTGCTTATACACGCTGGCATTGCGCACGATGGCCTGCACGTATTCGCGCGTCTCGGTGAACGGAATTGATTCGACGAATTCCGGTTCGTCGCGGTACTTCCCTTGCCCCAGCCAGTCTTCGACCCGGTCGGAGCCGGCGTTGTACGCTGCCAGCGCGTATTCGAACGAGCCCCCGAACTTTTCGACCATGCCGCGGAAATAACGTGTGCCGAGTTGCAGGTTGACGGGGGCGGTGTAGAGCTGGCTGGGGTTGTAGTGTCGCAGATTTTCCTGGCGGGCGACGGCTTTACCGGTCTTCGGCAATAGCTGCATCAGGCCGACCGCATTGGCGCGTGAGACCGCGGCGGGATTGAATTCCGATTCCTGGCGAATCAGCGACGCCACCAGGTAGGGATCGAGGCCGTTGGCCACCGAAAAGTGTTTCAGGTCAGTCCAGTATGGCCGAGGAAACAGGGCCTCCCAGTACTCGCGCGGCAAGGTCGGAATATCGACCGCGAAATAGCTGGGCACGGAATGCTTCATGGTCTCGATGGCGCGATCATAGTGACCGGTATCGATGTAAAGCTGTGCGGTTTCGGCTGGGGCCCAGTTGCCGCCATCAGCTGCGGCAGCGGCCTGCAACTCGCGCACGGCAAAATCGACCAAGCCGCCATTGCCGAGCAACTGCGCTTTTTGCAGGTGGAGATCGTCGGCGGGCGGCTCCGACAGGGTCACTTTCTCCGCGTGATCGAGGGGAGGAATGTGATCGAGCAACGCGTACTGCCCCCGCGGGTCGGCACTCTCGGGAAGTTTCTTCAGGCGTTCGCGGCCGAGTTCGGCATAGTAATAATTGCGATAGCGGTCCGACAACTTCTGGTAGTAGGCGCGCGCCATGCCAAACTGGTTGTCTTCCTCGGCCAGCCGGGCGCGCCAGTAGAGCGCTGCGGAGGTCTCGTTTCCCGTGGGATAGAGCGCAATCTGTGCTTCGAACTCTTTCTTGGCTTCGTCGTTGCGTCCCTGGCGCAGCGTGAGCCACGCGGCTTTCCAATGCGCGTAAGAGGCTCGGCTGCCGGTTGGAAAACGCTGGTGCAATTCGTGGAACGCGTCGAGTGCCTGGTCGTACTCGTGATGCACCAAGTGTAGATTCGCCACCGAGAGCAGCGCTGCTTCCAGCCACTGGCTGGTGGGGGCGATGGTTCGCAAGTCGTCGACGGTGCGGTAGAACGTGGGGTTGTCGTCGGACGACCAGGCGACTTCGCCGAGAATGTAGAGGCGCTGGGCGTTCTGGTCGACGGTTGCGCCGGGGAGCGTTGCGAGTTCGGATTTCGCTTCGCGATTGCGGCCGCCACGGTGCAGCGCGTCGGCCAACGCGAGTTCGGTCGCGGGGCGGGCTTCTGCGCCGACGTGGACGAGCAGGTCACGGTATTCCTCGGCAGCGTCGTTATAGCGGCGCGCTTTCATCAGCAAGTCAGCGCGGGTTTTGCGCTGCGCCGCCGTCACCACGGGAGCGACGGGAAGCTTTTTCAGTTCCGCGAAGGCAGGGTCCGCTTCCGGCGCGGTCGGCATGTTGTAGTAGACGTTGGCCAGCGCTTCGGCAGCTTTGGAGTTCTGTCCCAGCGTGGCGTAAACCCGGCCGAGAGTAAATTCGATGTCCGATCTTGCGGGCAGACGATCTTTCTCCAGCAACTCGGCGGCTTCGGGGGCGCGACCCTCGGTAAGCAATGCGCCGGCGTAGCTCAGATGCGCGTCGCGAACCAGGAGTGAATCGGGATAAGCTTTGTCGAAGTCGGCTAAGGTCGCGAGAGCTTCGCCTTGACGGCCGGTTTGCAGATAGCAAGTACCGAGGTAGTAGGCGACGTAGTCGCCAAGGTCGCCGGCGCGCGGCTTGGCACGGTTCAACGGATCAATGGCCTTACCGCAATCATGATCGAGCATGTGGGCGTAGCCATCCACCAGCCAAGCCAGCGCTCCGGCATCGTCTTTGGCGTGGCTGCGCGCGTAGGCCTCCACTCCGGCATAGGCCGCCGGGGAACGATCTTCAATCAACTGCTGGGCCATGGGACGTAGACTAGTCGAGGCTGCGAACGCCTCGCGCATGCGGCGAACCCTGGGAGACATGGGACGACTGCGTCTCTTTGCGGCGGCGCGAGCGGTCGCAGGCGCCGGCTTTTTGGCGGGAGTTGATTTACTGGCCGAGGACTTCGCGGGCCCGACCTGGTGAGAAGGCTTCGCAGTGGGCGCGAGATGATCTGGTGTGTCCTTCTCTTGCGCCGCCGCGTCTTTTTTCTTCTCGGCCGAGCCAGATTGTTGGTCGGGAGTATTCGAAGGCGCAGGAGTTGTCGTTTCAGATTGCTGGGCGAATGCCACAGACGAACCCGCTCCGCTCAGGAGACCAAACAGCGCTCCCAGGGCGAGCACCCACCACCACTTGAGACCCAATCGACCCACCTTCTACTTTCGCGCGGAGAGGCCTAGCGGCACGGCTGAAGCCGTGCCCTTCCCAAAATCTTGCTTCCTTACTTTTCGCGAAGCGATCATGCTCTTCCAAAACCAGCTTACTTCCTTCGTGAAACAGTCGTGTCTTTCCGTGAAAGCCTATTTGCGGAAATTCGCGCCCATAACGGACAAATCCTCTTCCGCGAGGTTGCGAACGACTTCTCTCTGAAAATAATCGCCGCTGGCGGCTGCGGTTGTGCCGTAGCGTTTCGTATACGTCGAGCGGCTCTTTTCGATGTCTTCTTTCAGGCGATCGTAGAGATCTTTGTGGCGACGCCCCTCGGCCACTTTGGCCTGGTTGTAGAGTTTGATCTCATCCACCAAGAGTCGTGCGAAGCGCTGCGCTTTGCGGTGAGTCTCGGCATCTTCGGCAGACATTCCGGCGAAGGGGTCGGCGGCTGCGGCGGGTGCAGCTGCGGACGCGGCATGCGCGACTTCGACCACCTCAGCGGCCGGCTCAGATTCGGGCACGGCTTTGGGAGCGACATGTTTTGGAGTGTGCGCGGCAAAGGGGTCGGGGGACGAACTCACGCTCTGCGCGGACGGAGCAGGCGGAGCCATGCTGATCGCGGGAGGCGGCGGAGGCATATGCAGCGCGGGCAATCCGCCTGTACCTTCGCTCGGATCTTTCTGCACCTGCTTGCGCAGCGAAGTGACTTCCAGCCAGGTGCTGGTGGCCATGACCAATAATTCCAGAGAAGTGGCATCCAGCTGGTTACTGGCGCCGCCGTCGGCGTAGAGCAGGGCGGCAACTTTGTCTTTTAAAACCAGGGGCAGCACCAGAATCTGCTCGTTCTCCGGTCCGCCGAACTGCTGCACGAAGCGGCGATCCATCTCAGCAATGTTGGCCGGAGTCACGATTCGATTCTGGTAAGCGTGGGCCGCGGGCCCGCCAGACATGTCGAGAGAAAAATCTTTGACGGCATCGTCATCGCCGAAACCGCGGCTTTGCCATCCCGTGGCCGCTCCCATCTTTACTACGAACAATGCGATGCGCGCGCCGTAAGCGGACCCGGCGTCGAGTAACGCGCGCAGAATTTCTTTTTGTGTGGTGCCAGCGTGAACGCTGGCGACGGCCTGCACAACACTGCTCTGATTCAGGCCTCCAGCGCCGCTTTCGCGGCTCGCGGCCGGTAATTCCGCCAGCACGCTGCGCACCAGCTCCGCTTGTAATTTTGGAAGCTGGCGGTCGAGGACCTGCGCCACCGCACGCTCGACGATTTGCTGGAGTTCGTTGTCCTTGCTTTCCGCCATGCTCAGAGAACCGTTCCTAGAAGCAGCTTTTCGTTGCCCTGTCTGACCTCAAATGACACTGCCCTAACTGCTGATTATACGGCACTTGTCTTGGCACATCAGAGTACTTCGGTACCTGCTCAACCGGGGTCGAAAGTGTCTCTTTGAACCCTGCTTTGAACTCTATCGCAAACTTTTCTCGCCGCCTACGGCAAAGGCGTTGGGCAAAGTCGCGGGTTACCAAGTAGAATAACAGTTCGGATTTTGCCGTTGGTTACATCCGTGCGTTACCGTTGTGCTTCTGGTTCTGGATTCTCGTTCTCGATTCACCCGAACTGGATTCACTGGATTCACCGGAAAATACTGCATCGCCGAGACAATGGGAGCCATCCAAAACAAACTAGCCGGGCCTGTTAGCGAAGAGCTGACACTGGTACAGGCGGCCAAGCGGGGCGACGACTCAGCCTTTGAAGAGCTGGTTCGGCGTTACGACCGCAACGTGTTTCGGATCGCGCAGCACATCACGCAAAACCGCGAAGACGCGGAGGACGTGGTGCAGGAAGCGTTCCTGAAAGCGTTTGGCAACCTGGCGCAGTTTCAGGAGCAGTCGAAGTTTTATACGTGGCTGGTTCGCATCGCGGTCAACGAAGCGTTGATGAAGTTGCGCCGGCGAAAGCCGGAGCGAACCGTATCGCTGGATGAAGAAATCAAGACGGAAGACGACTCTCTTCCCCGCGAAATTGCGGACTGGAGCCCGAATCCGGAGCAGCAATACAATCAGTCCGAGCTGCGCGAGATTTTAGGTAAAACCATCCAGGGCCTTCCCCCGGGCTTCCGGACGGTGTTTGTGTTGAGGGATGTGGAGGGACTGTCGACCGAAGAGACGGCAGCCGCGCTGGAATTGAGCGTGCCCGCGGTAAAGTCGCGGTTATTACGCGCTCGGTTGCAGTTGCGGGAACGGTTGGGACGGTACTTCCAGAAACGTGAGAGTGGCAATGGCAAAAGCGATGCTAAGAGTGGAGATGGCGACCAGTGAAATGCTCTGAATTCTTGCACGAGCTGACCAATTACTTGGACGGCGTCCTCGACGAGAAAACCAAGGTCGAACTGGAGAACCATCTTTCCTGGTGCCACAACTGCTACGTTGTCTGCGATACGACCAAGAAGACCATCGAGATCTACCGCGACTCCCAGCTCTACGAATTGCCGGAAGACCTGCGTGGGCGCCTCCGCTCGGCCATCATGACCAAGTGCCAGCAGCAGAAAAAGCGCGGCCCGCAGAGCGTCTAACCAAGAACGTCTAACCCCAGAGCGTATAAAAAGCGTATAAATCTTAGGGTCATTCTTCGGCCCGAAGCCATGCCCATCAACCAAGATACTTCGCACAATCATCCGGACCAGGGGATGACCCCCGCCGACATGCAAGCGGCGCAGCTGGTGGCCGCGGAGCGTAACGAGATCATCATGTTCCGCGATACCGGCTGCTGGTCGCGGCCTTACATTGCAGCCGGACATCCCACCAAGCCGTTTCATGTGAAGGGCAAGAGTGCCGATTGGGGTCCGCAAGCGGGGCTCGTCCCGCTCAATTCGGAATTCAGCAAGGCATTTGCCCAAAAAGACATTGATAAAGGCATCGCGGCGAACCGGCACGCCATCCAGGGCAACTACGCACGGCCGATTCCGTTGTTCGTGAGCGAGCAGTTCGTTCAAAACGAACTGCTGGTGCGTAAGGGCAGCGCCAATCGTCCTCCGATTGATCGTGTGACCAGACCGCGTCCCGGCATCATCTATTTTTTCTGCACCAAGCCCAACGACGATCCGCATGCGCCGGGGAGACCGTACGTGCTGTTTGGGAAGAAAGAGTCAGGAGACCGGTACCAGATTTTCACTTTTCCGCTGGATGCGGCCAGGACCAAGGAGCGCGAGCTTTTTCTCAAGGAGTCGTCAGGCGAGCCCCTGTTGGTGATGACGGTTCCCGGAGCCGATCTGCCGATCACCGGCGATTACGATCTGTTTGCCGTCTGTCCGTCGTGGGGCAACTACGGCGCGGAAGACAAGAAGATGGATCCCACTTTAGACGATCAGCGGCAGAACGCGTCGTGGAATCGCACCGCAGCGAAGGCTGCGTTCTCGCCGGATATCCAGGCGTCACAACAGGCGCGGATTTCACTGGCCAAGATTGAAGCCGCCAAGACGCCGGAGGATCCGGATCGCGGCAATCTGACGCCGCGCATTCTGGAGTTGATTGGCAGCCTCACTGCCGCCATGGGCGGAAGATTTCGTCGCGTGCATCACAATGCGGAGTCGGGCCGGCCGGTTTGCTCCGGGAGCCGCGGATGGCTTCCCCGTGACGACATTTCATCCCAAACGCGGCATTGGCGGCTACCAGTTTCTCAACGCGACCATCAACGATGTTGGTGACCTGAGGCAGTATTTTTCCGCGGTTTTCGCGGACGGATACTACGTTCCGCGAAACCGGGCATGGAACATGCCGAATCTGAATCCGCGCATGGGAAATTTCCCGGCGCTCGACAACGTTTTGCGTAACAAGGCCCAGCGAATGCGCTAAACGCACTTCCAGCGGGTGCGAATGAGCCTTGTGAAACGTTTTTCGCCTTCCTGTAACTATATCTATTGCAAGGGGTTCGAAGCGTGTTCCGTTTTTGGCACGGGGTGCGCCGGAATATCGAAACCCTTTCCTTCATACGTGAATCTAAGTAAACAAGTCGGAACGTACTCAGTATTGACCAGGAGACGTGTGCTCCGAAACTCAACCCAGGTATTCGGGCAAAGCCAGACTCGGTAAACCAGCCCGCATGTGGAAGGTAGGAATTATGATCGCAAAGTTGGTCGACGCAGTGTTTGGATGCAAGCATTCGCGGTACAGCTTTCCTGTAACGATCCGTGGAGCAGCGCGCCGTCCCCAGGCCGCGGCTTTGACTGGAACGTATGTGGCCTGTCTCGATTGCGGCAGAGAGTTTCCGTATGACTGGCAGGAGATGAAAGTCGTCACTTCACCCAAGCGTCATCGCGAACACCTGGCCGAACTGGCCAAGCACGCCGCATAAGCTCGCGGTCGTCGCATAAGAGCCAGTCGCTTCCAGCCAGTGGTTTCCAGGCAATCGTTTCCAGCCGATTCGGGCTGGCGACGCCTACTTCGTCGAAATCCGCGAACGCATCACTGTGACGTTCCACCGCGATGGCTATCGTGTGGGATAGTCCGCCGGAACCGGCACAGGAACCCGCTTGTCGATGGGTACAAACTCACGTTCTCCTGGTCCGGTATAAACTTGGCGCGGGCGCGCGATTTTTTGCTCGGCATCGGTAATCAGTTCCTGCCACTGCGCCAGCCATCCGGCGGTGCGCGGAATCGCAAACAGCACGGTAAACATCTCGGGGCGGAAGCCCATCGCCTGATACATGATTCCTGAATAGAAATCGACGTTGGGATACAGTTTGCGCTTCACGAAGTAATCGTCTTCCAGCGCGATACGCTCCAGTTCGAGCGCGATGTCGAGTTTCGGACTGCGTCCCGTAACCTGGAAGACCTGCTCGGCACTCCAGCGGATAATTTTTGCCCGGGGATCGTAATTCTTGTAGATGCGGTGCCCGAAGCCCATCAGCTTGATCTGCCCTTCTTTCACTCGCTTGATATAGGCCGGGACGTGGTCTTTCGAGCCGATCTCGTCGAGCATCTTCAGCACTTCTTCGTTGGCGCCGCCATGCAAAGGCCCGGCCAGGGCCGAGGCCGCAGACGCCACCGACAGATAAGGATCGGCCTGCGAGCTGCTCACCGAGCGCATGGCGTTGGTGCTGCAGTTCTGCTCGTGATCGGCGTGCAGGATGAAGAGAATGTCGAGCGCGCGCGCCAGCGCGGGATTGGCCACATATTTCGGCTCGACCATCTTCCACAACATGTTCATGAAATTTTCCGTGTAGCTGAGATCGTTGTCGGGATAGACGTAGGGGAAGCCTACGTTGTGGCGATAGGACATCGCCGCGATGGAAGGCACCTTGCCGATGAGCCGTGAAATCTGATGCAGGCGGTTGGCCGGATCGTGAATCTGCTTGGCGTCGGGATACACGCTCGATAAGGCCGCAATGGTGCTGACGAACATGGCCATGGGGTGCGAGGAGTAGCGGAAGCCTTCCATGAACTTCTTGGTGGTCTCGTGCAGCATGGTGTGATGCGTGATGTTGTAGACCCAGTCCTTCAACTCTTTCTCGGTGGGCAGTTCGCCGAACAACAGCAGGTAGGAGACTTCGAGGAAAGTGCAGCGCTCGGCCAGCACTTCGATGGGATATCCGCGATAGCGCAGGATTCCCTTGTCACCGTCAATGTACGTGATGGCGCTCTTGCACGACGCGGTGTTCATAAAAGCCGGGTCGTACGTCATCAGACCGAAATCGTCAGGGCCGGTCTTGATCTGGCGCAAGTCCATCGCCCGGATGGTGCCGTTCTCGACGGGGACGGTGTAGGTCTTGCCGGTGCGATTGTCGGTGATGGTGATGGTGTTTTCTGGCATGGGAAGAGGTCCTCGTTAGCGAGCGACGCTTGCGCGATGCTTCCAACCTAGCCGAGCCTATTTCCCTTTTCAAGCCGAATCTGTGACGGGGAGCACACGATGGGGTGGGTCCGATGACCTAGCGGCGGACGCATTCGTCCGCCCCGCCCGAGCACCGGACAGACCCCGAACGATGGCGTCGGGGTTCCACGATTGGCCAAAACGAAATCGGCGACCCGAAGGTCGCCGATTTTCGAATCGCTGATGGACTTGCTTAGTTCGAGTCGTCGCGCCGCTTCAGGGTCGGACGGTCGTCGTCGGTCTTGGTGTCGCCGGTATTGCCACCCGTGTTCGCGGTTCGGCGAAGGCTGGGTTTATTGGCGTCCTTCTCGTCCAGCACCTTGTGCTTGTTCTCGATCGCCGCCAATCGCGCTTTCACCTCGTCAAATTCCGAGGTGGTCACGACGTATTGCTGCTTGGCGGGAAGAATCTTGCGAATCTCTTCCTGCGTTTTCTCGATGCGATCGGGAGTCTGCGGATGGGTGTCGAAGGCCTTCGACAGCGTTCCTGGTTTCTTCTTCTCCATCGCCTGAATCTTTTCGAAGAACGAGACGAAGGCTGAAGGATCGTACCCCGCGCGATACATGTACTGCACGCCCAGGTAGTCGGCTTGAGCCTCGAACGTGCGCGAGAAGTGCAGGAAGGTCAGGGGAATGCCGAGGCCCATGCCTTCATAGATTCCATAGCCCAGCGCCCCCCCCATGAAGATGGCCGGCAACGAGGCCAACTGAAGCAAGTTGGCGCGGGTCATTTCCCGTCCGTAGTGGCAGGCCGCGACGTGGGCGATTTCGTGCGCCATCACTCCCGCCATTTCGGCTTCTTCGTCGGCCGCCAGAATCAGGCCGGAATTCACATAGAAAAATCCTCCAGGCAGCGCCATGGCGTTGACCACGTCAGAGTCGATCACTTTGATGGTGAACGGAACCTGCGCGTCAGAGTTGCGCACCAGGTTCTGGCCGATCCGGTTCACATACTCGGTGACCACGGGATCGTTGACCAGCTTGATCTGAGATTCGATCTGCTGGGCATACTGACGCCCCTGCGCGACCTGGCCTTCGACGGTGTACCAATTGCCCAGGCCGCGGGCGCAACCTACGTTGCGGTTGCCCACGGCATCGACGTCGGTCTTGCCGCCGTCGTGCTTAATGTCGCTGTCGTCGGCCGTGGGTAGCGCGGCCGGCTTCTGCGGCGGCGCATTCTGCACGTCGCCGGATTTCGGTTGATCTTTGTCTTGATCGGAAACTTGCGCTAGAGTCCAGGGCCCCGCGCTGAGCGCCGCTGATGCTGCTGCGATTGCCAGCCACCTGAGTTTCATAAGGGTACTCCTTCGTGCCAGACTGGTTCGATTATACGCCTGCAGGGAAGACACCAAGTCCCAATCTTGGTCCTTACGGTTAGACGCGGCCCAGGGGTGCGGGGTTATCCGCAGGGAATTTAAAGACTAGGGATTTAACGTACCGCTACCCTCGGCCGTCCTTTGTCCGTCGTCGGGAAGGGTGGGAGAAGACCGAGAATGCTTTGGCAATAAACCGGCCGCAGCTTCGGTCCGCGAGTCGTGCGCCGCGCCTTTTTTGGAGGCCATCACTTCGGGAAGCAAGCCGTACACGGTCAGCGCCGACCGCGACCCCACATAGACCTTGCCGTTCGCAATGGTGGGTACGGTGAACTTGACCGCCGGGCCGATACGGTCGCGGGCAGCATTCTGGTTGCTGTCGTACAGTTCTTTGGTCAGATCAGAGGCGTCGTAGGCATACAACACCGCTGTTTCGGTGGCGCTCTTGTAGTTGGAGTTATCCAGGGCCCACACGATGCCGTTACTGCTCAGGTTGGCGGATACCGAGGTCGTGGTTCCGGGATACATAAATACCCTCGCCGTCTTCGAGCTGGGAGCGCTCGAGAGCAGGCCGGTTACGGGATCGAACGAGAACTGCTTCAGATAGTCTCCCGCCCCACCGAAATATATGCGGTTGCTCCACCAGGTGGGGGAGTTCCACATGCCCAGGTCAGCCTTGGGCAGGCTCTGTACAATCTGGTTGTTGTTCAGCGCGTTAAAGCCGCCCATATTGTCGCGGTCGACCAGATAAATGTTGCCCGACTTATCGCCCTGCACCAGCAAATGGAGATGCGGACCGGTCGGTTGATCGGGCAGGAGCATGGCGCCACCCGATCCAACGTCCCAGTCGCCCTTATTGAGGCCGGGACCGTTGTAAGGCGTGAAATAGTCAGTCACCCATATGTTGTCGTCGAGGGGAGGGGAGAGTTTGACGATACTCTGGCCGTAGTCGTTCCCACCGGTGTTGGCGTCAAATGTGCCATTGGCTATTGCGATATAGGTGGAGGTCGCATCGGCTGCCGGCCCGGAACCGCTCTCCCAGATCGCCCCATCGACGCCGTTCGGGGTCGTAACCCAGGCAATCCTTTGCACCAGGGCCTTGGCGTCATAACCCATCAGCCAGCCGTGATACAAGCCATTGTCGCAGTGGGAACCCCACCCGATGTAGACCATCCCGTTCTGCAGCAGCAGAGCGGCCCGCTGGCTTTGAATTAACGGGTTGAAGGCGATGATCCCGTTGACCGAGCCCGCCCCAGTGCCCGGCACCGATGCCGCGATATTTGCCGGCCCCCCGAATTTCTCCGCACCTGTCGTGACGTCCAGGGCGTGTAACCGTTGGACGTACTGTCCCGATTCTTTGGTTCGCGCAACGACGTACAGAGTACCGCCGATGGGATCGATCACCGGCGTACTCATGATCCCGATCTTGGTGCTGATGGGATCGGTGCAAGCCACATCCGCCGAGGGGACGGGCGTTATTCCCGCCGTCGGATTAATGAAACTCACTTTCCACAGTGGCTTGACCGTAACTCCGGATCTAGTGTCCGCGTCGAAAGCATAGACGCTGTCGTTCATGGTGGCCACGTACACCACGTTGTGAATCCCCAGGCCGGGAATGCTTACGGCGGAAAGGTACAGGGGCTGCGCGTAGAGGAAACCATCGACCGCCTGCGAGAACAGCTTGCCAAAACTGACGGACTTCACATTGCTCAAGGTGAGGGTGGTTTCCAGAATGTTCACACCCGTGCGGAATTTGCTGTTGTGATAGGTAGGAACGTTGACCTGGGCTGCGCTGAACACACTCAACGTTGCCCCAAGCCAGACCAAACCTGTGGCGCGGCGAGAAAATCGGGGGAAAAGTGCTTTCCCCAGAGCGGACCTCCCTTCGGAAAGCAGACCGCTAAAACCGCCCATGACTCGGCCCATCGCGCTCATGAATGCCACTCTCCAATCGAATCGGTCTTAATAAATTATTGGTGTTGCGCCGGATAGATAAACCGCGTCCCCTGAAAACTGAAGGCACAGCTTGGGACATCCATTGTAAAAAAAACTTTTGGGGGAGGATCAGGAGAAGGCTTGTGGGGATCATCCTCTAGGGAGGGCTTCTCGTCAAGGATGAAAGTTCTTGCATACCTGCGCAATGGCCGATGCTCGCGCAGTACATTCGTGGGCCTGATGCGACCCTCGGCTCCAAAGTTTCTGCGGTAGACTATTTCAACAATAACCCATTTAGGGTCAATATGTTACGGGCGATATTCTCTGGTGCAACTCGAATGCCTCTGAGGTTGTCCGAGGTTGAACATTCGAGACGGCGTCAGGCGCAGCGAGAAAATAAACTAGCTTCAAACTGTCAAGCGGAAGTGAGCGAGCCAGTCGGCCGCTCACCGACGCTGAAGGATGGAAGAAGTTCTAGTCGTAGTACTCAAGCCCTAAGTGCGTAATCAACTCTTCGCCTTTCAAATGCCGCAGCGTGTTCTTCAGCTTCATCGACTGGATGAATAGGTCATGCTCCGGATACAGGCCCGGCGCGGTCATGGGCGACTTAAAGTAAAAGCTTAACCACTCCTGAACCCCCAGGCCGCGCAACTCAGAACTGCGCTTCGCCAGATCGAGGAGCAGCACGAGATCGAGCACGATGGGCGCTGCTAGAATCGAATCGCGGCAGAGGAAGTCGACCTTGATCTGCATGGGATAGCCAAGCCATCCGAAGATGTCGATGTTATCCCAACCTTCTTTATTATCACCACGAGGGGGATAATAATTAATGCGAACCTTGTGATACATGTTGCCGTAAAGGTCAGGATACAAACTGGGTTGCAAGATGTGTTCCAGCAAGCCCAGCTTCGACTCTTCCTTGGTCTTGAATGAACCGGGATCGTCGAGTACTTCCCCGTCGCGATTGCCCAGAATGTTCGTCGAGTACCATCCGCTCAGGCCGAGCAGTCGCGCTTTGAAGGCCGGCGCCAGCACACTCTTGATCAACGTTTGACCGGTCTTGAAATCTTTGCCGCAGATCGGTGCTTCGTTCTGCCGCGAAAGATCGAGCATCACGGGCAGATCGACGGTCAGGTTGGGAGCGCCATTAGCGAAGGGAACGCCTTCCATCAGGGACGCGTAGGCGTAGATCATCGAGGGCGCAATCATTTCATCGTTTGAGCGCAGGGCCTTTTCGAACGACTTGACTGATTGATGCGCGGCGGTCGGCTCGATGTAAGACTCGGTCGAACCACACCACATCGTGATGAGGCGGGTCGCGCCGCTGGTCTTCTTGAAATCGCGGATGTCGTCGCGCAACTGCTCGGCGAGATCCATCTTCGTCTTGGCCTTCTTCACGTTGGGTCCGTCGATCTTCTTCACGTAGTTGTGATCGAACACCGCGGACCGCGGCTTGACCGACGAAAGAAACGGTTTTAACTGCTCGAGTAGGCGGTAGTCGAGGACGCCGGCGTTCGACGCGGCTTCATACATATTGTCTTCGAAAATGTCCCAACCGGTGAATACCAGGTCGTCGAGTCCGGCGAGGGGCACGAACTCTTTGACTTTGGGAGAGCGTCCGTCAGTGCGCTTGCCCAGACGCACGGTGCCCATCTGGGTGAGCGATCCGATGGGCTTGGCCAGACCTTTTCGAATGGCTTCGACGCCGGCAACGAAGGTTGTGGCCACCGCGCCCATACCTGGGATCATCACACCGAGCTTGCCCTTGGCTGGTTCGATGGTGCCGATATCCGCCTTCGGCGACGACTGCTTTGTGCCACCAGCCTTCATTCCGCTGGTTCGAGCCGCCAGCTTCATCTCACGGGAGGCGCGTTCGGCGTGAGCCAGAGCCGTCTCGCGATGTTCGTGTTCACGCGCTCCAGCAGCGGTTATAAACTGTTTACGATGACGACGTCCGTTGGCATCCCACCAATCGGCCATAAACACTCCCGGTTTCTTCTGATACATGAGGCTCCTTTTACGGTGGCGGTGGCTGGTCACCGCCACCAAGCTTATGATCTCACCGTGCACGGGAGTTTGGCAAGCGAGGCCTAGAATGAACGTACAGAATGCCGGTTCAACGGTGCAGTGCGGTCATCGAGCGGCACAGTCGGGCGTAAGATGACCCCATGACGGACGTGCGCGACAATACCGGCCTGTGTGCTAAATGCGGAACTCCCGCTGATATCGGGCTGATCTTTTGCCGGAGCTGCGGGGCAACACTTCGCGCAACCGATCCGTTAGTCCAATCCAGCGACGATTATGTAAGGCCAATTATCCTGAGCCCGATCAAGCGATTCGTTGTAACGCTCCTCAAAGTCGTCGCCGGGGGCGCGGCGGTGATTGCGATACTTTGTCCGTTTGGCTCGTGGACACAGATCCTGATCTTTGTTGGATCCGCCGTCGTAGCGCTGCTTTGTTACTCGGTGCTCACTAGTTTGGACGAGAGCAGCATCGAGGAATACGTGAACGATGGATACTGGCCGGCCAAGCCGATGGATCGGAGTCCGCGTCCTGATCGGAAGGGCACAAGCGGGAACGATCGGGATGGGCGCGGGACCTAGATTCTGTTTCCCGGCTATTCCGGAGGAGCTCCGCCCCACGACGTGTATCTTACCCACGGCGCCTTCGCGAGAAAATCGGAAAGCTTCGGATTGGGGAAGCGGCGCACGTAGGGAACGGCCCAGCCAATATCGGAGCCAGCGTATGGCAGGGTGACGACTTGCGCGACGCCAGTTGTCTTCTCGAGCAAGGAAGGGTCTTCGAGTACGGCAACGCAGAAGTTGACGAGCCGGTGAATCGCGCCTTTTTCTTCGGCATATAAGTCCATGCCGTTGGCCTCTCCCAGCTCGGCCATAATGATCAGCGGCCCGAGTGCGTAGAGATGGTAGTGCAGAGCCATTTGGCCGCGAGCCATCTCCGCGAGGAGCGAGCCATCCGGCTGGATCCTTCCGACGCCGATGCGGTAGGTGATAATACCGGCGTCGAAATCCTTGTGGCGATTGCCAGCGATCGACGCGGCGGCGATGGCCAAGCCTGCCCAGTAGAGATGATTGTTCTGTGCGTCGCTATCGCCGTGTTGAAGACCATGTCCAAAGTAGTCCTCGACGCGGCCGGTCAGGGCCTTGAACCACTTCTTAATCCTCGCCTCCTGCTCCGGAGTGCCGGCGTCACTTTCACGCACCTTGAGATATGCAAGGGCGACGGCGCTCAGCAGCCAGTTCTGAATGTAGACGCCCTGAAAGCTGGGCATCTTGCAGACCTGGCAGCAGCGTCGAGCAGCGTATAGACGCAGACGGCGGCAGCCCGACCGCCCTTGTCGAGGTAAGCGTCGGCGGCGAGAGCTGCGAACTGGCTCAAATGTGTGGACGCTTCGGACGCTTTCTGGAAGGCAGCGAGTTTCTGCGCGTCCGTGATGGAGGCGCGACTGTCAACGTAGTACGACTCGACATCCACTGTCTTTGCAAACGGTGGAGCTGCCGGACAATTGTAGTTTTGCGCTGGTCTGCTCGACTTTGCGACCATCCCACGGCGACCGCAGCCTTTCTCCCTGGGCCGTCGATGTAACGGCCGCGAGGAGAATCGGAATGCTCCACAAGCACAACGAATTTCGCATCTGGCTTATACTTGCCAACTTCGCCTTAAGAAATTCACAGCATTCTATCCTGACTCATCATTTGTTCGCTCTCTCCGACTTACACCTTTGCGATCACGAATTCACAATTGCGATCAGCTGCCGCGCGCGTAACATTACTTCAGTCACGCGCGCGCGCTGATCGCTGCGATGAATTCTTTGAATTGGACTCTGCACTGGTCTTGTTGCATACTGATTTCACTTCGCATCCAGCTCAGCAGCCGGTCCCGTGAAGCTGATGTTTGCATGTCGGCCCTGAAGCGGCATTTGCAAAATTCCTGACCTCGTTGATCTCCACCACAATCTGAGCCCATGCCGCCCGGCATTGCGCGGGTAGCGTGCTCTTCAGACACGGCTCTTCATGCGCGAAGAGCGAAAAGGAGATTCCATGACTGCCATTCGCAAATTCGTTTACACCGCTCTGTTGGCGGCAACCGGCCTAACCTTCGCACCCACGCTCGCATCCGCACAAGGGAATGCGCACGGCAAATTCACGCTTACACACGAAGTTCACTGGCAGAACGCACTGGTACCGGCGGGAGACTACCGCTTCTCGCTCGAATCTGACGGAGTTGCCGGCGTGTTGACTCTGAGCAAGATCAGCGGCGCCAGCACCGGATTCCTGCTGATGGGGTACGAGACGGGTGACGCCAAACCGTCGGATGGCAGCCGGCTCCTAATCGAAACGACTCCCAGGGGCACCTACGTTAGCGCCATGCAGTTGCCGGAATTTGGCATGACGCTGAATTTCGTGGTGCCAACGCAAGCCACGGAGAAACTAGCCGCCACAGCGGCCGCAACCACAACTCTGGCATTGGCAAAGTAGTCGAGCACAGTTACAGGAAGCAGTTGCAAGAAAAAGAAGGCGGATATCGAACTGGTATCCGCCTTTCCTTTTATTTTGTAATTGAGCATGTTCAGACGAGGCGGCAGGAAAAACTTTAGCCGTCAAGACCACGAAGCAACCTCAGCGGCTGAAGCCGGCAGGGAGGGGCCGCTGTTGGCCGACTGAAGTCGGGCCCTTCCCCTTCTTTGCTACGTTGGTTGCACTTGTGAATTTCCTCTTACTTCGTCGCTCAGCACAATCGCTTCGGCAATTTCCTTCATCGGTTTGCGTTTCTGGCGGCTCTGGCGCTGCAGCGCAAGGTAGGCCTGCTCTTCGTTCAAGCCCAGATCGCGTTGGAGAATGCCTTTGGCGCGTTCCACGATTTTCCGGGTCTGCAATTGCTCGGAGAGAGTGAGGTTTGCTTCTTCCAGACGCGCCAGTTCGATTTCCGCACCGACCAGAAATCCGACGGTGGAAATCATACGAATCTCGCGGCGCCGGTAAACGTGATGCTGGCGGTGCTGCAGGTTGATGACTCCGACGACTCGTCCCCGGCACATCAGAGGCACGGAGAGAAATGCTTCGTAGCTATCCTCGGGCAGCTCATGGAAGAGCTGAAAGCGAGGATCCTGTGCGGCTTTTTCAGCGACCGCGACGGGCTCACGGTGTTCCGCGACCCATCCGGTGATTCCCTGCCCCACGCGCAGTTTCAGCCGGTCGACAACTTCTTCGTGCCGGTTTTTGGAGGCGCGCAGAACGAGTTCGTCACCTTCGAGAACGTAGATCAGGCAGGAATCGCACTTCACCAACGCAGTAGCAAATTCAACGACGCGGTTCAGCACATCGTGAAATCCGTCCGCCGAACTGAGGCGAACACTGATTTCGTGGAGTACATCTACATGTGAATCCTCAACAGATATAAAGGAGTCCATGCAGTACATTATCGATCTTGTAGAGATTTAGTCTAATTCCAAATTTTGATCGCCCCGATAAAGAATTTCCGTCGCGATTTGTTTCCGACGATTAACATCTTGTGCGCGGATCGTGCATCGGGTGGCAAAAGTCTAAACCACAGGGGACACAGAGAGGCACAAGAAAAAAGACCCTCAGGTTCCTCAGTTCCCCTGTGTCGTCTGTGGTTGAGATTCTCTAGGGCTTCGAGTCCAAATCCATCGTCTTCACCGGCAAGTCCCAATGCGCGTCGAGAATTTCGAAGCGCCGCTGCTCTTCGCGGAGGTAGGTTTCCTGATCGGGCCAGAGTTGCTTCTTCAGGGCGTCTTCGTCGTAAGGCTCATTGGCGACGATCGCGTTCTTGAAGACGATGGTGACCCGGAAATCCCAGCGCCCGTCTTCGGTGGTGTGATAGCGTGGCTGGTCCATCCACACTTTCGCCATCCGACCCAGTTCGACTTCTTTCTTCAATAGCGGGTAGTGATTCTTCTTGAACAGCTTTAGGAATTCGTCGGCGTGGCCCCACTTGGTTTTGTAGTAGTACTCGACCACGAACGGTTTGTCAGTTGCGGACTGACCGTATGAAGCAATCGGAGCGGCAATCGCGACGAGCAGCAGAAGGAAAAGAACGCGGCGGGTTGGGTTCAAGTGAATTCTCCTCAGGATGCGTGCTTTGCTTGTACACCAAGTGCGGGCTAGCATCAATGGTGGGGATCGTGAATACTCTTAGGCGAACCTTGCCCCGCCTGTGCCCAAGGGATTCTTCGACTGCGGGCGCTCGCTTCTCGAGCGTCTACTCCGCTCAGAATGCCAAACTTGCTTTCTGGCGAAATGGAAAAACGAATTGACCGACGAACAACAAATCCTGCAGCTCTTCGAAGACGGCGACCGCGCCCTGATTGCGGCCGACGCTGCCGAATTGTCGCGCATCTTTGCCGACGATTACGTTCAATGCGACGAATCTGGGCGCGCTTCGACCAAGTCCGATGTGATCGAGAATCTCAGCTCGGGAAAGATTCGGTATGTGTCGATGGTCTCGATCGGCCGACGTATTCGCGTGTTGCGGGACGACGTGGCCATTGTCCACGGCTCGGAAGTCGACACAGTCGAGAAGGGCGGCACGCGCTTCCCTGTTCGCTACGTTTATCTGGACGTTGTGATGAGGAGGAATGGAAAGTGGCAGATTGTGGCGTCACAACTGGCGAAGGCGTCGGAGGCAGGACTGCCAAATCACCCGTGAACCCGCTCCGATCAAGCCGAGCTAGTGACCGCCGGCCACCGACGCCTGAGCGCTGATTCTGTTCTGCCAGTGACTCCACACAAACCAAGCCACGCCCGCGACCAGCATGACTCCAATCGCGGCATCGAACTTGTGAAAATACTTTCCCAGTTCGCGCCAGTTCTCGCCCAGCTTCATCCCTAACCAGGCGAGGCCGAGGCACCAGGGCCATGATCCAAGGAACGTGTAGACGTGAAATCGTCCGCGCGGCATGCGGGCGATTCCTGCCGGCAGGGCGATAAAAGTGCGAATCACGGGCAGGAGGCGGGCGATAAAAACGGCCAGATATCCCCAGCGCGCGAAGAAGCGGTCGGCCCAGTCGA
>Ga0070733_10000781_pt1 | contig 24871 bp, 15 predicted proteins | sample Coa_R1_9_FD_66450 | JGI IMG/M metagenome (GOLD analysis project Ga0070733, IMG submission 66450) | Surface soil microbial communities from Centralia Pennsylvania, which are recovering from an underground coalmine fire - Coalmine... | ecosystem: Environmental > Terrestrial > Soil > Unclassified ...
ACAGCGGTTCCAGAAACGCCCACTGGGCGTCGGTGAGGTCCATGCATCTGATTTACTCTGTTTCCCATAACTCGCAATCGCGCAATCGCTTGAATGTGTTTATGAGATAACTTCTAGTGACTGGTGCGAACCAGGCCCTGGGCCAAAGGTTGCAGGCCCAAGAAAGAAACCTGAAGCGTCAGGTGATGAGAATCATAGGAAGAATCGTTTGTACGATTTTATTCGGAATACTGGGATTCGCATCGATCGTGAAAGGGCAGACGGGGACAGCGACGATTTCGGGCTTGGTGACGGATGAATCCGGCGCAGTGATCGTAAAGGCGGAATTAGAGTTGAAAAGTGTGGACAAAGGGTTTGTCACGACGACGTCGTCGAATAGGGATGGAATCTACGTGTTTGCGGCGGTTCAGCCGGGCTCATACGATCTCACCGTTCGTCGGAATGGGTTTAAACAAGTCGATTTTCTTAATCTGCTCCTGAACACCCAAGACCACGTTCAACAGAACTTCCGCCTTCAGGTTGGATCAGTATCGGAGAGTGTAACTGTGAACGCGAACGGCGAGCATATGGAGACGGACAATCCTGCTGTTGGTGTGCTTGTCGACCGCGACTTTGTCGAAAACATGCCGCTAAACGGGCGATCCTTTCAGGATCTTATTGCTCTGGCGCCGGGAGCAGTAAGCTCGGCAAACTCTCCTGGGAATTTCAGCATCAACGGCCAGCGCGATGATGCGAATTACTTTAGCATCGATGGGACTGCTGCCCCGACCAACCCAACCTATGGGACCTATTATGGGGAGGGTCTTAGCGGAACGGCACCAGGTGTAACTGCAGTGGGCACGACCCAGAATTTAGTCTCAGTAGACGCGTTGGAAGAGTTCCGTATTCAGACGTCAACGTATAGCGCAGAATTTGGTCGCCAGCCGGGTGGCCAAATACAGTTCCGGACGCGCTCGGGCGGTAATGAGTTTCACGGTTCGCTTTTTGATTATTTTCGCAACGAAGCGTTGGATGCAAATTCATGGTGGAACATTGTGCATCAATTTCCAAGAGGAGTAGACCGGCAAAACGATTTCGGTGGAACCCTGGGTGGACCGATTGAAATCCCCAAGCTTTACGATGGCAAGGACCACACTTTCTTCTTTTTCTCTTACGAAGGTCTTCGCCAACATCTTCCTGTTCCTGTTGTCGAGAATGAGCCGACAGTGGCGTTTCGGCAAAGCGCCTCCGCAAGCGTTCAACCGTTCTTGAACGCATTTCCGATTCCGAACGGTCTGGCAAACGACGACGGAATAACTGCGGTGTTTAATGCACAAACTGCAGCAACGAGCAGTTTCGACGCGGTGAGTGTTCGTGTAGACCACACATTTGGACAAAAAGTTCAGGTGTTCGGAAGATATTCGGACACGCCATCATCCGCATTAACTTATCAAGGTGCGGGAATATTCAACTCCAATGTTGTGAACACTCGGACGGCGACGATTGGAGCAACAGCAAATTTCAGCCTCAGCCTGAGCGATGAGCTGCGTTTTAATTACACCTCAATCCAGGATAGGGGGGGCTATGAATCGACCGACCTGGGCGGAGCGGTGCCATTCCCGAGCACCCTCTTAATCCCATCTCAGTATGCGAATAATGCGGCGGTTGCGGCCGTCATCTTCGCTTTGCCGAACAGCTCTCCGCTTCCAGGATACGAGATTGGTCATGGGCAAGCCTACTATGAAAAGCAAATTAGTATAGTTGACAGCGCCACTTGGACGCAGGGAAGGCACTCTATCAAATTTGGCGGGGATTGGAGGAGACTGCTTTCTACTTTCTCCGTCGAGAGCTATGGGAACATATTAGAGTTCACGGCTCTTTCGGATGTCCAACAGGGTCTTGCGAGTACACAATATCTTGTTGCCAGCCAGGTAGCCAAGCCTATTTTCGACAATCTCTCGCTGTTCGCCCTGGACCATTGGAAAGTGACTCCCAGGCTCACCTTAGATTATGGAGTTCGCTGGGAGTTCAATCCGGTGCCGGGATCTTCCAATGGTATCTATCCTGTGGCCGTCACTCAAACATCGGACCTTGCCACCATGGCATTGGCGCCTGCAGGAACGTCGGCCTATTCCACCACGTATGACCATTTTGCGCCACGCCTGGGGTTCGCCTATCAAGTGACGCCCTCCACTGCCCATGCCTTGACTGTTCGTGGTGGTGGCGGTGTCTTCTACGATGTCGGTCAGAACCTAGGGGCCGCTGGGTTTGACGGGTATCCATTCGCTCAGGCTGCAATAAATTCCGAAGTGCCTCTGCCGCTTCAGGGCTCAAGCCTTGTTCCGCCCTCTTTAAGCCAGCCGTTGGTTCCCCCGTATCAGGCACTATATTTTCTCACAGACCGTCATCTAACTCTGCCATATACCGAGCAATGGAGTTTGTCTCTCGACCAGCAGTTGTCCAGCAAGAATACATTCACCGTGTCCTATGTAGGAAACCTCGGGCGAAAGCTTCTCTTTAATCAGGACTATCCTAACATTGGCTCCGTAAATCCAAACTTTACGTATGTAGGGATCACGAACAATAGCGCTGCATCAAGCTACAATGCCCTGCAAGTCCAGGATCAAGGTTACATCGCGCCGGGTTTACAGGTTGTAGCGGCCTATGTCTGGGCGCACGCGCGTGATAGCGGCTCGACAGCGGAAGGCATTTTCGGCGATGAGCCGACTTGGGGTAATTCAGACAACGACATCCGCCAGTCGTTCAACATGGCGATGAATTATCAGATTCCGGCAAAAAATGAGGGCAATCGATTTGTGCAGTTTCTAACGAAAGGCTGGCTGCTAGCCAACCGGTTTGAAGCTCTCACTGGATATCCCTTTACGGTCTACCAGGGTAACTACTGCCCTCCGAACACGACTCAATGTCCGAATTTCACGCCTGATCTCGTTCCCGGTGTGCCGATCTATCTGCACAATGTCCCGAATGCGCCGGGAGGGTGGCAGCTTAATCCCAAGGCTTTGCAGCCCGTTCCTCTTGATCCGACCACGGGTGCGCCATTGGCGGTAGGAACATTGGGCCGCAATTTTCTCCACGGACCTGCCTTCTGGACTTTGAACACCTCTCTCCAACGGAATTTTGCGTTCACAGAACGCTTGAGTCTCGCATTCCGCGTAGAAGCGTTCAATATTTTTAACCATCCGACTTACGCGGGTATCGATAATTTCTTGACCGACGCAACTTTTGGACAAGCCAGGGCGATTGCAGCCATCAACGGGACAACATATGCAACAGGCGGCCCGCGAATTCTTCAATTGAGCCTGAAGTTGCATTTCTAGCGGTGCCATTTTCGTGTGCTCCGTTGCGATCAACTGTCGGGGGCGAAACAGGAACATTGTTCCGCCCTGAGTAACTGTGGCCATCAGATCCGTCATCTAGTTAGGAGAAATACCGTCGTGAACTTGAAGCTCACTATGCGAGTCGCGCTCGTGATTGCTCTTGTGGCATGCAGCTTCACCCTGCTGTCTGAGGCCAACCCGGATCAGGATGGTGAAGCTCATCACACGATCTACGCTAGCTTAGTAGCGCACTACGCATTCACGGGAGGCAGCCTCAATCAAGTCCGTGATAAGTCAGGAAACCATCTCGACGGGATGATTGTGGGGGATTATAGGTGGAGCAAGGAGGGGCTTGAGCTCGAAGGCGCAAGCTATGTACGCATTCCCTCCTCCGCGACTTTGGACCTGAGCCGAAGCTTTTCTATGGAGGTTTGGTATCGCGGCAAAGGATCAGCATTTCGGGCAGTGGAGAGGCCGCGAACTGGGGGCACAAACAACTTTCGCGGGCCCTATTTGCAAGTATGTGGTGATCAGTTGTCAATGACATACATGGGCGACGTTCCGGATCAAGAAATATTGAATGAAAAGGATATTAGGGAATCAGAGAAAGGGCCAACATTCTGGCCCGCGTCGTATGGAAGTGCACTAGCAAACCTAAGCGACTGGTCGGAGCGGTACTTGGCAGAGGGTGTTGAGCCGAAACTGCAGAGGGTCTTTGACAAAGTCTACTACGAATACTTTGGTCGGGATGGTACTGGAGTATTTCAAATTTGGAGTGGCGTCTCCGACGCCCACGGTGACGGGTTCGTTGCCACAGAGCGAACGCACAAGAAGGCCACAAGCTACCGTGACGCCTATCTATCGGAGCAGGGAAACCTACAGGTTGCGCGGGAGAGGATTTACTATGCGTGGGTTGAAAAGGACGATCGATATAACTGGCAATTGTGGACCGGAGCCTCCGCACTTGATGGCTCGGGATTCAAAGCGCAGCAGCGGACGGTAGACTCTGGATGGGTACCGCAACTACAGGTAGCAGGTAACAGCATCTATTACATGTATGCCGGGTCCTCTCATCGCGGCGATTTGGGTACACCAACCAAACCCATGTATATCGCAAAAAGCAATCTGGACGGGAGCGGCTGGAGAATTATCGCGACTATTGGCGACGTTGCACAGACTGTCGGAGGTATCGTCATTGACAAAGACAAATTGTTTTTTGGTTATTCGAAGTTGGATTCGGATGGGTCTGTGGAGGCCATGACGGGTTCAATGAATCTCGATGGATCCGAACGCAGCGAGGTTCCGAGACTTGGAAGGCATTGGAGTGCATTGGCGTGGCCCCTCCAGGCCGTCGGAAACAAGATCTACTATCTCATTCTGGATATGGATGGTGACGAGAAGTCTGCGAAACTAACATATTGGATCGGATCATCGCGCCGAGATGGGACGGGATGGGAAAGCAAGTCATATGCTGACGGCAAATTGATTCCCGGCTATACGTCGTATCGTATCGTCGGTGCAAAGACATATTTTGGCCTTGAACGATATGGGGGTCAACTTGACGAGGAGCCCTTACTCGGAACGGAGGGAGCGAACCTCGTGAGCAAGGGTGACTCATTTGGTATCGGACTGTCCGAATCTTCGATAACGAGCGCCTTCATCAACGCCGGTGAAGATTACTTGTGTCGGGGAGAGGCTCCGCTCGATACCGCCGGTGCAATGACATCCAGCCCCGTTCATGATGACGAGTTTCATCAGCTTGCTGCGGTCTACGACGGCCACGTGCTGACGCTGTTTGTAGACGGGGTCGAGTCTTCCAGGACTCAATATGACACTCCGCCGGCGCGCAATGGATTCCCGTTGCTACTTGGCGACGGCCTTGTAGGCACTCTCAAAGATGTGAAGATTTTCAATTCTGCCCTGAGCAGCGTCGCGATCGCCACACTCTATAGGAGAGATGCACGGCAGTTGGGCGGTACCAGCAGAGATGCAAAGTGAAGCTTTCTATGCAGATCGCGATCTGGACTAAGCTTGCAGCGGGTTCGGCAACGTTCATTGATTCCGACCTTGAATGCGTAAGAAGGAAGCCGGTAGTGTTTCCACGATATTGGGGCGAAATGCATGTACCGCAGAGTCCGGCCAATATCCGCGATGTGTGGCAATGCATTTATGGATTTCTTAATGACAATCTTGGTTGAAAGCCCTCGGGAGATCGGACGTCAGAGTGAATGATTGCGGGCTTATTAGCCTTTCCTGTGAGGCGACAAAACAATGGAAGGAGCGGGTCGAATCGCTCAACGTGAGGATTGATCGTTCGGCTGGGGTTTATGCCTTGGCTTGACCAGCCTGTTGCGCGCTAGGATGCGGCCCGATCAGCGCTCCGCAGCTCTGGCACAGAAACATGCCTTCCCATCTTTTGTACTTTTTCGGATAGACGAAGAAGTTGTAGACGAGCGCGCCAACGGGCAGCGTCGGGAGCAGCAGGATGTAAGCCACCCCAAGTAGGCCCGTCGCCAAGGAAAGCTTCTCTCGGCCAACGAAGGCCATGAGCGGGAAAAATCCGGCGAGCCAAAAAATCATCGGGGTCGCATACGGCAGTTTTCTGGGTGGGTTGAGCATCGTCGACAGGCGGTTCTGATTCTTCCCTCGATACTTACCGAAAAGCAATCCGTCGCTGTTTCCCAGAAAGAATCCCGTGATGCGGCCGCGCGATTCATACAAACCAGCGGCATGGATCAACGGCATTTTTTTCATGTCGCTCGAGTTGCAGTCTGGACAGAATACAAAGCCACTAATCTCCACCGCGCCTCGACCGTGCCAAGAATCTAGACTGACAAAATAAAGCGTTGAAAAATGGCCCCCATTGCTGATTCTCCTCTGTAGAAGTTGTCGGTTCGATATCGAGAAGCTCTCCCGGGCTGTCGGAGCAATGCTGATCGTACTCAGGCCTTCACCACCGCAATTGGCGTCGTCTTCCGGCGGCGACGCAGTTTCGGGAAAGGGCGGGTCGTCGATTCACTCGATTCATGTGTTCGCTGCGCAGGAAACATAAAGGTTTGCCAGCAAAATGGAGGCGACGTTTGCGATGGAGGGCTGTGCCTGCCGGGAGTCTCCAGGCCTTAGAACGACCCTCACAGTCTGCCCCGTCGAATGGCCGAATGTACCAACGTAAGGAAAAAATAATTATCTTCAAATAGTGATCCCGGCGGCTGTGACTATGCTAATTTGAGCCTTGTTTGATGCGTCCTCGCGTCTAGCGGGAGACAACGCCGCGATTTCTCTATGAGAACCGACCGCCCTGAACTCTGCGCCGCCGAATTGTGTGGCTGTAGTTTTGCGCAGCTTCAGGAGCTTTCCGACGAACAATTGATGGTGCACGTCCAGGGGCAGCACGGCGATGCTCTTGCCGTGCTCTTTGACCGCTATCACCGTCTGGTGTTGAGCATCGGCTTCAAGATCGTGCGCGACCTCGGCGAAGCGGAGGATCTGGCGCAGTCGATTTTTCTCGAATGCTATCGTGGGGCGGGACAGTTCGACCCTGCACGGGGCAGTACTAAAACGTGGCTCCTGCAGTACGCCTATCATCGCAGCATGAACCGAAGAAGGTACTTGCTGCGGCGAGAGTTTTACCTGAAGGGTGACTTCGAGGAAGCTGGTGGGAAAACCGAACTGGAGTGCACGTCCGCAGCAGGGGTTTTCTCGACAGTAGAAGCCCGAAAGATGCTCGGCCCCGCGATCGCCGAGTTGAGCGCAACGCAACGCCGAACCATTGAAATGGCCTATTTTGAGGGATTGACCATCCGGGAGATCTCCGAGAAAACGGGTGAGCCGATCGGCAACGTGCGACATCACTATTATCGAGGGCTCTGCAGGTTGCGGAAACTGATTACGGAAAAGGGATCGAAGAGAGTGGACGCGGTACGTCGAGGGATCGTCGATGCAGAAGCATGAATATTACGAGGAACTTTGCGCGCTGGCCGCAAGCGGACAGCTGAATGAGCAGGAAGAACAAGAACTTGCCGAGCATATGGAGAACTGCGGCGAGTGCCGCGGAGCCTGTGAGGATTTTTCGGATCTATTGCGGGAGCTGCCGCCTGTCGAGGAGACGGTTGACCTACTTGCACTTCGCCAGGCGGAGGAAGCCGAATACAGGAAACGTTTCCTCGCGAGAGCGAGAAGTGAGGGGAAGAGGTTCTCGCCAGAAGCCGAGCAGGGGCGAATACCTGAGCGGTACCCCTTGCGCCTTCCGCATTTCGATGTTTCTCCCCAATGGATAGGGGTCGCGGCCGTGCTCGTACTTGTCGCATCCGGGTTTGGTTATGTCAAGCTGAGGAATGCGCGCACTCCGTCTTCTTCTCTGAGCGCGACTTCTCTGCGCACAAGTCAGAACATTTCCCTTCCTGTGGGTCCTGCTCAGGCGAGCGACGAGTACAAATCGCGGTTGGCGAAACTTCAGAGTGCCATTGCAGATTCCGACGCAAAAATCGAGTTCCTAAGGAGGGAGAACGCTGAGCTCCAGAAGCGACTGGAACTGTCGGATAAGAGTGTAACGGCAACGGAAAGCGAAAAGGAACAGATCAAAGCGGAGTTGGCAAGAGCAAACGAGTTGAATGCCCAGCTGCAGAACGTAACGGAACAAAATGCCGTACTCTTAGCGCAAGCAAAAAGCGAGCTTGAGAAGGTGAGCGGACAGAGAGCGGATGCGTTGGTAGACCTGGCGATGGAGCGAAGGAGTGTCGACGAACTTTCGCATCAATTGAATGCGCAGACGGAGAGCCTCGGCCGCGAGAAGGAGTTGCTGACCGCAGGTCGTGATATTACCGATCTCATGGGCGCGCGCAGTTTGCACGTCGTCGATGTGTACGATGGAGATGGGACGGGAAAGAATAAGCAGTCTTTTGGTCGCGTGTTCTACACGGAGGGGAAATCGCTCATCTTTTACGCTTTCGATCTCGACGACCGGAAGGTGGTCAACGCAAAGTACTCCTACAAGGCGTGGGGCGAGCGGCAGGCCAATCCTTCTTCAGTGAAGAGCTTGGGAATCTTGTACTCGGATGACAAAGCACAGAAACGTTGGGTGTTGAAAGTGAGCGATCCAGAGCAGCTCGCCGAAATCGACTCGGTCTTTGTGACCCTCGAACCTCACGATGACTCGGACCAACCCCACGGCAAGAAACTTCTATTCGCGTTTCTTGGCAACAGTGCGAATCACCCTTAGCGGTTCGGGAATAGCTGACGAACAACAGAGGATAGTGAATAGCGGGAAGCAGGGATGCCTTCAAGTTTGCTCAGGGTGTGCAGGGCAAGCAAGAATTTCGGAACCAGCGACACGGCGCAGCAAATGACCAGAAGCAAGAAGCAGAATTAGGCGATAGTTCCACCACGATTCCACGAGAAGGACTCCTTCCAAGCGACACTTTGCAGAAGCAAAAACGAACCATTCTTTGGCATGGCGATTTTTTCCTCGAGCGTGGGTACATCCTCGATCCTTTCGGGGCATACCTAGACATCTTGGGTGCATTGCGTCGAAGGAGCCACACTAAATGATGACCCGCCGCTTGCTAGGTTCCTGTTTGATCATCCTCGCTGGAATGCTGTGGTCACTTCCTGTTTTCGCACAAGCCGACACCGCGACGCTTTCGGGAAGAATTGCGGACCCCCAAGGGAAGTCCGTGCCCAAGGCCCTAGTGCAGATCACGAACATCGACACGAACGTTGCGTCGTCGACGGAGACGAATGCCGAGGGGATTTACGTTTTTAGTGGAATCAAACCTGGAAGGTACCGTCTGCTCGTCCTGAAAGACGGGTTTCACGAGATCATCAAGCCGGAATTTACTTTGCATGTGCAGGATGACATTCAACAGAATTTTGGGCTGCAGGTTGGATCGGTTTCAGAAACAGTGACGGTCAGCGCGAATGCGGAACAATTTGCGACGGATAGTCCGGCGGTAGGGATGACGGTCACGCGAGACTTTGTGGAAAACATGCCGTTGAACGGCCGTTCGTTCCAAGACCTCATTGCTTTGGCGCCGGGAACAGTGTCGGCATCGGACGGAACTGGGTTATTTAGCGTCAATGGTCAGCGCGACGATGCAAACTCGTTTACCGTTGATGGGGTCAGCGCCAATCTCGGTTCCGGCGGAGCTTACTCGGCTGGAATTTTGGTCCAAGCGGCCGCTGGCGTATTGCCTGCTCAGACAGCGCTGGGAACGACGCAAAGCTTAGTGTCCGTAGATGACCTGCAAGAATTTCGAATTCAGACTTCTGGGTACTCGGCGGAGTTCGGTCGTCAGCCTGGCGGGCAAGTCGAGCTTGCAACACGTTCCGGCACAAATGCTTATCACGGAACTGCGTTTGACTATTTTCGTAATGAAGCACTAGATGCAAATAGTTGGTTTTTGAATAGCATCGGAAGTCCGCGAGAACCCGAGCGACAGAACGATTTCGGAGGAACGATCGGCGGTCCATTAAAGGTACCTCGACTTTACGACGGAAAAGACAAAACCTTCTTCTTTTTTTCTTACGAAGGACTTCGTCTGCGTTTACCCGAAGTTGCTCAAGAAAACGCGCCGACGCTCGCCTTTCGGCAGGCTGCTGCTTCGACGGTGCAGCCGTTTCTAAACGCCGCCCCGATCCCGAATGGTGCCGCTAACAACGATGCATGCCTGCCTGCCGTTGTTTCATGCACTGCGCTCTTTCGAGCCGGTTTCTCGAACCCGAGCCAATTGGACGCGGTTAGTTTTCGTCTAGATCAGAATCTAGGCCAGAAAGCGCAGTTTTTCGCCCGGTACGCATACACGCCTTCGAAAACGAGCAGCCGAGGTAATCCGGCGAGCGAATTGGACTCAATAAGTTCGAACACAGAAACGATTACGTTAGGGACAACGGTAAGATTGGGAGCAAAGGTCGTAGACGAACTTCGGTTCAATTACAGCATCGTGAATTCGCACCTCGCGCAGACGCCGGACACTTTTGGAGGCGCCATACCGTACTCCATCAACCTTGTAACGCCACCACAGTTTGTGAATGGAGCGACGCGCAACTCAGTGTCGTTCGATCTTCCAAACCTGAGTCCCAATATGGGCATCCCAACGTACAGCAGTAGCGAATCTTCACAGCGCCAGTACGCACTTCTCAACAGCGTTTCGTGGTCGCATGGAAGTCATGAGCTTAAATTCGGAGTTGATTATCGCCGCCTCGGTCCGGTGTTCAGCCCGTATCCTTTTGACTCCGCGTTCATTTTCGATTCTGTGACGGGAGTAGTGGGCGGTGTCGCAGATCTGGTTTTTGCAGCAGCTTTTCAAGGAGCCCGTCCGACTTTCAACAACCTTTCGCTGTATGCGCAAGACAGTTGGAGGTTGACGCAGCGTTTTACTTTGAGCTATGGACTCCGATGGGAGTTCAATCCTGCGCCCGGCGCCAGCAACGGACTTTTTCCTTTGGCAGTCAGTCAGACGAGTAACCTCGCGACGATGGAATTGGCGCCCCTAGGGACGCCGCAATATCATACGACTTATGACAATTTTGCTCCTCGTTTGGGTTTCGCCTACGAGTTGAGATCTGGAGATAATCATCCACTGGTCGTACGTGCAGGTGGCGGTGTCTTTTATGATACCGCTCAAGCGTTAGGCGCCGAGGGCTACGCTGGATATCCATTTCTGTCGGAAGGTATAACGACGAAGGTGCCGCTGCCTGCTGCCGCCGCAGCAATTACGCCGCCGCCATTTAACTTTCCTCCCACGCCGCCCTATGGACCAATAACAGTAAGCGATCCAAATCTGAAGCTGCCCTACACAGCACAATGGAATGTGTCATTGGATCAAGGGTTGAGCGCTCGAAACACATTGACAATTTCTTACGCAGGAAATAAGGGGCAGAGGCTATTATTCACGAATCAGTACTCGCCAACCTCCAATACAAATTTTACCTATGCCGACATCACTGACAATCAAGCCTCATCGAACTACAACGCCATGCAGATCCAGGACCACGGCTATCTTGCGCCCGGTTTGCAGTTTCTTGGCTCGTACACGTGGGCGCACGCGCTCGACAACGCTTCTAATGATCTAGGGACTTCAGGTTTCCCACCGTTATACGGGAATTCGGACAATGATCTCCGGCAAGTCCTGAATTTCGCGGTCGTGTACGAGATTCCAAGCTCAGATCGGAGCGCCTTGCTCGGTCATCTGACTCGAGGCTGGCTAGTCGCGAATCGGTTCAGCGCTCAAACTGGCTATCCTTTCACCGTAGAGCAAGGGACATACACTGATCCTGTTAGTGGCGCAATCGTGCCTATTCTGCCCGACCTTGTTCCCGGCGTAGCGGTATACAAGCACAACGTGCCAGGCGTCCCGGCCGGCTGGCAGGTAAACGAGGCCGCTTTTAGCCCGGTCCCCATAAACCCCGCCACTGGGATTCCCTTGATGCAAGGGAACGAACCACGGAATTTTCTGCACGGTCCAGCCTTTTGGAATTTGAACACGTCCGTTCAACGAAACTTCGCGATGACGGATCGAGTTGGTCTTCAGTTCCGAGTAGATGCGTTCAACATCTTTAATCACCCCAATCTTGGGAGCCAGATTGACAACTTCTTGGGTGACGCGACCTTCGGCCAAATTATCCCGTTTGGCGTCCAAACGATAGGAGTGCCAAATCAGCTATATGCAACCGGAGCGGCGCGATCATTACAGCTCTCACTCAAGTTGCATTTTTGAAAAGGGTCGCCGTTCGAAGCAGCCAGACGAAATTCCATCTGAATTTATCTCGCTTCAGGATTCAGTAGGAAATGCGGTCGGAGAAACGATGCGTGTCCATTGTGACAAAAACTATATGTCGATGCTGCGGACCTACGGACAGCCGTTAACCGTTTCCAATCGGGAGAGGCGACGCGCGGGGCAGGAAACTACTGTCCGCATATCATTTTTAATGAACGGTGGATTCCTTCGAGCTGGCGGAGGTAAACCCTCGCGTCCGTGACCACGCATTGAGAGATCATCATTTATGGAAAATATGACTAAGAAGTACTATCTCGTCGTCTTGGTCTGTATGACAGCGATCGCTTCCGGGGCTCTATTAGCTCAGGGGCTCGGGAATGATGGGATATTTGACAGAGACAACGCGAAACGCCGAACCCTCAGCGTCCCATCGCGAATGCTCTTGAATCGCGCCGAACTACATGGATCCACGAGCGTCCCAGTTACGATAGCGGCACGCCGCGGCGCCGTGATGAGAGTAGCCGCGAGCCTGAAAGAGATAGGCGGTGAGGTCAAGTATCTTGCCAATGATGTGGACTACTTGCGCGGTGAAGTACCCGTAGCAGCTGCGCGTCAATTTGCAGAACAAGCGAATATCGTCGACATTGATTTCGGCACGCAAATGTCCTTCTTAGGAGATGGAGCAAACGCGTGGCCAGATGAGGACCACGTCAAGTTAACGTCTCTTCATACTCAAAGCTATAATCCCCCGGAACGAGACTCGCTCGCCACCTCTGATCTTCCAATTCACGAACTCTCGGCGCTCAATCCGATACTGCCAACAGATTTGATTGGCGCACCTCAGTTTGTGCACGATCATCCGGAATTTGATGGACGTGGAGTGACGATCGCTGTCCTTGATGCGACGATCGGCGATTTGAGTCACCCGATGCTCCAGACTGCCAGACTTGTTGACGGGACCGTGACACGAAAGGTAATCGACATACTCGACCCAAGAACGTCGTCTTGGATCGTGGATGGCGACGGAGTCGAACATCTGAGCCGCGGCTTCGTCGATCTCAAAGAGATTTCGACGGACAGAGACGGGCATTTCAGAATTGGAGCCAAGGAGTACGTCGCTCCCGCGTCGGGTGCCTACCAGTTTGGCGAACTGCAGGAAATTGATGGAGTGAAGCAAACATTGACAATTCTGTGGAGCGAAGAGAAGGACCTTGTGTGGTTGGGGACTCGAGGATCTTCGGACTTCCGAAACGAGACAGGAATCAAGAGCTTTTCGATAACGCAGGACACCGTTGCGGTGAGGATTGGTGCTGACGATGTCGCTCTTGCTGTGAAAACCGACAAAGAGAGACATACCCTCAGGGTTTATGAGAGCGGCGAGCATGCGACCGCGGCGGCGAGCATCGCGGCCGGCACAAATCTGCTCGGAACTCCCGCGACTGGAACGGCTCCTGGGAGCAGGATTATCTTCGTCGTTCCATCTGATGAATCGGAAGTGGAATCGATTTTGATGGCGGCTCGTGATCCGAGGGTTGACCTGATCACCGCATCGTTTAGCGCGATCGAAGGGTCCTGGGTCGACGGCGTGCAAAGTCTGATTCTGAACAGAATAGTCGCAACGTACAGAAAACCAATTCTTAACGCCGATGGGGATGGAGGAGCTCTCGGCGCTTCGAGCGGTTGGAAATCTGGAGTCCAAGGAGTGATTGCGATAGGAACATATTCGGATCATGACACTGAGGATGCGCACAGACAGCTGCAGTACCGTAACAACGAGAGCGAGTACGTCAATTTCTTTTCCGATTCAGGCCCGAGCGGTTTGGGCGGTCTGAAGCCAGACTTCCTCGCTCCGTCCCTGACCGCATGGGCGGTTCCGTGCAGAACAGCGTCCTCAGGGACAGTGTGTGCAGAAATGGGAGAGGGGGCAGCCTCCTTCGCGACGCCGATGGCCGCGGGCGGCGTGGCATTGCTGATTAGCGCTGCGAAGCAAGTAGGGATTCCTTACGACGCGTCGCGGCTCAGATATGCCTTGGAGGCATCAGCGCGCCATCTGCGCCAATGGCCCATTGAGCGACAGGGCGGAGGCCTCATTCAGGTCCAAGGGGCCTGGGACCAACTGGTAGGCATAGCGAAGAGTGATCCCCCCGAAATTCTTAGTGCAGCGGAGATCTCTACAACCGACGTATCCTCGAATCGGATTCCAGGTTATGGAGTAAGCATCTTCGATTGGGAAGGATGGCATCCAGGCGAGGACAGGGAGAGAAGTCTATTTCTCTTACGCAATAACGGTCCGGACAGGTTGGTGAGCTATGACCTGCAGTGGATCGAAAATGATGGGACATTTAGTTCGATGGAACATGTAGAGCTTGGATTACACGAAGCCGATCAGATCCACATTCGGATCCATCCTGTAACGAGTGGGATGCACACTAGTTTGTTACGTTTGCTCGATTCGACTACTCATGCCTTTGTAGCTCAATTTGGAATCTACATAGTCTCCGCAGAGCCGCTGTCGCCAAGCAACGATTATGAAGCGAAAGTAAGCGGAGTCGTGACACGAAACCGCGGCGGCAGCAGTTACCTCGATATTCCTCGGAACACATTGCTTCTTGAACTGTCACTGCATTTTGATGCGGGCAATATCGAGTTCCAGCCGTGGAGACCGGAGTGGCTTGAGACGGGACAGTCCTCCTTTCCGGCAGCCACGCCATCTCTAGATCACGGTGTCCACCCAGGGTACATCACAGATGCCACTATGTTGCTTCCAAGAACCACTCCAGGCGTTTGGCAGTTTCTCATGACGAATCGTCAGGTCGAGCCTCCACCCCGCTGGGATCACACAAGATACGAATTGTCAGCACGTGCGATCGTTGGTACCGGAGACGACTCTCAGCTTGCGGAGCAATATCATTTGGAAAAGCGAGTGTCAGAGGGCCGGGTTTACGAAGTGCCACTTCGAGCGGTAACGAAGCCCGCATCGTTCTATCGCTTCAGCGTTGGCGAGCACACATCCGAATTGGCTGTATCGCTGACTAGTTCCTCGCTCCCAACGAACAAAACTCTTCCGGAGCTATACCTCTACAGGTGCAGCGGCCAATACTGCCGTCTGTGGACGCATAAATGTGGCGAGGAAGTGCGGGCCGTGACGATTCACGATCCCATTCCGGGCGTGTGGGTCGCATCGTCGGAATATCTGGACGCAGTTCGGGCAGTAGAAGCGCACCTCCAGATCGTCGAGCTATTGTCTGCGACTGTTCCGCACCAAGGAAGTGAAACTCCAGTGATGACAGTTCGGCTTCCCGAAAGTGCAGTCTCGATTAGGGACTGTGAATTTCGACCCGCGAATGTCACGCAGTACGTTGATCGTGAGGCTGAATTGCGCGAGATACTGTCACCGTTAAATGCAGTGCAAACACGATGGGATCTAGTCCGGCCCACGCCTCTGATTGAGCGGGTCACGCCTATCGGTGCTCCGAGCTGCCAGATGTAGGTAGCTGAGACCGCGAAGTGCAACCGGATTCAGAATGACAATGAGATGAGGAGCGAACAATGCGAAAAACCTCGCTGGCAACAGTCGTGGTTGTGATTCTAGCGCACTAATGCGACGTCGCTTACTGCGTCAGAGTTTTGCTTTTAGCGCACTCGCAGGACTTGGTTCTTCGCCGGCGATATACGCGTGGTTTGATACCTATCTTGCGCCAAGTACCGTCAACCCTTAACAACCATCCCTAGGAGATGAGACACACCATGAAAATGTGGAGCCCAGTTATTGTCGCCGTTACTGCTCTAGTGCTATGTGGTATGAGGAGGCCCATGCTGACCAATGCCCAAGGCAATGCCAAGGAACAACGAAAGCCGGACGCTCAGGAATCGACGATGAGCGAGTATCGAAACGAGGCGTTGAGCGCCCTTGCCGCATTTGAACGCGAAGACTATGCGACGGCGAGAGAAGCAGCGAGGCTGCTGGAATTCGACTGGGATGCAAATATGCGGGGCTTCGAAGTTAAGTCGCCAGAGGTGTATCGCAATATCGACCGTGCCATGGACGCGTTCACTAAGCCAATTTTTCAGACTAAGGATGGAACGTCTGATCCGAAGACTGTACTTGCCGCTTACGAACAGTACGTTAACAAGTTAGCGGCGAACGACGAGCCGTGGTACGGAGCTCCTGTCGCGGGTGACAATACGCTGGATGTCGTAAGAACAGTATCTGGCTTAGTTTATGTCCCCTTTAGAAACGGCGCAGGTCGACAGCCTAAACCTGGAGAAATCGTTGTCGCCCGGCTATCGAAATATGTAGGAAATGGCGGAGAAATGCGTCCCATTCAGGGGAGCGAATCTCCTGAAGCGATTAGACTTCAGAATGGATCGAAGACACCTGGTCTGCTTGAGGGGCTTAGGCGCTTGCGAGTCGGGGACTGCGGACTCCTCATCATTCCTCCGGCACTCGCATATGGTACTGCTGGGAGTAGCACTCTCAACATTTTGCCTAATTCACCTTTAGTCTATTTTGTTGATATCGCTGACGTGAAGTCGGACAGCCTCTCATATACAGTCGCGCGAACAATCGCGATGAAGGGTGTTGATGCAGGTATCAGCAAATATCATGAACTGGCAAATGAGGGATTTTCGGACCTGTACCGCAGCGGCCAGGCAGACTTAAATGCGCTCGGGTATTGGCGTCTTCAAGAGAGAGACTTTGAAGGCGCTATTAAATTGTTCAAGCTCAATGTGGAAGCCTATCCGGGCAGCGCGGATGTTTATGACAGTCTTGGTGAAGCGTACGCCAAGAAAGGTGATAAACAGCAAGCGACTGAGGCATATCGTAAGGCTGTGGCCATCGATCCCAAGATGGAAAGCTCCAGAAAAGCGCTCAAAGAGCTCGGTGTGGAGTGAACTGTCCGCGGAAGCCTCTGGAAAGATAACGCTCCAGGTAAGCGACAAACGAAGGAAGGCGAAGAGCGTTCCTCTGAATCATCAAGTATGCACTCATAGGGGAGAGTCGGGAATGCAAAGGTCGATTCGCATCATGACACGCCGCGCCATCATGATTGGCATAATCGCTCCAACAATTGTTGGCTCCGTAGCGTCTGCCCGTGACGAGCCAACGACCGAGGCCAAGAGGAACATCACACCGGATGATTTTATCCGAATGGTTACGGTGGACGACGGATCGGTAAGCTGGTCACCGGATGGAGAATATCTTGCTTACAACGTAAGGAGAACTACGGAGTCTGGAAGCGCAACCAAGGATTACTACGTTAACGGGAATGCGGGTGATCTGTGGCTTGTAGATACACGAACAGGTCGCCGCCGGGTGGTGGCCGATGGCAGCTATTGGAAGCCGGAATGGTCGCCCGATTCAAAGCATCTTCTGTTCAAGTCAACTCGCGGTCAGAATCTAATGCTGTGGGCGTGGCACCGAGAGACCGACACAGTCGAGCAATTGACGGACCGGGCGATCGATGACCAATACGAGAACTTTCACCAGTTCAATCCCTGTCTTTGGCTATCGGCTCATAATGTTCTGTGCTCCGTTTACGAGTTGGGGGAAATTCCTCTGGGGCCGGGGACGGAGAGATTTCGCGGCCCCGTGTATGCAATGCGTTCGTGGGAGGCAGGATGGAAGCACGAGCCGGAGGGGATCAGCGTACTCAACAGTGGACTCGAGCTCGATCGGCCCAGAGGCGTTCACCACGGAGCAGGACTGCAGTTGATCGACGTTCTCACGGGAGAGCGCCAAATGTTTTGGGGAAGGGATGCTCACAATCCATCCTTATCACCCCGAGGGGAATATATTGCCGTCCGCGAGCGCGTCCCGGACCTAATTTCGGCGCAAGCCATCTTGCAGCACCCAGATGACTACACGTATAGCGAGCCTAATCGGCTGGTCGTAATGGATCGTACAGGAAAGGTAATATTCGCAAGCGCTCCCGCCATTTTTGTTGAGCACAGCGACGTTGTTTGGGCTCCGGATGAGACTAAGCTTGCCTTTCTCAACTCCCCTGAGCAGCGCACAAGGCATTACGGGACGTCGGCGTCTGTTGACGAGGAAATATGTATCGTCGACTTAACCACGGGAAATGAACAGAAGGTTCATGCACCAACGGAAACTGTACTCGAATCCCTGGATTGGAGATCTGGAGTCCTTCTCGTGCGAAGTCACAAAGCAAGGATTCGGCACTGGTTTGTGGTCCACGGGGACGGAGCGTTAGTAGAAGTCGCCAATGAATCTCCAGCCGCGACCGTTTCTGATTGGTACCTAGAGCCTGGCAGAAAGAGTTTCGTCGGGGTTGCCGATGATGCGGTATGGCTGCTCGATCCCGTTACGGCCACAGTCCAGAAGCGACCAGTGTCGGAGCTTCAGAGTATTGTTGACGTCGTTGCCCCGGGCCAGACTGCGGATGATGAAAGCGTCCCTTCGAAGTTAATACTCAAGGGAGTGTCCTCCAAGGGTACGTCTGGTTGGTACGAGTACAACTTGGGAAACCAGACGATCGCCGGGCTCGACGTTCCGAGTCGAGACGCGAGCCTTCTCTCTTGCTCTCAGCAAGCGAGGACGTGTCTGTTTCGCGAAATTGACCAGAGAAACTGCTTCTCAATCTGGCTTGTTCCAGCGGATGGCACGGGCAAGACGATCACTCTATACTCGGATGAAAACAAATTCATGCGCAATGTTGCCCTGGGACAGGGAGCTACTGTTCGCTACCAGACCTTGGAAGGCACAAGTGCTGGCGGACAAATCACTCTGCCTCCCGGTTACGTGTCAGGCCGGCACTACCCTATGGTCGTGATTCCATACCCCGGCTCTGTATATGCGGCTCCAAAGGAGCCCGTTCGGTGGGATTCGGCGGATGCGTCGTCAATAGGAATGGCGTATATTCTTAATCCTCAATTGTTGGCAAGCCTCGGCTATGTAGTTCTCAAGCCCAGCGTTCCACTTCCCAAAACAGATCGTGAGGGGCAGAACCCGGAACCATATCTATATCTGCTGAACGGGATAATGCCAGCAGTCGACAAAATGATTGATTTGGGAATTGCGGATCCGGATAAGATCGCGTTGTTCGGGCATAGTTTTGGTGGATATGCGGTCTTCGCGTTGATTACTCAGACCCATCGCTTCAAGGCGGCAATAAGTCTAGCAGGCGCCCTCGATGGGGATGGGACATACGGTACCTTCGTCGCTACTAGTCGTTTCACAGATGACTTGCCAAGCTGGAGTTCGATGATCTGGAGTGAGGCAACTCAAGGAGGGCTGAATGGGCCGCCCTGGGAATATCCAGAGCATTACATTCGGAACAATCCCATCTTCTATGCGGACCGTATCACAACTCCCCTTTTGATTCTTCAAGGAGACCAAGACTTCGCCCCAATCGGGGACGGCGAGCAAATGTTTACTGCGCTTAGCCGCTTGGATAGGCGCGCTCAGTTTGCACGTTACTGGACTGGAGATCACTTTCTTGTGGACCCCGTGATTGTCAAGGACGCCCTGCATCGGGTTGACTCGTGGCTGAAGGAGAATATGCAAACAGCGCCTCCCGTTGTCACACCCGATGCCGCCCCATGAGACATCCGTGAGAGCTCCTCGTGCTCGAAAGATTATGATGTGTCGCAAGCGACTACCGACAAGGCGGGCTGCTTCCAAACCTACAACAGGTGAATTGTAAAGGGATACGGTGACAGCAAGAACTCTTGAATGGTATTGTAAAGTCGCTTCCGCGACGTGGAAAGTACCATCAAGATACTCGCACTAATTGCGGAGGCCTTTCCCGGATCGGCAATTGTATATAACAGCCTTGGGGAAGCATACGCCGTTGATGGAGCAAAGGAATTGGCAATCGAGAATTATAAGAAAGCAATAGCCAACGATCCCGGGATAAGGACTCCCCGGTTCGATGTACAGCGTCCCCGTGCCCACCTTTGCCAGCCACTTCCGTAGTTCTTCGGCTACGAATTCCGGGCCGTTGTTCGAACGAATGTTTTCCGGGATTCCCCGGTACAGCATCACATCCGCTAGCGCTTTGATCACTTCATACCTCCCCAGCTTTCTTGCCACGCAGATTGCCAGCCAGTTCGACGTGTACTCGTCGATCAGCGTCAGCATGCGCAGCGTTCTGAGGCCCGATCAGCGCTCCGCAGCGCTGGCACATAAACATGCCTTCCCACCGTTTGTACTTTTTCGGATAGACGAAGAAGTTGTAGACGAGGGCGCCCGCGGGTAGCACGTGGAGGAGCAGGACGTAGGTCACCCCGAGTAGACCCGTGGTCAAAGAAAGCTTCCCTAGGCCGACGAACGCCATAACCGGGAAGAATCCGACGAGCCAAAAAATGATCGGCGCGGCATACGGTAGTTTCCGGGGCGGGTTGACCATCGTCGACAAGCGGCTCTGGTTCTTACCTCTGTATTTTCCCAAAAGCAACCCGTCGCTGTTCCCCACAAAGAATCCCGTGATGCGGCCGCGCGATTCGTACACCCCGGCGGCATAGATCAACGACACTTTTTTCAGGTCGCTCGAATTGCAGTTTGGGCAAAGCACAGGAGATCCGACCGCCATGATGCCCCGACGATACCGAAATCCGTGAGCGGGCGGCAGAATTATCGAGGAGTGGTCGGAATGGCGGTCACGCGCGATTTCGTCCCTCAAAGATCTTTACCTACTTAGTCTACGCAGGAGGCGCGTCTTCTGTACCAGCATTCCGCCAAGGGGAATCGTGTTGTTCGTGAGTCGCCGAGCTCATAAGCGGAATCTGAGGCATCGGAATGTAGTCGGAATTGGCGATGGAAGAGCATTTACGTGAGAGATCTGCCTAGGGGGGTGCCAAGTTACAGCCCAAACAGGGCTCTTATTACGCGGAGCGCTTGGCTTTGTTGTTCGGCGGTGCGGCTGCCAAGGATTCGCTGGAATTTCTCGATAACATGTGGGTCGTCTTCCGTTTCCTCGTCGAATTCAAAGAATTTTGCAGGAGGTACGCCCAATACTCGGGCAATCGCTCGGGTCATCCAAAGTGCCGGCCATTTCTCGCCTCGCTCGATCTCCCCGAGATAGTCAGCGTCAATTCCCGCTCGCTCCGCCACGATTTCCCGGGAAATGTTTAGGGAATCTCGAACAGAACGAATATTTCTTCCAAATAAGACTTGGGAATTCTGAAGTTCCAGCGGCGGCTGACGTTCTTGGTTGGGCATGATTGCTCGAAGCGTAAATTACAGGGGGATAATCGAACGTGGAATGGGCTAAGAGCCTATATTTATAATTGTATTATGGGCGCATAGCCTATATATTAGGTGGTCTCCTTGCCCCTGGGAAAAGCGAAGAGAGGAGACTGGGCGGTGCTTTGAACTAGATCCCAGGCGCGGGTATCGAGTCCTTTGGCTATGCGAAACAATGTCCGAATTCCGGGCCCTTGGATTCCCCTCTCGAGGTCACTGATGAAAGTACGGTCTAGCCCGGTTCTTTTTTCCAGTTCCGCTTGCGAAATTTTCAGTTCTTTTCTGATTCGCCGTATTACCTGTCCGAACGCCTTTTCCACACCAGAGCGCGGTTGAATTTGTTTTCGGCGTTTCGCCATGGTGAAAATATCGTGATCTGTTGTAGGCAATGGACCAAGGGACAGTTACCGACAAATGCAAAGCCGGATGAAATCCAGGATGACGCGGATGTGCAGATGATTAAGAGAGGAATTTGTGGTGTGAAGTGAGTTCTTTTCCCCTAGCCCGGTTCCTATCGCTCGCGCTTCCCAAGGAAGGAGGCAGCACTGCCCCTGCGCCCGCAGGAAAGGAGCCCATCGCGTCAGATGCTTCTGACGAATCCCTTATCGCGCAAGTCTGTGCTGGCAATCGTGAAGCCTTAGCTACTCTCTTTCAGCGCTATGCACGACTGACGCGAAGCGTGGCGTTCAGGATTTTGAGGAATGCAGCCGAAGCGGAAGATCTCGTCCAGGACTTGTTTCTTTTTATCCAACGGAAATGCGGAATCTTTGACAGCTCGAAGAGCTCGGCGCGTTCCTGGATTGTCCAGATGGCTTACCATCGAGCGCTGGATCGGCGACGCTACCTCAAGGTCCGCCAGTTCTATGCGGAAGAGGAATTTCAAGACAATAGTGCTCATCCGGTCGGAATTCCGACCACGGAAAGCGATTATTCCCCGGAGGTCGTATTTGGACGTAATGGTCTAGAGAAAATTGTCAGTTCGTTGTCGGTCGATCAGCGCGAGACTCTACGCCTTTATTTCTTCGAAGGATGTACACTCGCTGAAATCAGCGAAGAGCTGGGCCAGCCGCTCGGAAACGTTCGGCACCACTACTACCGGGCGCTACAGAAACTGCGGCAGCAAATGTTCGCAAACGATCTCGAACCCAGCGAACGATGAGTTGAACAGGTAGCAAGATCAAGAGATCGGGAAGTGGTTCAATATGGAATCCCACGATGAATTCCTCGAGCTTTGTGCCATAGCGACGTCTGGCGAGCTGAGTGAGCAAGAGCAGAGAAAACTGCGGGAGCATCTCGCCGGATGCCCGGAATGCTTGCAAGCCTTGAAAGAGTTTGAGGCCGCCGTCGACGTGGGGATACCCTTTTTAGCTTCCGCATTCTCCACCGAACATACAGAGCCATCCGTATCGGCTCGAGCGAAGCCGACGAAGCCAAATGGCGCCGCGTCGTCCGCGGCAGTCGCGCGATTCCCGTCAGGCAAGAACGAAGTAGGGGCTGCGCGTGATGTGCCCGAGAATAGCTTTCGCTTCGCTCAGAGGGACGGCCACCCACACAAGCGAATGAATTGGAATTATGTGTGGTTTTCGTTCGCTGCTTGCGTCTTGCTCACCATCGCCCTGGGAATTTATGCATACCGAATCGGAAAGAGCCGCAGCGTCGCCTTATCGCAGACGATCTCCCGTACGGGCGATACGCAAATCGAGGCCCTGGAACAGCAGATTAGTGATGCCGGACGCGATAGCGAAGGGCTACGATCGCAGCTCGCCGAGCGCGACAAAGTCATCTCCGATCTCAAGCACCAGATTCACGAGCAGTCCGCGTCGTTGAGTGAGATGAGGGACGCTCAAGCATACCTTGCAAAGTCCATCCAGAATGATGAGGCCGAGAAGCAGCGAGTGGCGCAAGAACAGAGTGAGCTCGCCCGAAAGCTGGGTGCTACTCAGGGCTCTCTTGAAAGAGCGCAGTCAGAATTAGGCGCAGTAAGTCAGCAGCGGTCGGACGATGAGATGCGTGCAGTAACACTCGAGGCCCAGATCCGTCACCTCTCCGGAGAACTCCATGATCGCGAACTCACGATTGACAAGCAGGCAGAACTCCTTGCCCACGACCGCGACGTACGGGAACTGATGGGAGCCCGGGACCTTTATATTGCAGAGATTTATAATGTCGCCCGTGACGGCGTCACGCAAAAGCCGTATGGCCGCGTTTTCTACACCAAGGGAAAGTCGCTGATCTTCTACGCCTACGATCTTGACCAACAGGCGGGGCTGAAGAGTGCGCGCGCGTTTCAGGCCTGGGGTCAGCGCGGCAGGGACCGGCGCCAGGCTTTAAACCTAGGCATCTTCTATGAAGACAATGCCGCCAAGAAACGATGGGTGCTCAAGTTCGACGACCCAAAGGCGCTCGAGCAAATTGATGCAGTTTTCGTGACCATCGAACCGAGCGGTGGGAGCCAGGAACCGAGTGGCAGTCCTCTTCTGTTTACCTATCTGAGGATCGAAGCAAATCACCCTTAGTTACGTACTTCTTTGATATCTTCAGTTCCCGCGGTTCGAAGTGGTAAATTTCCGCGCTCTCCGGAGTAGACCGTAGGAATGCGTCGTGATTCTTGGACCGGAGGAGAAGCCCCATGTGGTTGCGCAGGATCGGTTTTTTAGGAATCGTCACGCTGCTCTTGGCCCGTTGTTTATCTGCGCAATCACCGAATGGAATTATCAATGGCCTGGTGCTCGATCCTACCGGTAGGGCAATCCCCGGGGCCGAGATCCGAATCGTGAACGATGCGACCGGCGTTCAATACACCGGTAAGACGAATGATGACGGGATTTACGTAGTGACGAATTTGCCGCCCGGCACCTACCGGCTTCAAGTTTTGAAGATTGGATTCAAGACGCTCATTAAACCCGACATTGTCCTCAACGTTCAGGACCTGCTAGCCATCAATTTCACGCTGCCTCTTGGCGCGGCTTCGGAGACGATCACGGTTGTCGGCGGCGCGCCGCTCATGAATACGGAATCGGCGGCCGTGAGCACGGTTGTAGACCGGCAATTCGCGGAAAACCTTCCGATGAACGGACGCAGCTTTCAAACGCTGATTCAACTCACGCCTGGAGTTGTCCTCACTCCGAACAATCAGGGCGCCGAAGGACAATTCAGCGTAAACGGGCAGCGCGCAGCCTCAAACTATTGGATGGTCGACGGTGTAAGCGCGAACATCGGAACGGGTGCGAACTTCAATGCGGGAAATGGGGTCGGAGGCGCGCTCGGATCTTTTAGTGTACTAGGTGGCACGAATAGCTTGGTGTCCATCGATGCCATGCAAGAATTCCGCATTCAAACTTCCTCCTACGCGCCAGAATTTGGCCGGACACCGGGAGGGCAGATTTCCATCGTCACACGATCGGGTACAAGCGAGTTCCATGGCACAGCATTCGATTACCTGCGGAACTCCGTGCTCGACGCGAACAACTGGTTTGCCGACGAAGAGGGGTTGCCCAAACCGGAAGAGCGACAGAATGACTTTGGAGGAACATTCAGCGGACCCATCATAAAAGACCGGACGTTTTTCTTTTTCTCCTACGAAGGGCTGCGGCTGCGCCTACCAGAAACGACTTTGACCAGCGTTCCCGATC
>Ga0070733_10000782_pt1 | contig 24847 bp, 22 predicted proteins | sample Coa_R1_9_FD_66450 | JGI IMG/M metagenome (GOLD analysis project Ga0070733, IMG submission 66450) | Surface soil microbial communities from Centralia Pennsylvania, which are recovering from an underground coalmine fire - Coalmine... | ecosystem: Environmental > Terrestrial > Soil > Unclassified ...
GGAAGCGCCGCTGCGCCGATGGTCCCGATCTGTCGGCCCGGATACCGGTCGCGCAACTCGTTCGCCGGTTCGGTGCGAAAAAGGGCCGTGAGCGCCGGCGAGGCGTAGTAGTCACCCGAACCGGGCAGGTGGGGAATCCCGGGTGGGACCGGTGGATTCGATCCGACGGCGGCTACGTCGATCCGGTCGATCGCCTGATTGCCGAATTGGTCGGTGCTCGACAGCCACCACAAGTGGTGCGCGGTCGAGGTCGGTTGCGATGCTTGCGCCGCGGTGTCGAGCCAGGCACCGCGGTCAGTCTGCGCGTGCAGCCCGTTGACCCCCGCCAGGCAAGCCAGCAGCAGGCCGACCCCGAGGGCGACGGCAGCCGCGGTGACGAGGACCCGCGACACCGCTTCGCGACCGCTTCCGAGCGTCAGGCGCAGACCGAGACGGATCACGACAAGGCGCCTACGGCCGCAGAGACCTTTCCATCGCGCACGATCACTTCGCGATCCGCATAGGCGGCGACGCGAGGTTCGTGGGTGACGAGGACGACGGTGGCCCCCTCGTCGCGGGCCGCGCTGGTCATCAAGCCCATCACGAGCTCGCCGGTAAGCGAGTCGAGCGAGCCAGTCGGCTCATCTGCAAACAGCACGTCCGGATGGGCGACGAGACCGCGCGCTAGCGCGACCCGCTGCGCCTGTCCGCCGGACATCTCGCCCGCCCGATGGCGTTCCAAGCCATCGAGTTCGAACCGTTCGAACCAGACGCGCGCGCCGCGCAGCGCCTCCTCACGACGGGTTCCGCCGAGGAGCAGTGGCAGCGCGACGTTCTCCTCCGCCGTGAGCTCCGGTACGAGCTGACCGAACTGAAAGACGAAGCCGAAACGGTCTCGACGCAGGCGGCTCCGCTGCTCTTCGCGCATCGTGTCGAGGCGTTGACCGTCGAAGGAGACCTCACCGGAGTCCGGAACAAGGATGCCAGCAAGGCAGTGGAGCAAGGTCGACTTGCCCGATCCGCTCGGGCCCATCACGGCGAGGATCTCGCCGCGCTGCACCGACAGACTCGCACTGCGAAGCGCTGGCGTCTCCCCGAAGGAGAGCACGAGGTCGCGCGCCTCGATGATCACGCCTCCGAGCTGGACGCCCGAGTAACTGTTTGTGCGAGTCAAGACGCCACCTCCCTAGTCAGTGCTGCCAGCCGCGCAGCTGTGAGATCGATCCAGCGCAGGTCGGCTTCCAAGTGGAAGAGCCCATGGTCGGCGAGCAACGCGTCGACGAGGCTGCCGTGTTGTTTGAGGTCGGTGAGCTCACGCATCCGACGAAGATGCGCAGCCCGTTGCACGTCGAGGTACTCCTCAGCCGGACGACCGAGCATGAGGGAGAGAACGACCTTCACGAAGAGGTCTGTGTGAAGGTAGGGCTCTGCGGGGATCGGCGCGCCGAGCCAGACCTCGACCTCGTGCTTCCCCGTGTCGGTGATCGTGTAGCGCTTACGGTCCGGTCCGGCCCCCGGCTCCGCGTCTCCGGCAATCGCCTTCCCGTCCCGCGCCAGGCGGGCCAGTGTGGCGTACACCTGACCGAACGGCAGGGGCCTGCCTCGGCCGAAGTAGGTGTCGTAATCGCGCTTTAGCTCATAGCCGTGGGACGGTTCACGATCGAGGAGCCCGAGAAGGGCCATGGGAACACTCATATCCCAGAGAATACCCTGAGAGTATACGTGCGGTCAATAGTGGGGCCGCCACTCTACAAAGCGCTTCAACCTGGATCTTTAGACCAGGGACACGGGTGCCCCCGGAGATTTGCCCCGCCACGGATTCAAGGTGTTGCACCCACATCAGTGAGATCCCTCGAAGCTAGCTAGCCGGTAACGGTGGTGAAGTTCGCGCCGGCAAAAAGCACGTCACGACGCAGTTGGTGGGCTCGTTCGCGATCTCCCCGCTTGTCACGTTCGAAGAGCATTTGGGCGTAGTCGTTCTGCGCGTGGGCGATCCAAGGTCGGGCGCCCATGCGCTCATTCATCTCGATCGCACTCTCGAAATGGTCGGCGGCCTCCTCGAAGCGCTTGCTCGTGGCAGCGAGAAGTCCGAGGTAACGGGCGACGGCCCCATTGCTCACCTCCTCCGTATCGACGCAGAGGCCGTCGAAGGGCACGAGCCGTTCGTAGAGGGCGGCCGCCGGCTGGCGCTGAGCTGTAGCGGCGATGAGTTCGGCGAGTAGCGCGGCGGAATAGAGCCAATCGTTGTTCACCGGTAGCTGTGCGAATTGGTCCTCCGCCAACTCCGAAAGGAGTCGCCGGGCGTCGTTCTTTCGACCGAGCTCCCACCAGGCGAGCCCAAGCCCGCAACGTAGGAGCGTCCGGCTCGGATCCGCTTCGGCCGTCTGCTGAAATTCGGTGATGACCTCGGCGAGCCGTCCTTGTTCACGGCGCAGGGCGAACCGCTGCACCTGAAAGAAGTTGCGCGCGTCGTAGCTTTGCGTGCGCTCGCCGACCATCCGGGCATGTTCGATCAGCCGCTCGGCGCTGTCGAACCGACCTTCCAAAAGGGCGAGCGTGGCACTGGTCGCGGTGGTCCACCAGCGCTGTGACGGCTGTCCGAGCTCCTCGGCAATCGCGTCCATAGCCGCGAGATCCACCCGGATCCCGGGCACATCACCGCGGGCGAAGCGAATGATTGTCCGGTACGCGTGTCCTTCGAAGGCACGCTCTCGATCTCTTGCTCCAATCAGCTCCTCGGTGAGCGTCCAGCGTTCATCGAGATTCGTCGGAGCGCGCGTCGCATAGAGGCGAGCCGAGATCGCGTAATCGAGTGTGATCGATTCGTCGAGCCGACGGGCGATCTCGAGCGCTTCGGAGCTGAGCGAGTTACTCACCTCCGGCAGGGACTGACTGAGCGCATTTGCCAAACGCGCTTGCACATTGACGCGTAACGCGGTGCCTTCTTCACCGAGAGCTTTGGCCGCCCGCTCGAGCAGTGGTACCAGCCGATCGTCGTTCGTGGCGCGCGTAAAAAGAAGGCGTCCGCCGTACCCGACGGCAGCCCGCGCGAGCAGTTCGGCAGACCCGATTCGAGAGGCGAGGTCGGCAGCGTTGACGAAGTTCTCTCTCGCTGCTGGCATGTCGCCAGCTCGGGTTTGCACGTCTCCCATCGCGAGGAGCAATTCGCAGCGCTGACGAGGATCGGCGTCGGTTAGATCGAGAGCGACACGATAGAGCCGCGCTGCCTCCTCGAATGCGAGAAGGTCCGCGGCCCGATTACCGGCGAGCCGTGCGTAGCTCACCGCCTTATCGGAACCTCCGGCTGGCGAAGAGGCCGCGAAGTGGTGTGCGAGCTCGGACAAATGCACATCCAAATTGTCCGCGTACATCGTCTCGAGAACCTCTGCTGCAGACCGGTGCAACCGCAGTCGCTCCTTCGAAGTCAGATCCTCGTAGAGAGCTTCTCGGAAGAGAACATGAGTGAAGCGCCAGGTACCGGGGACCCCCGGCACTTCGCTCGCCACCCGTGCGACCACGGATTCGTCGAGCAGGTCCAAAACGGTGCCGACCTCAATACCGCGCAATCGTGCCAGGGCGTCAAGCGAGAACTCGCGACCAAGAACAGAGGCCGCGGTTAACACGTCATGGGTTTCGGCCGAAAGACGCCGGAGCCTGCGCCCTAACACTTCCCGTACACCCGGGGGGATACCGAGATGCGCATTCGTATCGCTCTTGGCGAAGGCTCCGCTCTCATCGAGTAGTCGTGTCACTTCTGCAACAAAGAGCGAGTTGCCCTCCGTTTGTGCGTGAACCTCCGCGACGATTGTCGCGTCGACGACGCGGTTCGTTGAACGCGAGATGTACTCAGCCACTTCCATCTGAGTGAGACCAGAAACCTCGATCCGTCGCGTGACCCGCTCACGCACGAGTTCGGTCAGCGCGGTCAACAGTGGATCGCGGATCGTCGGGTCAACATCCCGATAGGCGCCGAGTATGAGCAATTGGGTCTCAGCGAGCTCGCGAGCAACGAACCGCAAGAGCAAGAGCGAGGGCTCATCGGCGGCATGGAGGTCATCGAGAAGAAGGACGATCGGACGTTCCGAGGCTGCCGCCTTGACGAACGATGTGATCGCGTCAAACAGACGGAACCGCGCGCTTTCTGATTCCAACGCCGACGACTCCGGGAGGTCAGGTAAGACGCGGCGCAGCTCTGGGAACAGCGGCGCGAGATCGGCTCCGCCGGCACCGACCAACTCACGAAGCCTGTCAGGAGGGGCCTCGCGAACGACTGCGCGGAGCGATTGCACCCACGGCCAGTAGGCCGGTGCGCCACCCGCCTCCCAGCAACGCCCCACCAGCACACGGCCCCCTCGCGCCCGGGACCGCACAAGTAGCTCGTTTGCGAGCCAGCTCTTGCCGATCCCCGGTTCTCCGACAAGCAGCAAGAGACGACCGTGACCGGCAAAAGCCTCGTCGAGACCGAGCGTCATTTGTTCGAGCTCGCGCTGACGGCCGACGAACACGCCACGACCGGAATCGGCTGCGACCTCGTCAGCAAAGAGCTCGAGTCGCGTGTCCTGCTGGAGAATCATCCGCTCTAGCCGCTGCAGCGCTCGGCTTGGCTCGATGCCAAGCTCTTCGACGAGCTGAAGACGACCCTGCTGGTAAATGGCTAGGGCCTCCGCCTGCCGACCGCATCGGTACAGGGCCAGCATCAGTTGGCCGCGCAGGCGTTCACGGAGCGGCTGCGTGGCGACCAGCACTTCGAGCTCGCCCACAAGAGCTGAATGACGGCCGAGTGACAGATCCGCTTCGATCCGCTCCTCCAGCGCCTCTAGCCGCTCCTCTTCCAAACGCAGCCGTTCTGGCAGTGCGAACGGTTCGGCCGCAAACTCGGCCAGCGCAGGACCCCGCCAAAGAGCGAGCGCCTCAGTCAGCTTCTCGGCCGCGCCAACTCGGTCCCGCCTCGCTTGATCGCGCAGCTGCCTGAAACGGGCGAGGTCTAATTGCTCGGGATTGATCTCCAAGATGTAGCCGGGCGGCCTGTTGGTCGGCATTCCGCCGAGCGCCTTGCGCAGACGGGAGACATACACCTGCACCGCTTTGACCGCATTCGCCGGAGGCGACTCCCACAGCGCATCGATCAGCCGCTCCGTCGAGACGACTTGATTCGCGTGTAGGAGGAACATCGCGAGCAGCGCCCGCTGCTTGGCACCCCCGAGCGCGATCATCGGGCCGCCTTCGTCGGCTTCCAGAGGACCGAGGATCCGAAACTCCACTATCCCCCCTCTGCCGAGACCAATTCGCGTTGCGGATCTGTTGCCGCTGTGTAGCCGCCAATCAGCCAGCTCATGTTACGGATTCCCCAAGAGAGCTTCACGACCTGGAGGGAACCCATGACTTTCACTGCCAGCCGCGTTCGGCGTTTCTCTATCTGGTTGTGCTTAGCGGTGGCGGCGGGCGCCACCATTGGCGTGGTCGACGCGTCAGCCGCATCATCGGTACCTGAAGTAAAAGGTACGCAAGTCAGCGGTTCTGGTGTCCGAGCGCCGTCGTCTGCCACAGATGTTCCATTCACTTTTTCGTTCGACGCGATCGCCAACCCGGCTTCGACTAACGGCGTCTACGGAACCTTTTCTGGCACCTTTCCCCACGACGCGCTGTTCTCGGCACCTGGCGATTTCGCGAGCTTCCAGGGCGTCGTGACCTGCCTGCAGGTCACCGGTGACCAAGCGACCATCGGTGGTGTCGTCACGTCCGGGTACGGCTACGACGACTTCTACACCAACGGCCAAAACGACCTGACAGGCGATTGGTTCATCACGACCGTTCAGGACCCGGCCGATGCCGCCGGGGGTCAATCGACTGACACGATGGGGTATCTCGATTGGGGTGACCGCGGCTATTTCGCCAGCGTGGGTTACGCCACCTTCGGTTCCCTATGCGCCAATCCAATCCCGGACCTCACGACCGCACAATTCCCGCTCAGTTCTGGCGACATCAAGATCAGTGACTGACAGGCTGTGTACGCCAGGGGCTCGAACCCGCTGTGCGAGTGCCCTAGATGTCGAGCGGGCCAACCGTCTCAGCGCGTGCGGTCAATAGGGTTCTACGTGGTCAAAGCCCGTTCTCCTCTCGCTTGGGCATCTCGCGTGGCATGACCGCTTTGTTCGCACGAGCTAGGGCGGACTCACGTATCCGGCGAGCGTGAACTGTTTGTGACCGACATCGACCCGCGCCTGGCCGATCGCTGACTCGACTCGGGAAAAGCCCGTCCGATCGCCGTCCCCATTCACGACGTCCGGACCCGGCTGGCCGGCCGCGTCCTCGGTAACGACCGCGACGTGCGCCGCCGACGGGTCGGGTCCGGGCGAGAGGCCGTAGATCGCGAGGTCACCAGGTGCAGCCGTATATCCGCTCGTCAGCGGGTGCCATTCGCCGTTGGCGACACCCCATTCATAGAAGCTGACGGCACCCCCGTTGATCTCTCCTGGGCCGTAGCCGTAGCCGAATTGCACTCCCGCCTTCTGCCAAGCCCAAGCGGCGAAGTCGGCGCACCACTCCTCGGCCGTCTCGCCGCTCGGACAGTCGGCTGTGCCGGCCCCCCAGTAGGCGCTGAACTTGTTGCAGTAAGAGTTGGAAGGTTCCGTGCTGTACCCGACCTGGCTCTCTGCGATCGCCACGATGCGCTTCGGCATGCTCAATCCTGCGATGGAGGCCGCGCTCGGCGGCAGGAATGATTCCGTTGTGTCCAACAACCTGGGCAGCGTCACGATCAGGATGGCCACGAACGCGCAGGCCCCAACAACGAACCACAGTCTGCGGAGTGACCGGCGCGACCGGTGCGCCCTCGCAGCACTCACCCCCATCTCCTTGGGGTCATGACCCAGTACGAGCCGAATCGCGCCACAGCCGCGTCATTAGCTGCCGTCGCTCGCATTGTTGGCCTGTGAAGGAATTTTGATGACGCCGTGCGCGACCCGGAGGCAAGCCGTCGCGGCAGCGAGCTGGGCTCGGGAGAGCGAGTGTGGGTTGATACCGGTACCTGCGAGATTGAAATTGCCCTGGGCGTCGGGATCGGGGAAATTCAAGATGCCGTGGCTACGCACGCAACGGGCGAAGGCCAGACCATCCTGGATGTCTTGAAGGGTTCTTGCTCTTGAACCGATTCCGATGCCGGCCCGCTCCAAGACGGATCGGCAGGCAAGTAGGGCGTTACTCACCACCGGTGCAGGAAAGGCGTGAACGGCCTGCTTGTCGAGGATTGCCTGGCCCTTCGCTGGTCCCGAGCTGGCGATTGTCGGATCCGGCAGGTTGGCGAGGCCGTGTTCGCGTAAACATCGCCCGGCGGCCAATAGCGCGCCGGTACGCGAGGTGGTTGCCGATGACCCGGCCGCGTTCGGGCCAGTTGATGACCCGATGTTCGCGACGCCCGGAGTGCCCCCGCCTCCGCAGCCGGCCGCGATCAGTGAGAAAGCGGCGACCGACAAGACCGAAACGAGGATTGATGCACGGTGACAGTTCATTGGGGTTCGGCTTCCTTCGTCGGAAATTGGGGCGAGGGATTCCGGGTCGACCGGAACGATCACGTCGCCCGGCGACTGACCAGCCAGACACTCACGGCGATGAGCAGCACAGACAGCGCGAGCAGCCAGCCACCTTCGATCCACTGAAACGGCCAGAACCGGGTGGCCGGCTGGTACCTGGTCAACAGCGTGAACCCGTGCTGAGCGAGGTACTGCGTGGTGTCTGAGGACTGCGGGATTCCGCCTTTCCCGAACACCTTTGATCCTCCGCGGTTGAGAACCTCGTCGATCACGGTCTGGCTGACCGCATGGCCGCCTTTCATCCACTGCTGGCTCACGACCAAACTCGAAGCCGGCAGATTCCGGCTGTGGCTGATGAGGGGCGTCAGGTAGTGCTGGCGCAGGAACCCAATGACCACGACAGCGAGCCCGGCATAAACGGCCAGAGTGGCGACCATCGCGGGAACAACTCGGCGGATGAGAATGCCGGCAAGGACGCCGATCGAGAAGGCCGCCAGTGTCCAGGTGGCGAAGGTGACCCCGCGCAGGTCAAACAGGCCGGGAGCGAACGGGGACGCTCCTATGAGTCCGCCTTTCGGAGCGAGCGAGGCCTGGTTCACCGCGCTGAAGTACGGCTGGTAGTACCAGGAGAACAACACGGTGATCGCTCCTGCCGCGGCGGTGACCACGGCCGCGAGCGCCACCAGCTTGGCGATCGTCCAACGCCACCGCCCGAAGCCTTGAGTCCAGGAGAACCGGAACACGCCAGTTTCCATTTCGCGGGCCAGCACTGGCGCACCGACGAAAGCTCCGATAAGAGCGGGCACTGCCTGCAGGATGAGGCCGTTCGTCAGAAATCCGTACATGCCATTGAAGGTGTTCATCAGGTCACCACACGCGAATGAACCCGGCGGCCGGCAGGCGGTCGCGGCGGAATAGGCGTGGTGGAGGCGAAGTCCGGCGATCCAAAAGCCAACCGTGAGTACGACAAACAACACGGCTGTGCCGGTCAGCGCGGCTCGATGCTGGCGCCAGGTGACCCAGGCCATCCGCCGCCAGGGCACTGGGCGCAGGATGGCGTTCTGCTTCCGGCCAGCGCGCACGGTAAGTGCCGTGGTCATCTCCTCACCTCAGTCGGTTCGACGTCCCAGCCGCGCGCCGGGCCAGGCAGCGCCGCGGCGCCCGGCTCCCGCAGGTAGGCAAGGGTCAGCTCTTCGAGCGTGAGCGGGTGCGTCTCCCACCCGGGTGGCACGGGATCGGAGGCGCCGTCGCAGCGGACGAGCAGGTGCGCTTGTGATGCGGCACGGCTGGCGTGTACGACGTTCCACTCCCTTGCATACCGCTCGGACTCCGAAGCCGGGCCGATGAGAACGCGATGGCATGCGAGGAGATCCTCGACTTCACCCACCATCTGGACGCTCCCGCGCGATAAGAGCACGAGATAGTCCGCAACCCGCTCGAGCTCCGAGAGGACGTGGGACGAAAGGACCACAGAGACCCCGTGGTCCGCGACCGCCGCCATTACGGTCGCCATGAAGTCGTGCCTGGCGAGCGGATCGAGCATCGCCATCGGCTCGTCGAGCACGAGCAGTTGTGGGTGGCGCGCGAGCGCGAGCGTCAAGGCGAGCTGCGCCTGCTGGCCGCCAGACATCTTTCCCCCTTTCTGGGACAGAGGAATGCCGAGCTCACCGAGGCGTTGCTCGGCGTACCCCTGGTCAAAGCGGCGATTGAGGTTGCGGGTCACGTGGAGCAGATCTGCTGCCGAGAAGTTCTTATAGAGCGGGGTGTCCTGAGCGACGAAGGCAATTCCGTCGAGTGCCGGCAGAGAACCGGGGCGGTACCCGCCGAGCACAGTCAGCTCACCAAAGGTCGGCGTCGCGAGCCCGACCGAGAGGTTCAGCAAGGTCGTCTTTCCGGCGCCGTTCGGTCCGACCAGCGCGACGACGTGCCCATCGGGTATCGCCAAAGTGCAGTCGTGCAGTGCCCTCGTCGGTCCGTAGGACTTGCCGAGGGCGTGGGTCTCGATGACGTTCATGCCACGCCCCCCGCCACCTCACGTATCGCGTCGGGCTGGTTGGCGGCACCGGCGCGACGCTCACGAAAATCCCGCAGCACGTTCGCGACAAGCGCAGCGATCCCGTCCTCGTCGAGCCCGGCGGCGTCGGCGACAGCCACCCAAGCGGCGAGAGAGCGGCGAAGCTCGGTTAGTTGAGGCAGCCCTACTTGCTTCAGCGTCGCCTCGATGAAGGTCCCCTGGCCCGGCCGACCAACCGCGAGGCCTTTCGTCTCGAGCTCCTTGTAGGCCTTCAGCACGGTATTCGGGTTGATCACCAGCTCCGCGACCACTTCGCGGACCTTTGGGAGCTGGTCGCCCGGCGCGAGGTAGCCGAGGCGGAGCGCATGCTCGACCTGATGAACGAGCTGCAAGTACGTGGGCACACCCGACCCGAGATCGAGACGGAATTCGATCGGCGAGAGTCGGCGTGCCTCGCTGTCCTGATTATCTAACGTCATAGGACAACCCTACAGCGGGAGGGAGCGCTTCGTCAGTCATGGTTTCAGGCGAAGGCGACCGGCAGTCGTCGATCGTGCAAGGAAGGAACGCTGAACTGCTGAAACGTCCGCGCCGACAACCGCTACTTTGACCCTGTGAGCAGCCAGCGGGTTCCCGGTGGGGCGGTACACAAGCTTCCCGCAGACCTTCGCACGGCGCTGGTCGCTAACAAGACAGCACTTGAGGCTTGGAACGACATCACGCCTCTCGCCCGCAACGAGTTCATCTGCTGGGTCGAGGATGCCAAGCAGGAGGCGACCCGAAGACGGCGCATTCGCCGGACGCAGGAAGAACTCGAGGAAGGCCAGCGTCGGCCCTGCTGCTGGCCGGGGTGCGGACATCGTGAGCGCACCGGTCGATAGCGACCGGACCACCGACATATTCCGCCGCGTAGGCACGCGGTACCCAGCGATCCGCTAACCGGCATCCGTGACGAAACTCGCCGGCGAAAGCAGGAGTGGGGATCACGTCCCCTTCAACAACTTCTCCGAGCCGTGCTCCGTCACACCCAGCTCACAACTGTGACCTTGGTGTGACGTTCCATTTCGTACAACTTCGCTCAACGCCTTTTCGCAACCAAGAGCGATCAGACAGAAGAGACCCGGAGACGCTCGAGCGCGCTCGCCCGGAACTAGGCGGTTTCACGATCACTAACTCGATAGAAGAGACAGCCCAAATCCCAGGCGGCCGAGCACGCAGACAGAGACTTGCTACCCCTCAGCGTCCCTCGGGCGCCGCGGATTGAGCCTCGGGCGTTTTGATCTCCGTCGAAACGGGGCGGCGGCGGATTTCCGTCTCACGTCGCGTCGAGCAAGTGCCGTTCTTCCGTCATCGGTGTTCCGGCCCGGCTAGGGCCCGGAAAGTCACCGACCGAATCGATTCGCTCGAGCGAGTGCCGCGCGCACCTTACGCGTGTGATGCTGCGCGTCCTTTCGACATCATCGACGATTCGATCCCTTCACTGAACGGGCAGCGCGGGTGAACTGCAGGACCCTTCGCAGCATCGCATTGCGGTGGTCACCCCTCTGCGCGGTCATCGGGACCTGCGTCATTTCGCTCATCCTCCTGCGCGCTGAGCTGGTCCAGGTCCCATACCTCAACGATTCAGCGGTCCACGAGGAGATGGTTTCGTTCGCGCTTTCGCGGATCCGCAGCGGCCATTTCCCGCCGGACTCGTGGTTTCCCTTTTTGAACGTCGGCTCCCCTCAGTACCTTCATTATCAAAGCCTCGGCGTCATGTTCACTGCGCTTATCGCGTGGGTGATCGGAGTCGGACGCTCCTTCACCGTGACGACGTGGCTTCTTGTCTGCTGTTGGCCGCTGTGTGTCTACAGCGCCGCCCGCATCTTCGGCATGAGACGAGGCGCGGCCCTCGCAGCGGGGCTGCTTTCTCCTTTTGTCTCCAGCGCGACGGGCGTCGGCTTCGAACAGGTCAGCTACCTCTGGAGTGGCTACGGCCTCTTTAGCCAGCTCTTCGCGATGTGGACACTCCCCTTCGCCTGGGCGTTCTCGTGGCGCGCGATCGACGAACGACGTTTTACCGGGCTTGCGGCCGTGTTCGTCGGTGCCACCGCCGCCTTTCATTTTGAGACGGGGTACCTCGCCTTCGCCGCCGTGGCGATCTTCGTCTTCGTCCGGCCCTCACAGATCGTCCGTCGAGCCGGCCGGGCGGGACTCGTTGCCGCAGGCGCCCTGGCACTTTCAGCCTGGGTGGTCGTACCGCTGATCGCGCAAGGCCAATGGGCGGCCGTCGATCAGTTCCTGCAGGGCGGTCCCGACGCCGACTCTTATGGCGCGAGGCGGATACTTTCATGGCTCTTCGCCGGGGACTTGCTCGACTGGCACCATCTCGTGTTGATCACGCCGCTCTTGTTGATCGGGCTCATCGGCTTTCTCGTCGCCTGGCGCCGACCCGAAAGACCCGGTCCGATCGGGGCGCGGGCAACGCTCGCACTCGTGGCCGTCTTTGTTTGCAGTCTCGTTTTGTACTTTGGCCGACCGACGCTTGGGCCACTGCTCGATCTGCTCCCCGGCGCGAGGGATCTGTTTTTGCGCCGGTTCATCGTCGGTGTGCAACTCGCGGGGCTGTTGCTCGCCGGGGTCGGCGCCGAACTCGCCGCGAAGCTCATGATCGCCGGAGCAAAGCGCGCCTTCCTCGCATTCGATCGCGCGCCTGATCACATCGGAGCCGCGACCGGCTCATTGGCGGTCGTTATCTTGGCGATCACTTCGTTGATCCCCGCCTGGATGTTCGTCTCGACTCAGGCGAACCTCAACGCCGCTTTGATATCAGAACAGGCGGCAACAGGAGAACAGTCGGCACAACTCGACTCGATTATCGCGACGATCAAACAGCTCGGCGGCGGTCGCACGTTCGCCGGCGATCCGTCCGACTTCGGTGCCACCTTCACGGTCGGCGAAGTACCGGTGTTCAAGTACCTCGCTTCTGAGCGCGTAGACGAGGTCGGTTTCACGCTGCGCACGGCGTCGCTCATGAGCGATCCGGAGGTGGAGTTCGACGACGCCGTTCCTTCCGACTACGCGGCCTTCGCGGTCCGGTTCTTGGTCCTTCCTCCTTCGATGTCACCACCGGTGTCGGCGAGACGGTTGGAGGAGCGGGGACGTTACGTGCTCTGGGAGATCCCGACCAACGGGTACGTCGAGGTGGTCGACACACGCGGCCGGGTGACGGCAACCTCCTCGGACCTCGGCTCTTTTGCAGCCCCCTTCTTGTCGTCGCTTCCCTCGGCCGATCCCGTCTATCCGACCGTGGCGTACGAAGGAGCCGATTCCGCCCCGGGAACGCTTCCCACTCTCGTAACGCCCTCGGGACCCCCTGGTCGGGTGCTCTTCGAGCGGGCCGATCTCTCACAGGGAACCGTCGTCGCCGAGGTGACACTCACACGAGCCGCCGTCGTGCTGCTTTCCGCTTCGTACGATCCGGGTTGGCAGGCGCTCGTCGGTGGACATCGCGTCCCGATCGAAATGGTGGCGCCAGCACTCGTCGGAGCCCGAGTCGGCCCCGGCACCCACGCGGTGCGCTTCGTCTATAAGGGCTTCCCCGACTATCCCCAACTCTTCGCGTTGGGCGCGACCGGCGCGTTGGGCATGGCGGTGATCGCCGTCCTCACGAGGCGGCGCCGGATGAGGCTCGCCGCTCGCTCTAGCCACCGGCGGGTTCTTGAACCTCGACGCAATTGAGGTGTTGTGTTGCCTTAGAGGCGCGGCTTCAGGCGCTCATAAGCTCCAGAGCGCCTCGGTCGGAGAAAGACGTGCGGCACGAAGGGCCGGCCACAACCCGGCTACGGCGCCGATCACGATCGACGCACCGATTCCCCCACCCCAGGCGAGCGGAGGGATGACGATCCCCCAATGGTGGGTGGAGGCGTAGACGGCGGTCGAAATCGCGCCGAGTCCGATCCCGACGGCGCCGCCGAGCAGGGCGAGCAGGATCGCCTCGGAGAGGAACTGCGAGCGGATGTTGCCACGCGTGGCGCCGAGCGCGCGCCGAAGACCGATCTCGCTACGGCGCTCGAGAACCGAGATGACCATTATGTTCGCCACTCCGACGGCGCCGATCAAAAGGGCGACCGCACCGAGCCCGAGGAACAGACCGTTGAGGGCGGACTTCGCGTCGAGCTGTGCGACGAGCGCGTTCGACGGTTGCGAAACGTCGACCTCGTTCGGCGCTTGAGGGTTGGCGGTGGCAGCGAGCACCGCGTCGACCGCTTGCACCTCGTTCGTGTCGGCCTTGAGGTAAATCTCCGAGGGGTTTCCATCGAAGCCGAGGTACTTCTCCGCCGCGGCGAAACCGACCAAGACCTCTGAGTCGATCTCGGGAGTGAGCGGCGCCGGCTTGAGGATGCCAGAGACGTAGAACCACATATTGTCGAGCCATACCCGCTCGCCTGGGAACACGCGGTCGATGCCGAGACGCTGCGCCGCGGCGGCACCGAGGACGCACACCGGCTCGGTCGCCGTCGCCGCGTTCAGGTACCTTCCCTCGGCCACCGATGTGTCGACGGTGGCGGGAAGACCGAGGCTCGCGGCGTCGATGCTCAGCGCGTTCGTGTCGATCGACGGGATGAGCGGGCTGCGAAAGACGTTCCCCGAGACTGATCCGGTGTATTGAACCGTCGTGACGGGCCCAATCCGCCCGATCATCGCAGGTGCGACTTTCGGAAGCTCGGCCGTCTGGCCAAAGAGAGTCTGGCCGTTCGTCACGGTGAGGAGGTTGGTCCCAAGAGCGTTGATCTCGGCGAGCAGTCCGGATTCCGACGACGCGGAAAGACCGAGCACAGCGACGATCGCCGCGACGCCGATCGCGATACCGAGCGCAGACAGCGCGGCGCGAAGCTTGCGCGTTCGCAGGCCGACGAGCGCGACGCGCCCAAGATCGGAGGGACGGAGCTTGCGCGCTTCGACCGGCGCTCTCGCGACCGCCATCAATCGGACCTATGTGTCCGCACTGACGGGGAAGAGACGGCCTCTCCTCCGTCCGGCGCCGGGCCGAGGGGGCGGACGGCGTCCGCGACGATAAGTCCATCGAGTAGCTCGATCTGGCGCGGGAGACGGCCTGCGATCTCGCGTTCGTGGGTGATGACGACGATCGTCGCCCCCTCAGCGTTAAGCCCTTCGAGCAGCGCGAGGATCGCCTGACTAGTCGCGCTGTCGAGGTTGCCGGTCGGCTCGTCGGCGAGGACGATGGCAGGAGTGCCGACGAGCGCACGGGCGATCGCGACGCGTTGGCGCTCACCCCCCGACAGCTGTGTCGGGCGCGCCGCGCCCCGATGGGCGAGGCCGACCTTGTCGAGCGCCTCGTTTGCACGGGCGCGGCGCTCGTCGATCGCGAAGCCGGCGTAAAGAAGACCGTCGGCGACGTTGTCGAGGGCGCTTTGGTGCTCCGCCAAGAAGAACTGCTGGAAGACGAAGCCGATCCGCGTGGCGCGCAGCGCCGAGAGCTCGGGATCAGACAGCCCCGCCACGTCCACTCCCGTGATCCGCACCGACCCGGTTGTCGGCCGGTCGAGGGTTCCCATCAGGTGGAGCAGCGTCGTCTTTCCCGAGCCCGATGGTCCGACGATGGCGACGAGCTCTCCCGCCTCAATACTGAAACTCACGCCGCGGAGCGCCTGCAGCGGCGGCTCACTCGGATACGTCTTCGTCACCTCGTCGACCTCGAGGACGCGTACTCCAGAAAGGCGGCCGCTCGGTCTCACCCGCTCGTACTCGGCCGTGACGGCATCGGTGCGGGCGGTCTCGATCGGGGTCTCGTCGAGGACACGCGCGTCGGCTCGGTCGTGGGCGGACTCGCTCATGTGCTCGGGATGACGATCTTTTGCCCCGCGCTCACGCCCGGTCCCGAGACCTGGACAAGGCCGTCGGCGTTGTCGAACAGCCCGAGAGAGACCCCGACGAGCTGGTGCGAGCCGTTGGGTTCGATCTCTTCGAGGGCGTAGGCGCCTGAGGTGGTCGCCAACAGAGCATCGACCGGGACATAGAGCGCGTTCGACACGGTGGCGTTCGTGATCGCCACCTCGACCGGCGCCTGGTCGAGGTTCCCGGTCGCCTTCGGGTTGGTGAGCGTCACTTCGACGGTGATGGTCGGATTCGAATTGCCCGTATTCCCGCCGCCGCCTCCCGACGAGCTTGGGACGGTCGCGACGGTGCCGACCGAGGAGACGACCCCGGGCGTCGTCGTGTTGTTCGGAAGCGTGACCGTGACCTGGTCACCGACCTTCACCTCGGACTGTTGGGACGCGTCGAGGCTGATCGTCACGACACGGTTCGTCGAGGTTGCGGTAAGGACCGCCGTGCCCGCGCTGGCCGTTGCGCCCGCTGTCGCCGAAACGGTGTTGACCTCGATCGGTCCCGGCTCGATGACGACGTCGCCGAGCGCCACGACGCCGGTCTCCGGCACTCCGATAGAGCGCTGCCACGCCTTCACCGCAGACTCCGTCGCCGAAGAAAAGTGCTCGCTCGCCGTGATCCCGCTGCCGAAGCCGAGGGCGATGAGGTTCTGCTGCAGCTCGGTGACATCGGGGCCGTCGCTCACGCCGAGGTAAAGGGCGCGATACAGGGTCGTCGTGCCGTAAAAGAGGGGCACACGCTGGCCGCCGAGGGAATAGACGGTCTGGCCGCGGCTGATCAACTTGCCCACTGGCGGCAGCGAGGTGAAGGTCGTATTCGGGTTGGCGGCTTGTTCTTCTGCCACCGAAAGCGCTTCACGCGCGGCGGCGAGACTCGCTTGGTCGGAGGAAAGGGTCTGCTCGGCGCTCGTCACGCTGGAGCCGGCGTCGAGCCTGGCGACCGAGAGTGTGTTCTTCGCTTCGGCGAGCGCTGCCTCGTCCTCGGAGATGACCGCGCGCTCTGCGACACAGGACGACGCGGCTGTCTGGAAGGTCGTCTTCACCCCGGTCGAGGTGCCGAGGGCACTCGTCGCGACGAGCGCGAAGTCGTAGGTCTCGCCGGGCTTCAGTCCGGTGACCGTCTCTGTGACCGAGGAGGCGGCGTCGCCGGCACCAGCGTCCCGGACGGGTGTCGTGTGTCCGAACGCGCTGCTCGTCCCCCACTCGAAGTGGTAGGTGGTGTCGGCGCCGCCCGGGTCGACGGTGCCGGTGAGGGATTCCGACGTCGCCGAGATCGTCGTCGCGCTGCCGGTCGTCGCAACCGGTTTGGCGTTCGTCGTGAAGGTCCCGTCCTGTCCGTAGCTCGTGCCGAGCGCGTTCTTGGCGACGAGGCGGTAGTGGTAGGTGGCGCCGGGGGTAAGGCCAGAGAGCGTGACACTCACTGCCACATCCGAGGTGCCCGACCCGGCGTCGACCGTCGAGGTCGTCAGACCGTAGTTGGGGCTCGTCCCGTACTGGAAGTAGTAACTCGTATCCGAGCCGCCCGGGTTGACCGTCCCCATGAGCGTCGTCGCGGTGTTCGAGGTTCCGTCGACCGAGCCGGTCGACGCGCTCGGCGCGCCCGGCGTATTACCCGTGTTGCCGGCGCTTTGTGAGATGTGAGCGGTGAGGTGCGCGTGGGCGCCGCCGGTATTGCCCGTCGGTGTCGAGCCGCTGCTCGAGGGCGAGGAGCTCCCCGGCGAGCTCGAGCCGGAGTTCGAATTGGGCGATCCAGAGCTCGGGGTTGAACTTCCGCCCACCGCGGTGGTGACGGTCGCCGACGAGCTCGCCGGACAGCTGAGCCGTTGGTCGGAAGCGAGCTGCGCCCTCGCCGCCTTCAGCGCGCCTTCGTCCGAAGAGACGGCTTGTTCCGCCGACAGCAACGTCGAGGCATTCGAGGGGTTCGCTGTAGCGGTCGCAGTCGAAAGAGCTATTTCGTCGTCCGCCACCTTCGCCTCGTCCGCAGCGACCGTCTGCTGATTCTGGGTGATCTCGGACGCCGTGATGCCGCTCGGAATGGCGACCGTGAAGCTACCTGCGTAGCCAAGGGTCGCGCTGACGCTCGTCTGGGACGAAAGGGTCCCGTGGCGCACCGTGGTCGTCGAGGTCGGGTACGCGTTGTCCGTCACGCCCGCACCCGAAGGAGCCGTGGTCCCGAAGGGGTCCGTCACCGCGATGATGACACCGGCTGCGACAAGCAGGGCGACGCCGCCGGCGGTCACCCGTCGCCGACGCGTGCCGATCCATCTCGGAAACTGCCGCCGCGTGCGGTTGGGCGACGGGGTGGGACTTGCCATGGAAACGGAACCTCCTGCTTAGCGAGAGATCGGTCGGCCGGTTGCCGCCCCGTGTGTTGCGGCGCGGGTGGCCGAGCCGTGACCGGGAAAAGACCCTGTTCGGGGACTCGTAATTTTTGGCTCGAGTGGCCGAGGCATCAGCCCTTCGTCCCGCCGGTGTTCGCCCGGCCCTTGCCGAAGGGCAGCAGGGACCGGCACGCCTTTTGGGCCGCTTGGAACTGCGGGTTGTTCGGATCGAGATTGCTTCCCTGACCGGCACGGATGCTTATCCGGATCCCGCCAGCGAAGCTTTGCGGGTCGGGGTAATCGCTGATGCCATGACTCCGCATGCATTGGGAGAACTTGAGCGCCTGAGCGAGCGCCTCCGCCTGCTGGGCCGGGCTCGGCGGCTTCCCACCTCCAGGCGAGTACTTCGCGCACGCGCGCTGCGCGGCTTGGAACGAGGCGGACCGTGGGTCGACGCCACTCATCTGGACCTGACCCTGGCCGTTTGGGTCCGGGAAGTTCGGCACACCATGAGCGCGCATGCACTGTGCGTACTGCACCGTGACCCCGCCAATGCCGACCTCGAAACCCGAATTGCCGGCTGCGCGATCTCCGCTCTGGGAGGACCCGTTGTTTGTGGCAAGTGTCGTGGTCGTCGTCGACGAACCGAGATTTGCGACCGATGCGCTCGGCGAGCCGCCGCAAGCCGCGACCATCGTCCCCGTGGCGACAAACGCGGCAAGTAGCGACGCTGGCCGGATCGAGTGACCGGCTCGATCCTTTCTCGCTCGAAGATGCATGTCTTCCTCCCGGGCTCGCACAACAGGTCCCGGAGGTGACTTGTACGACATCGGCTGCAACAGCGCTGCAACGGCAGTTGTTGCGCCGCTGTTGCACGGGAACGGTCATCCTGGAGGACAGCGGCTCCCCGCGCGCTTCGCGAACGCTCCGCGCGCCAGAGTGATCGACGCCGACGAATGGAGCAGGCCGATGGCGACGAATACGCAACGGTGGGTTGCAGAACGGCGCGGTCGGGTTCATTTGCCGCGCACCGTACGCATGCGCCTCACGCTGCTGTGCGGGGGCGTCATCCTCGTCTCGGGCGGCACATTGCTCGGCATCGCCTTCGCCCTCGGCGGAACCCAGCCGTCCCAAAAGACGATCTCCGTCATCGCGCGCCAGGCCGGCGCCCAGTCCTTCATGTTTCGCCCCACTGGAGTGATCGTCCGCGGAAGCGGCAACGGCTCCGGTGCCTTCGGCAATGGCGGAGCGGGCGGCCTCGAGATCGTTCAGGCAACACAGACTGCGGCACGCGTCGGCGCCGCGAACACGATCCACGACTTGCTTCTTTGGTCGATCATCGGCCTCGCGGTCGTCACGGTGATCGGCCTCGCTCTCGGCTGGGGGCTGTCGGGGCGGATACTTCGGCCGTTGAGGATGATGCGCAGCACTACCCAGCACATATCCGAGGAGAACCTGCACGAGCGGCTTGCGCTCGCCGGCCCGAAGGGCGACGAGCTGAAGGATCTTGGCGACACGATCGACGGGTTGCTCGGCCGCCTGGACGCGGCCTTCGAGGCGCAGCGCCGCTTCGTGCAGAACGCGGCGCACGAGCTGCGCACGCCGATCACAATGATGCGCACTTCGCTCGACGTCGCCTCCGCTAAGCCCGGCGGAACACCGCCGGAGGTCACGAGCCTCGCAAGAAAGCTCGGCGAAGGGCTCGACCAAGCAGAACGGTTGCTTGAAGGTTTTCTTGTGCTCTCCCGTGCCCAGACGGGCGCCGCAACCGATCGGGGACCGATCGTGCTGTCCGACCTCGTGACCGCGGCGATCGACAACCGCGCCGACAAGATCGACTCGCTCGGACTGACGGTCGAATGCGATCTCGGTGAGGCGACGGCGGTCGGCAGCGAGACCCTTGTCCCCCAGATCGTCACCAACTTGATCGACAACGCCATCCGGTACAACGAGGCAGGTGGTTGGCTGCGCGTCGCGACGGAGTCGGAGTGTGACATCGTCCGCCTCGTCGTCGAAAACGGTGGCGTCCTCGTCGACCAGGCCCGGGTCGACGAGCTCGGACAACCCTTTCATCGGCTCGTCGACCGCACGGCGTCCGAGCATGGCGCTGGGCTTGGCCTGTCGATCGTCGCCGCGATCGTCGCAGCCGAGGGCGGCACGGTTTCGCTCGAGGCCCGGGATGCCGGGGGTCTTCGCGTCACGGTCGCGCTTGCACCCTGGGAGCACTCCATCTCAGAGGTGTCGAGATGAGGGTCCTTGTCGCCGAGGACGTGCGCCGCCTTGCCGACGACATCGCCGAGGGCCTGCGAGATCAGGGAATGGCGGTCGACGTCGCCTACGACGGTACGAGCGCCATGACGAAGCTCGACGTGAACGCCTACGACGTGCTGGTGCTCGACCGAGACCTTCCCGGGGTGCACGGGGACACTATCTGTCGCCGGATCGCCGCAGGCGATCTTCCGGTCATGGTGCTGATGCTGACGGCGGCGGGGACACCAGGCGAGCGGGTCGCCGGGCTTTCGCTCGGAGCAGACGACTATTTGGCGAAGCCTTTCCACTTCCCAGAACTCGTCCTTCGAATCCATGCCCTCGCCCGACGAAAACCCGACACGCGAGCAAGGATCCTTCGATTCGCCGGTATCGAGCTCGATCCCGCCAAACGGACGGTCAGTCGTACCGGGACCTCCCTCGAGCTCACACCAAAGGAGTTCGCCGTGCTCGAGGTCCTGCTTCGCGCAGAGTCGGGTGTCGTGAGCGCGGAAGAGCTCCTCGAGCGCGCCTGGGACGAACACGCTGATCCCTTCACCCGGACCGTCTCTGTCACGATGAGCAGGTTGCGGCGACGACTGGGTGACCCTCCAGTGATCGAAACGGTCGCCGGGCTCGGTTATCGCCTCGTCGAATGAGCTGGGCGGCCCCGTCGCTACCGGCCACCGAAGGCTGAGGCCTACTCCTCGAGGCGCCAGTCCCACGTCAGGGTTTGAAGACTCTTGCTCTCCTGATTGGCTGCCGCACATTTCGGGCCGTTCCGATCGGCGTCCGCGCCCGCGTAGCCCCACCCGTCGGCGGGGCGAGGCGTTGGATTGGGCCAAACGGCGCCATGAGTGTTGGCAGCGCATTCCTCGTTCCCTCTCATTTGCGCGGGCCTCGGGTCGAACTCTGTTCGGAGCAGTTGTACGAAACGAAAGGTCACAACACGGTCACGGTTGTGACGCCACTGTGACCAGGGTCCTGGCATCGTGTGAAGCACGGAACTGCTCGTGGGCAGCTCCTCATCGGCCACGAGGGCTGTCACGCTTGTGACCGGAACAAGCGAATGGGAGAGCCGGTAGCTGATGAGAGTGCTCGTAGCTGAGGACCACGAGCGGTTGGCGAGAGCAGTCGCGGCTGGGCTTCGGCGATATGGGATGGTCGTCGACGTGGTGCTCGACGGTGACGACGCCCTCGCTCGCCTCGGCGCCAACCGCTACGACGTGGTGGTGCTCGACCGCGACCTTCCCGGTACCCGCGGCGATGAGATCTGTCGCGCTCTTGCCGCCGAGCGATCAGAGAGCCGGGTGCTGATGCTCACCGCGGCGAGTTCGGTGCGCGACCGGGTCGAAGGCCTCGGCTTGGGCGCCGACGACTACCTCCCGAAACCGTTCGACTTCACCGAGATGGTCGCCCGCGTGCAAGCGCTCGGTCGTCGTCCTGGTGCTCCGAAGCCGGAACAGTTGGGCTACCGCGACCTGTCCTTGGATCCCGAAATAGGCGTCGCCACCCGAGCCGGACGCCGCCTGGCTCTCAGCAGGAAAGAGCTCAGCGTCTTGGAATGCTTGCTGATCGCCGAAGGAAGGCCCGTCTCGGCGGAGGAACTGCTCGAAAGAGTGTGGGATCCGGTAACCGACCCGTTCACCACGACCGTCAAAGCCACAATCAACCGGCTGCGCGCCAAGCTCGGTGAGCCACCGATCATCGAGACCGTCCGCGAGCGCGGCTATCGCATCGGAGGAGAATGATGTCCGAACTCCGGCTGAGACTCAGACCACCGGCCTCGCTGCGCTGGCCGCGCCGCACCGCCCGTCTTCGGCTCACCATCCTTTACTCCGGGCTCTTCCTGGTTTCAGGCGTCGCCTTGCTTGCCGCGACGTACGCCCTTTTTGAACAAGCGACCAAGTACAAAGCGCCAGTTTTGCCGAAGGTCCCGAGAACTCCGATCCTCGAGAATCTCCAGGTTCTACCTAAGCCGGGGGGAGCCGTCCGCCTTCCTCTGCCCTCTGGCCTGAACAGAGTGCCAGGGTTCTCACAGGCTCGGCAGGATCTGATACAGATTCAGTACCAACTCTCACACACCAAGGCCTCCTCGCTTGCGTTGGTTGGGCCGCTCGGACAGGTCCAACGACGTCTGACACAGGCCCAGCATCAGCTCGCAGCAGGTGAGCGTCAGCTCGCACAAGCCATACATCGGCTCGTACAGATCGGGCCCGCCCAAGCTGCACAGCGCGCCGCTGATTCACATCAGCTCCTCGTCAACTCTGGGATCGCGCTCGCCATCGTCGCACTTCTCGCCGTCCTGGCCAGTTGGCTTGTTGCCGGGAGGATGCTGCGACCAATCCGCACCATCACCCGCACTGCCAAGAGGATCTCCTCGACCAGTCTGCACGAGCGCCTCGCGCTCGGAGGACCTGAAGACGAGCTCAAGGAACTCGGAGACACTCTCGACGACCTGTTCGGGCGGCTCGACTCCGCATTCGAATCCCAACGTCACTTCGTTGCCAACGCCTCCCACGAGCTTCGCACCCCGCTCACCGCCGAGCGAACGCTCCTCCAAGTTGCGCTCGACGACCCCGACACGACGGTCGCCGCGTGGCGTTCGACTGCCCAAGAGGTGCTCGCCTCGAACAAAGAGCAGGAACGGCTCATCGAAGCGCTCCTCGCTCTCGCGAGCAGCGAAAGCGGTGTGAACGAAAACGAGCCGGTCGACCTCGCGGCCACCGTTACCGCGACCGTGGTCGACCTGCAGCCCGAGTTGGACCGGCTGGCGATCCACTTAGACGAGAAGACGACACCGGCACCTGTTCATGGGGATCCGCTGCTTATCGAACGACTCGTCGACAACTTGCTCACCAACGCCGTTCGCCACAACATCGTCGGCGGACAGGTTGAGGTGGAGACCGGGACGCTGCGGGGCGAGGCGGTGCTGAAAGTGACGAACACCGGACCGCTTATTCCGCCAGCGGAGGTGGAGCGACTATCTGAGCCCTTCCAACGCCTCGACCGGAGCCGCATACACCACAACGACGGGCATGGTCTCGGTCTATCGATCGTCCGGGCAATCGCGACCGCACATGGCGCCCGCCTTCGTGTCGCCGCCAGGGATAACGGGGGGCTCGAAGTCGAGGTCTCTTTTCCCGCCGATCGACCAGTCGAGGTCCCCGACAAAGTCGGAGCGCGCTAGATGACGACCCGAGACGTAATGGCCCGTTAGATCGAGTGCGATCGAGGCGCGCTCGATCTCGCGTCACGATGACTTTGTTTTGATTGCTTTTGGCGACTCGGGATACGCCCTGAACCACCGCCGAAACTGCAGCAGGTCACGTGGAAAGGGCTGCTTCTAGGGAATTATCTCTACCCCGGACCTCGAGCCGGCTGACCCGTTTCGGTCAAGAAGTGGCGCTTGGCGGATCCGTCGTCTTTACCTGCCACGGCAGCTGCTCGTGCGAGGCTCGGAACATCATGAAGGCGACGATCGCCTGAACGATTCCAACGACCAGCGCGATGAATATGCCATAGCGCGGGCCGTAGCTGTAGGTCGCAAGCCCGGCGACACCGCCGCCACCCTTGGGGAGAGTGATCCAGCGAAGAATGACGATGACCGTGCCGATCAACGAGAGGCCGAAAACGAGGACCGCCGGACCGACCGATTGAGGGAGCTTGATTGCTTTCGCCCTCCACAGTGCGAGAACGGCGCCAGCGGCGACGATGAGAAGGCCGCCAAGCCAGCCGTAGCTCGTGCTCCAGCCCGACACGCTGGCGCTGTACCCGATCACGGAGGCGCCATACCAAGGAAGAAACAGCGCAATGAACCCGAGCAAGCCCGCGCCGATAACGATCTGATCCTGGCGTGACAACCGCTTCCAATCAAACTCCGCCATGTGCCCCCCTTCTTTGTCTGGGCCGATTATTGGCATGGCTACTGCGAAATCGCAATGACCAGCGAGTAGCCGAGCTTTGGAAGCGTCCCCCTGGCAGACGGCTGAGACGGTGATTGTCGCAATCGGCAGGGGTGATCGAGTTCCGGCTCGACCCGAAATCGGACAGGGCTACCCGCTTCCGCTCGTCCAGAGGGGAGTCGGTCCACCCAACCGGCGCTCGGAAGAGACCCCTTTCTCGCCGTGCGATTGGGCATCGGCAGGTTCGTATCGGAAGAAGTCCTTCGACTCGATGGCCTCGTTGGCGCGTTCTGAATCGCGCGCGCGAAGGTGATGGCGTGACGGACATTGATCTCTCGTCGAGAAGTGTCATTGCGGTCGGCATCGACGGCTCCGGTCCGTCAAAAAGGGCTCTCCGGTGGGCGGCGAAACAGGCCGAACTAACCGGCGCGACGCTTCGGGTGGTGACGACCTGGATGATCCCGACGGCGCTCGGCTGGATGCCCCAGTTTCCCGAAGGCTTCAATCCCGAGGAGGACGCGGCCAACGTTCAACGACAAGAGGTTGCCGAGGTCCTCGGTCCGAGTCCGAATGTGCACGTCGAGTACACAGTCGTCGGAGGAAATCCCGCTGCGACTCTGATCGACATGTCGCACGACGTCGATCTCATCGTGGTAGGGAACCGTGGTCACGGTGGCTTCGCCGGATTGCTGATTGGGTCTGTGAGCGAAAACGTCGTCACTCACGCCGAATGCCCCGTGGTCGTCATCCGGCCGTAGAAGGCCGATCCTGGGTGCTCGCTTCCGCCTAGTGGTCGAGAGCCGCCAATTCAGCTCTCGCCGGTTCGGAATTAAGAACCCGATCGATCGCGCGGGCCAGCGCCGCAGCTGACGCCGCACTCATCTCGAGAACGACGCGAGATGAGTGCGATCCCCCGTCATTCCTTAGATCGAGGACCACAGCATGATCGGACGTCGCGCGGACG
>Ga0070733_10000783_pt1 | contig 24846 bp, 20 predicted proteins | sample Coa_R1_9_FD_66450 | JGI IMG/M metagenome (GOLD analysis project Ga0070733, IMG submission 66450) | Surface soil microbial communities from Centralia Pennsylvania, which are recovering from an underground coalmine fire - Coalmine... | ecosystem: Environmental > Terrestrial > Soil > Unclassified ...
GAAAAAGCCAAACCGACCATGCACAGCGCGATCGTGGCGCTCAAAATCCCAACCTGGAGACGAGTGCTCATAATTAAACTCCTGCCGTTTCCCGGCCCAAATGACTCGCTCTATTCTACATCAGCCCCCGTTCCTGAGGAACGTTCCCCGTTCCAGTTCCTCGAACGCTTCCTTGAGTTGCTCCTGCGTGTTCATCACGATCGGACCGTACCAGGCCACCGGTTCCCCCAGAGGCTTGCCCGAGACCAGCAGGAACCGAATCCCATCCTGGCCCGCCTGCACCGTAACTTCATCGCCATTGTCAAAGAGGATCAGCGAGCGATTGTCTGCTTCGGCCGACGGCGACTTATCCGACCAACCCACGCCTTCGGTGGGCACCGACAGCGGCCCAGAAGCGTTGCAAAACTTCCCCGAGCCGGCGAAGACGTATGCGAAAGCGTGTCGAGTGGTCTCCACCGGCAGGGTCTTCCTGCGCCCCGGAGGAACCGACACGTCAATGTACACGGGATCGGCGGCGATTCCATCCACGGGACCGTTCTTGCCCCAAAAGGTCCCACACACCAGGCGAACCTGCGTGCCGTCGTCGTCCGTGAGGACGGGGATGTCGCCCGCCTTGACTTCCTGATAACGGGGCGCGGTCATCTTCAGCTCCGCGGGGAGATTGGCCCAAAGCTGAAACCCGTGCATGCGGCCCTCGGGATCGCCCTTGGGCATTTCCTGATGAATGATCCCGCGTCCCGCCGTCATCCACTGGACGTCTCCGGCGGCGATGGCGCCATGGTTGCCCATGCTATCGCCATGCTCGACGGTTCCGGCGAGAACATACGTGATGGTCTCGATTCCACGGTGCGGGTGCCAGGGAAACCCCGCCAGATAATCGGCGGGAACGTCATTGCGGAAGTCGTCGAGGAGCAGAAAAGGGTCGTAATCGGAGGTGTTGCCGAAGCCGAAAGCGCGGCGCAGATGCACGCCCGCTCCCTCAAGGGTCGGCTTGGACTTGATGAGTCGTTTCACAGGCCGAATGGACATACCTTGAGCTTAGCGCGCACGTCAAGGGAAGGGCGCGGGCCCGAGTCTGGCGTAGTGGGTGCGAGCCTGGATATGCGCAGCCACCCGCCTTAGGCTTGTTTCTTGCCGCGCTTTCGTGTGAGCAGCCAGGAGTCGTTGGCGGGGATCGGGTGAAACCCTCCGCGTCCTCCACCGAACCACCGCTTACGGCCAAAGACTAGCACAACCACAACAAGGATGATCAGGATTTCCGGCAGACCCAGGTTGGTCACGCCTAGATGCTATCACGCGCGGGTTTAGGAGTCGAGGTTCAGCGCGCCGCGACAGTGGTGGCCGCCGGCTGCGCCTTCTTCATCTGGAACGGCGTGCTCTTGACGATCCCCAGAATCAGCGACGAGAACCTGTAGTTGTCACGCGCCGCCGCACGCTCGACCGAGCGAACCGTGGGCATGTCGTAATATTCCAGACCGCGCCCCAGGCCGTAGATCATCAGTTTTGCCGTCAGGGTGCGGACGAACTGCTCGGGATGTTTCATCAGCGCTTTGCGCAGAGCCACGGGGCCGTTGACCGCAGTGCCGTCCGCGAGCTGGCCGGAGGCATCCACGGGACCGCTCGAGTCCCTGGTGCGCCACTTTCCGATCGCGTCAAAATTCTCGAGCGAGAAGCCCAGCGGGTCCATCACGCTGTGGCAGGTCGAGCATGGCGGATTCTTGCGATGCTCCTCCAACAATGCGCGCACGGATTGCGCTTTCGCTCCCTCGTCGTTTTCCTTGAGCGGCGGCACATTCGGCGGAGCCGGAGGCGGAGGCGTTCCCATGACATTTTCAAGAATCCACTTGCCGCGCAGCACCGGCGACGTGCGGTTCGGTTGCGACGTCACCGTGAGAATGCTGGCTTGACCCAGCAGCCCCTTGCGATTCTCATCCGTAATCTTGACGCGGCGGAACTGGCTGCCGTAGATGTTCGGGATGCCGTAGTGCTTCGCCAGACGGTCGTTCACGAAGGTGTAGTCGGCGTTCAGCAGGTCCAGAACGTTGTGGTCCTCGCGCAGGATGCTCTCGAAAAACAACTCCGTCTCGCGGCGCATGGCCTGGCGCAGGTTGTCGTCGAAATTGGGGAAGTCGTCTTCGTTCGGCGATACGCTTTGCACATTGCGCAGGTACAACCACTGACCCGCGAAGTTCGCGACCAGAGCCTCGGAGCGCGGATCCGCCAGCATGCGCTTCACCTGCTGCTCCAGCACCGTGGGATCCTTCAGCTTTCCTTGCGCGGCCAGATCCAGAAGCTGGTCGTCGGGAATGCTGCTCCATAGGAAGAACGAAAGTCGCGACGCCAGCTCGAAATCGTTCACCCGGTAGACCATCCCCGGAGCAGTGTTGGCCGGATCGGGCTGATAGCGGAAGAGGAACTTGGGGCTCGCCAGAATCAGGCGCAGCGAGTTTTCGATCCCGTATTCGAACGTCGACCGATTGCGGCCGGTCTGATAGAAACTGAGCAGCGTCTCGATATCCTTGTCCGAAATCGGGCCGCGGAACGCCCGGCGGGAAATCGCGGAAAGAATCTGCTTGGCGCAGGGCGTCTCATCGCTCGCCTGCGTGGGACGGCACGTGAAAATGCGGCGGCGGCTGGGCGTGTCGCCCGGACCCTTGGCCTCAAATGGTCCGGTGATCTGTACGTGGTCGATCAGCGGAATTCCGTTCATGTTCTGCAAATCCAGGTCGCGGGTGAAAGGCTGCAAAGGTTCGTCGGATTCCGAGGAGTTCTTGCGCAGAAACGCCACGGCCACGGAGTGCGGGCCGGCGCTGACGTGAACCCGTGTCTTGAGGCGAGCATCCAGCGCATCCTTGGCGATCCCCAGGTTGGCGTCGGACATCTTATTGTCTTCCTCGCCGCCCACCGGAGCGATAAACACTCTCGCGCCGTCGATGCTGATCTCGAGCTGATGCGGATACTCGAGGCCTGTGACGTAGCCGACGATGTTTTGCAAGAGGGACACGCTGAAATCGTAATCGGCGTCGAGGGGGAAATCCCGGCGAATCAGAATGCCACCGCGCGTGCCCAGCGGCAGCCCCTCGATGTGATCCTCCTGCGCCAAGTCCGGCGGGACCGGGTAGATCTGGCTGACCGGCGTGATCGAGGGATCGCCAACTGCCAGGCTGGCGATCTTGGTGGACGCTGCCAGATACTGCTCGAGCAAAGACGGCGAGACCTTCAAGACGTCGGCGATGTTATCGAAACCGTCCGATTCGTCGTCGGCCGGCAGAAGCTCGGGGACATTCAGATCCAGAGCCAACAGATCGTGAATTGCGTTGCCGTATTCGGTGCGGTTGAGCCGGTGCAGAGGCGAACGGCCCGGGTTCGCCGTGGCCCCCACCGCACCGTCGATCGACGTTTCCAGCCACGCAACAAAAGAGTCGATGGAAGCTTGATCCGGCCGCGGATTGCCCTGCGGCGGCATCATGCCCCCACGCAGCTTGAGGATCACCTTTTCCCAGGTTTGGGCGCCATCGGCCACGTGATCCAGATCCATCTTGTCGAGCATCAGCCCAGCCGTCTTCATTTGCTGGTTGTGGCAGGTCACGCAGTTTTCATCGAGCATGGCCCGATGGGCGGCCGTCGCCGAAGCTCCGTGAAGATGCGCCACGCTCGCGGCCAGCATCGCCAGGCCGGCTGCGGAGGCCAGGAATATGGTCGTTCGGTGGGTTCGCAACACGCCTTTTATAAGGATACAACAGATGCACGGCAGAGCGGTTCCCAAGGATAGAATATGAAAATAAAGGTCTTGGGCCCTTAGCACAGCGGTTAGTGCAGCGGACTCATAATCCGTTGGTCGATGGTTCGAATCCATCAGGGCCCACCACGAATCTCCCATCGCTACACATCGACCAGTTCAAGCAACTGTCGGGCGGTAATGATCTTGGTCCTGCCGTGGGCTTTCGTGAAGTGCCGGATATTACCGGTGACGATGAAGTCCGCTCGAGCGGCGGCGGCGCATTCGTAAAAGCGGTTGTCCGACTCGTGCTTGGAGATGGCCAGGAGTTCCGTAGGCGTAACCACGGTGGCCTGCCGTTCGATTGTGGCCAGCAGCATAGCGACCTCGGCGGGAGGAATGCTGGCGAACTTCGCACGGTTAAAGACTTCGCGGTACTCAGCCATCACTGCCTCGGAAACAAATAGTTCGACCTCCCGCAATCCAATCATTATGTACCGCTAGCGCCGGCAGGCCCCGTGGTTTCAAAGCTGCGGAGATAAGGACATTGGTGTCCAGCACAATGCGGAACCGGCTCATCTGGCGGGTTGTTTGGTCTTTTTATCGCGTTCGCGGCGAGCGGCCGTTACCTCCGCCTCGATCTCCCTTTCCGTCAGCTTATCCAGGCCTGCGCGTTTGGCGCTTTCCTGCACAGCCCGAAGCGCCGCGATGAGGTCATTGTCGACGGAGGTTTCGCGCCTCTGCTCGTATTGGCGGAGGGCCTCCCGGACGAGCTCACTCAAGGTGCGGTTCTCGCGCTTAGCCAGGCGCTCGGCCCGCTTACGCTGGGCCGGAGGAAGGGAAACGGAAAGAGTGGTGCTGGTTCTCATGGTTCGTGCTTGTTAACACTAAGTGTGACGTTTTGGTCTGCTGGTAGCATAGCAGACGCACGGAACGCGCCCAATCGCCCACTATCGCTTCGTTGGAACCTCGCGAGCCCCGCCTTCGTAACTAGAGGTGGACCACGACTGCCATGTTCACATTTCTGCTATGGTGCATTTTGTTTGTGCTGTGCTGGCCGCTGGCGCTTCTCGCGCTTGTGCTCTACCCGATCGTGTGGCTGTTCCTTCTGCCATTCCGTCTATGCGGGATTGCCGTCGCCGGCGCTCTCGTCTTGGTATGGGCGATCGTAACGCTCCCGGTGCGCGTCGCTAACCGTTTAGGGCGGCGACCGGCTTAAGCCCGCGCCTGGCGGCGTCCTAAAAGTGCGATACTGAAGCTAGTAGCTCGTTGAATTGGCCGTTTCGTCTCGTCCGGTCTAACAACCCCTCGCCCGATCCTGCCTCCGATCCACTCTGCAACCAAAGGAAAACAATTTGCCCAAAGAAGACAGCATTGAAGTATTCGGTAAAGTAGTTGAAAAGTTCAAAGCCGGAATGTTCTCGATCGAACTCGACGCAGGCAGAACCGTGCTGGCGACGATGGCCGGAAGACTCCGCCGCAATCGCATCAAGATCATGAATGGCGATAAGGTTTCGTTGGAGCTCTCGCCCTACGACCTGACCAAGGGTCGCATCACGTACCGCCATAAGTAGCGCCGGCCTAGCGCAGGGTCGCGCCCATCCACTTGACGATCCAGTCTTGCGATTTCTCCGGCAACCGCGTGTAGTCCCACGGTTCGTAGAGCGCCATGTTGTCCCCGGCTCCATAGAGCCCATAGACTTTCTTGGCGTGCTCCACCGCCGTCTTCACGTCGGCCGGCGTGCCATCGCGATCCAGTTGCGGCTCCATCACCAGCACCGGACGCGGCGCAATCGCACCCAGCAAGTCGTCGAAATCGTAAGGGATTCTGGCTTCCTGCCCGGTGAAGAAGCCCAGCCGCGGAATCAAGCCTCGCTCATTGCTGTAGCGAGCCACGCCGCCCGTGCCCCGGTCGGCGGTATCCGTGCGCATGGGTGTAAATCCGGCGATCGACACCACCCCTTTCACGCGCGAGTCAAGCGCCGCCGTATAGAGCCCCACCGTTCCACCCACCGAGTAGCCGAACAGGTAGATGCGCTGCGGGTCCACCTGCGCGTCCTTTTGCAGCGCATCGATCGCGGCGCGAGTGTCCTCCACCATCCGGCCCATTTGCGACCAGTGCGGATAACGGTCATAGAACGCGCCCGCCTCGCTCATCCGGCTTCCGAAGCCGCTTTGATCGAAGGCCAGGACCGCGTAGCCTGCCTTAACCAGCGCGAGGATGGGATGCAGATCGTTGTGATACACCCACATGTAGCCGAGCGGATAGCTGTATCCGTGCAGCCAGATCACCGTCGGTAGCTTTGCGTCGGCGGGCGTTCCGGCAGGCAGGTAGAGATCGCCGCGAACGTTGTATCCGAAGCTGACGCTGCGCGAAACAGTCTGGCTCTTTTGCGGCTCCAGCCAGCCAAAGGAATTTCCTCCGCGCTGGATCACCCAGGCCACAAGATCGGGAACGGTCTGGCCTGGGTTTGCCTGAACAGGGCGCACGGGTGCCGGAGCCGCACGCCCGCCCGCCGCTGCTGCTGGACCGCCTCTTCCTCCGCGCCCCGCCGGCGGAGGCATCATGGCCGGCTCATCGCCCAGCATCCATTCCACCGACTTCCGAATGTCGATAGCCTTCTTCTCCCAGTCCGCAACCGACGCCACGACCTCATTCGCCGTGTGCCGCGGATAACGGCTCAAATCCACGCTCTCCTTGCCGTGAGCGCGCCATTGATCGAAATCCCACGGGAACAGCAGATTGTTGGTCCACGTGCGAGCCGATCGGCCGAACTGAATATCCAGCCAGTCCAGGCACATCTCTTGATCGTTGGCGCCGTGGAAGCCCGGCACGTGCATGATGCCCAAACGGTCGGGCTGGCCCAAAAGTTTGTAGACCTTCAGCGCCGAATTGTAAGCCTGCTCATCGCCCCAGGTGTTCGAGACCTCGTCATTGAGCCCGTATTCGAGCAGCGCCGCGCGCGGAGCGATCATCGCCACAAGAAGATTCGCGTCGATGGGCAGACGATCCTCGCGTCCTGAGAAGAAGCGCAGCCGCGGTACGAACCAGGTCGGGAAACTGCGCGTGGTGCTCTCGATGCCCTCGCCGAAGTTGCGCTCGCCGGAGAGGCGCCACGGCAACACGCCGCCCACGCCGGTGCTGCCGGGAATCACAGCGGCGATGCGCTCATCCAGCGCCGCGGCGATTGCCGCCTGCTTGCCGTCGCGCGAGTATCCGAACAGCCCGACGTGCTTCATGTCGGCTTGTGGAAGGCTCTCCAGATAATCCAGAACCAGGCTCACCACCCAAGCCCGCCGCGGGATCAACGCGAAATCGTACTCGGGATAAAGCTGCGCCAGCGCGGCCGCGTCATCCATGGCGTCGTTGGCCGCATAACCAGCCGAGATGTAACCGCGCCGCAGGAGCGATGGTCCCCAGCCGGCCAGGCTCGGAGCCATCAATACCGGAAACGGGCCCTTGCCATCCGGGATCATCACTTGTACGCGCAAGGTCCCCTTGCTCCCCGGGCCGAATTCCAGACGCACGTTGCGGATCACGTATCCCTTGCCGGGCGTTTCGTCGAGCAGCACCACTCGATCCAGCTTCGGCTTGGGCGGGATCGTGCCCAGATCGTACTTCTCGAAGAGCTGCCGGATCTCGGCGCGGCGCGATTTCCAATCCGCGGCCGTCTTTACGGGCTTGCCATCGAGAAATTTCAGCGGGTCCGGAAGCCCGTTGATGCGCGGCAAGGTATTGAAGTCCGGCGGCAACTCGCCGGTCTTGTCGAGCCACTGCTTGAATGAGGGCACGTCCGGCAGAATCTGTAATAGCTTCTCGAGATACTGGCGGCGTTCCTCCGTGGTCATGGAGGACGCCGGCACGCTACAGATCACGACCGCTAGCGCGACGGAAGTTACGTATCGTCTCATGAGAACCCCCTACTTCTTTCTGGACAAATCCTGGTAGACCAGTGTGACAAACCGGTCGGGGGTGATGGCGCCGCCCATGCGGCCTTGATCGAAATCCGCCGTCGGCCTGGACGCCACCACCTCTTGCAAGGTTTTCCCGGCGCGGATGGCGCTCATCACTCGCTCACGCACCACCCCGAACATATCCAACTGCTGCTGGATCTCCTTGAACCCGACCACCGGCCCGAGATGTCCAGGGATAATTTTCGTTTCCGGGTTCGCGATCTTCATGACTTGCTTCGCCGCCGCGATCATGCCGTCCACCGAGCCGCCATCCGTGACGCCGATGTTGGGGTACCGCAGTGACGACGGCACGTCGCCGACGTGCATCACGTTGGCGTGCCGGAAATAGAGGATCGAATCGCCGTCGGTGTGCGCCGGCTCGGGATGATAAATGTAAATCTCCTCGCCATTGAAGCGCAGTGTCATGCTGTCGGTATAAGTAATCGTAGGCAGTGCGCCGGGAGGCCCGCCATTCTGCCCCTCCGCCATACGCTTGCGCATGTTCTCATGCGAAATGATCACCGCGCCGAGCTTGGCCATCGCTTCATTGCCCGCCGTATGATCCCCGTGGAGATGCGTGTTGACGACGTAGCGAATCGGCTGCCGACTAATTTTCGCGATCGCGTCCATGATCTTCTGATGCATCGGGGCGTACATCGAATCCACCAGAAGAATTCCGTCGCTGCCCGTCGAGACCAGGATGTTGCCCTGCGCCGGACCGCCCATCAGCACGTACAGACCATCCGCGATCTTGACGGTCTGAATCTCGATGGTCTGAAAGTCGATGTTCTGCGCGTGCGAGATGGAAGAAAGGCACGCCAGTGCCAGGGCCAGTGGTCGCGCTTGAGCGATCGGCATGGAGCCCCTCCCTCAAGCAACTATAGAACAGTTCCCAGGTGGATCTACTGCGCCGATCTCGCGTTGCCGTGGGCTGCTGTCAGCCCCCCGACCTCGGTCAAGCCCCGCTGATTCATCCATGCGGCGGCTTGATCCGCGGTCGTTACCTTTCCTCCCAGCACCGCCAGGGCGAGATCCGCGGCAGCCACGTTGGAGAAGGCGTGCTCCACCCGCACCGGCTGCTTCTGCCCCGCCAGCTTCAGGATGAACGGGACTGTTTCAGGCGGCTGGCGCTCCGTCAACCGGTCCAGCTCCTCCGTCCAGCCCATGCGCCCGATCCAGGCCTGGGGGCGAAGGCCGTGGTCAGCGGTGACCAGCAGGGACGTCCGGTCCGACAATCCCGCCTGATCGATGGCGCGGCGAAGTTCGCCCAGCGTACGGTCCACCAGGGCCACGTTGTCGAAATAGTCCTGCCGCCCGTCCACATGGAAGTTGCCTTCCCGGCGATTGTAAATCGGCAACAAGTGCGGAGCGGGAATATGCGCCAGCAGCAAATCGATACGCGGATCCGCGGCGTCGCGATATGCCCGGTCGCGGATCTGAAAATACTGTTGCTGTTGACCGCGCTGAATCTCGGTGTCCCGAAAGCGTTCCGAGCCGCCATCGACGCCTTCAAGCATGTCGCCCAGATTCAGCAATTGCAATTCAAACAACCAGGCGACTGTGCTCCATAAGCCCTTCCGGGAGGCCCGGTCTTCTTCGGCCAACGCCGCTGTGGAATGGAAGCTGGGAAGCGCGAAACAGTCGATAAGCTGGTCCCCCAGCACCCGGCAGTAGGGATGGTGCCAGCCCACCAGCGCGGCGTTGACTCCCAACCCGCGCGCTCGCGTAAAGACGTTCGGTTCGCTGCGCCAGTCCTCCGCTTTTGTGGAACCTTGAGGAACCACCTCCAGCGTGCTCGCGTCGGTTGCGTGCGCGTTGGAGAAGATTCGCCCGGAGATCAGGGAAGGCAGCGCGATGGCGGTGAAGGTGGCGGTCTCCACGGCGTGGTTGGCGGAGACGGATTCGGCGCGTAACCGGTCCAACTCTGGAAGTTCGAGATAACCCGGCCTCCGGTCGAACGCCATGCGCTGATCCAGCTCATCGAAGATCACCCAAATGAAGCGCGGAGACCGGGCCCCGCGCGACGGCAGGACGGAAGCCGGCGGTCGCGGAGCATACATCTCCGCTTGTTCCGCGCCCAGGTGGTTCATCAGGAAGTCGATCATCAGGGCGGGAAAAAGCAACAGAAGCAGCAGCGTCACACGCCGCGCCGACATGAGAATGCGCGTGTTCCCAAACACCAGCGTTGCCACGCCCACCGCCAGAATCGCCTCAATCGCCCACAGCGCAAAGTTGCTGATGATGTCAAACTGATCCGTCTGCGCGTTCCAATACCGCCGCACCGATTCGATCGGATAAGCCAGCACCAGCAGAAAAGCGACTTTGCCGAATAGCCGGAGTCCGGGGATCGAGCTTCGCTCCACCCATCTCCACGCTCCCCAGAACACGAGAGCAAGCAGCACCGCCGCTCCAATTGTGGATTCCAGAAAGGCTAGATTTGCGGGGGCCGAGCGGAAGTAGTCCAAGCCAAGCGGCTGCAAGTGCTCCAGGTCGTACCAGCGCCGGATGAAGCACAGAGTCGCCAGCGAAAACGCAGTCAGCCCGTTGGTCAGCTGGCGGCGCGCCGCCGGCGAAAGAGATAGAGCCATCTATGCAGTCCGTCGATCTTTGCCGATCGAACCAGTTCGAAGCGCGTCCGAGCCGCCGCCTCAAACCAGTCGGGAGAGAAATGCGAATAAAGCTCATCGCGTCCGCGCACGATCCGCTGGAACATCGGATCCGCGGGAGCCACAAACTCGATCAGAACAAACTCCCTTGATAGTTCATCGGCTAGTCCCAGGAGATCCTCCAGGGGAATACGCTCCGTCACCAAGATATGGTGGGCCACCGCCAACATCATCACCAGGTCGAAGTTTCCCGCCGCTCGATCCAAAAACGACGCGCATTCCTGGTTGCGCCAGCCTAAAGCCGGCGTGGGGCGGGTAAAATCGACCACCAGAGGCACAATATTCAGGCTCTCCGCGGCCGCCCGCCTCCAGATCGAGCCCACGACCACCGGATCCGAGTCGATGGCCACCACTTCCGCGCCTCGCCGCGCCGCCAGAAGACTGAAGCGGCCTTCGTTTGCACCCACATCCAGTACTCGCGCCGGCCGTCCCGGGCCCGCCGCGCTGGCAATCGCCAGATCCACCGCTTCCTTCACAAACCGTTCTTTTTCTTCGAGTTGGGTGGAGGAGTAGAGCGACTTGTGGTCCAGATACCCGCTCCAGATCGATTCTTTATGCTCTCTGGGCGCCAGCGCTTTCAATTGCCGCCGGCAACTGCGCAGCAATCCGCCCAGTACGAAGCGCGCCTGCTCCTGGGAGCCTGCCGGCTTGCTCCGGTAGGATTCCGATTTCGCTTCACCCCGCCCCGCCATCCACTTGGGAATGCTCACCAGGCCCAGCAGCGGAGGCGTCAGGCGCCGCAGCCATCCCGCCCACTGATACATCATTTCGGGCTCGATTCCGTCGCGCTGTCCGCTCAGAATCTGGTTCACCGGCAATCCGAAGTAGCGATACGCCGCCAAGGGCAACAGGAACGTCCGCACAAATTGTCCATATGCGAGCCAGGTTGCGTCGAGCGGTTCACGACGCTCAAACGACAGCACATCCACGAAGACTGGCTGCGCGCCGCGGAACAGAATGTTGTAGGGAGTCCCGTCTTTGAGCCCGAAGCCTTCCTCCAGCGCCGCCTCCGCCAGATCCAAAGTAAGGGAAGCCGCGGCCTCCAGCATTTCCGGCGGCCACTCATAGGGAAAGCTGGGAAAGGGGATGCGCTCGTGTTCCCAAACGTGGAGCGCACTCAGTTCCGGATGCTCCGCCGCCGGCACTCGCTTGGAATGCACCAAACTTCCGTGTCCGATGGCCTCTCGCGCGGTTCTCGAAGTTAAGAAAGCTTCGAGCGATGGCGCGTGGGAGGGCTCCACAGCGCGCAAGATGCGGCCGTTGAGCTTGTACAACCTTCCGCCTGGATCGCGAAAAGATCCCTGGGCTGGAAGAACTGCTTCGGTTATCATGCGTTCCCGAGCTTAGTCCGCAGCACTATTTATTGCGCCGGGGCCAGACACGGTTCAGAAATTTGCGGAGATAGAATGTCCCGCCTAAAAAAACCGCGTAAACCGCTTGATAGACGAACGCCCCCGTTCCCGGGTCGGCGTATCCGAAGGCTTTCGAGGGCGTGGCCAGTAAGAGTGGGAGAACCAATAGCGTAAGATTCGCTATGTGCAGAAGTGAGGATGTGGTCTTGGCTTCGCGCATATTTTCACTCACCTCACAATCGGTACTCCTCAGACATTTCATTAGGCCAAACCTCAAATTTGCTCCGTCGAAGACCCTATTACTTCATATGACCCTTGACGTCCCGGATCCGCCGGACCCGGTCGCTATAATTAAGAACATGCCTTCGACCGCGACTTTCGTACCGGGGCCGGATGTGCTCGCGAAGTACGAGCCGGTGATTGGCCTGGAAGTTCACGTCCAGCTCGCCACGCACACCAAGATCTTTTGCGGTTGCCCCACCAGCTTCGGCGCCCCGCCCAACACCAACGTGTGTCCCGTGTGCCTGGGATTGCCCGGCGCCCTGCCTGTGCTGAGCCGGCAGGCTGTCGAACTGGCGATTGAGGCGGGTCTCGCGCTGAACTGCCGCGTAAATTCGAAGTCCATCTTCGCCCGCAAGAACTATTTCTATCCGGATCTGCCCAAGGGCTACCAGATTTCACAGTACGATCAGCCGCTGGCTGAGCACGGCTGGGTCGACATTGAAGTGAACGGCGTGAAGAAGCGCATCGGCGTCACCCGCGTCCACATGGAAGACGACGCCGGCAAGAGCATTCACGACGGCTTCAAGGACTCCGACCGCTATTCTTACATCGACCTCAACCGTTCCGGCACGCCGCTCGTCGAAATCGTCAGCGAGCCGGACATGCGCAGCGCCGACGAGGCCCACGCGTATCTGACCGAGGTCAAGCAGATGCTCCAGTACATCTCCGTCTCCACCTGCGACATGGAGAAGGGGCATCTCCGCTGCGACGCCAACGTCAGCGTGCGCTTGAAGGGCGCGGAAAAACTCGGGGTCAAAGCCGAGGTCAAGAATCTCAACTCTTTCCGTTTCCTGAAAATGGCCGTCGACCAGGAGATCGAGCGCCAGGTCGGCATCCTCGAAAGCGGCGGACGGGTCATGCAGGAGACCCGCCTGTTCAACACCGAAACCGGCGAAACCGTGAGCATGCGCAGCAAGGAACACGCGCACGACTACCGCTATTTCCCCGAGCCCGACCTGGTGCCGCTCCGCATCGGCGACGCGTGGCTCGGGCGGATTCGTGCCGCCATGCCCGAGCTTCCCGCCGCTCGCCGCGCCCGCTTCATCGAGACCTACGGCCTGCGCGAATACGACGCGGACGTGCTGACCGCCACTCGGGCCCTCGGCGACTATTTCGAGCAAGCCGCCCGAGCCGCGGGCGATCCTCGCGCCGCCGCCAACTGGGTGATGGGCGACTTAGCCGCCGCGCTGAAGGACGCGGGCAAGGACGTCTCCGAATCGCCGGTCAGCGCGGACAATCTCGGACGGTTGGTGATGCTGATCGCGCAGGGCAAGATCAGCGGCAAACTGGCCAAGGAAATCTTTCCGAAGATGTTCGCGGCAGGCGAATCCGCGGAGACCGTCATTGAACGCGAAGGGCTGGCTCAGATCAGCGACGAAGGCGCGCTTGCCGCCATCATCGACGGCATCATCGCCGCAAATCCCAAACAGCTCGAGCAGTACCGCGGCGGAAAGACCACCGTGCTAGCCTTCTTCGTAGGCCAGGTAATGAAGGCCACCCGCGGCCAGGCCAATCCTGCGATGGTCGATAAAGTTCTTCGGGAGAAACTTTGATTCAATTACGTAACGTCGAAAAGTATTTCGAGCACGGGCCTACCAAGACCTTTGTCTTACGCCGCATCAACGTCGATATTAAGGAAGGCGAGTTCGTCTCCATCATGGGACCCTCCGGCGCCGGAAAGTCGACGCTTCTGCACGTGATCGGCATGCACGACAGCGCCTGGACCGGCGAATACCGGCTGCTGGACTTCCCCATCCACCAGCTCCGGAAGAAGGATCGCGACGAGATTTACAAGAAGTATTTCGGATTCGTGTTCCAGAGTTATCACTTGCTCGATTCGCTCACCGTTTACGAGAACCTGGAGATTCCGCTTTCTTATCGCAACGTGAAAAAGTCAGAGCGCGACGCGATCGTTTGCGATGTGCTGGATCGCTTCCAGATCGTGGGCAAGAAGGACCTCTTCCCCAACCAACTCTCCGGCGGACAGCAACAACTGGTGGCCATCGCGCGAGCCATCGTCGCCAGCCCCAAGGTGATCCTCGCCGACGAGCCCACCGGAAACCTCCACTCCTCGCAGGCCAAGGAGATCATGGAGGTGTTCAAGAAGTTGAACGACGCCGGAACGACGATCGTCCAGGTGACCCACTCGGAAGCCAACGCGGCGTACAGCCATCGCGTCATCCAGATCGCCGACGGCTGGCTGGTCTGAGGCTTACAGAGAAGTTGGACCGGCGAAGCAAGTTGCAGATCGCGTCGGCGCTTATGCCGACGCCTGCGCCGGAGCCGGCAGCGTTAGGTGCTGCTTCTTCGAGTAGTTCGACTCTTCCGCCTCGAACTCTTCCACCCCATTGCAGGTGATCTCGAATTTATTGTTGTCGCCGCGTACGATAAACTTGCGCTCGCGCAGAAACCAGAGGCTGAACTCGAGGTGTTCGAAGGGGCATCCCAGCATCTCGGCGAACTCACGGCCCCGCATCGACGGCTCGGTCGGATCGGTAAGCCGCTTCGTATACAGCAGCCGCAGCACTCCCTTGCGCTTGCGGATTTCGGCTTGAACCCCTTGTGAGCTTTCGAGCGAGTCGAAGATTTTCAACCGGCCTTTGTCGCCGGCCGAGAGGCGAACGTCGTAGGCGGCGCGACGTTCCACGTGGCTCAGCACGGTATGCGCTTCCACTACCCTGCGGAACAGCAGGTCGTTGCCGGTTTCGCGATTGTCGGGATGATAGCGCTGCGCCAGAACGTGAAAGACGCGATGAATGGTGTCCGTGTCGGCTTGCCGGCTGAGCTGCAGGATCTCATAGTAGTCCGTCTCGTCAGCCCTGCCGGCAGCGGAGCCGCGCGAAGCTTCCTCTGCCTTGTCTTCGTCGGCGGATTCGTTCGGCGCACTCTCCATCGCCAGCTCGGAGTGATACTTGCCGATGCCTACGATTCTGGACCAGATGACGCGATATTGCCCCAGCACGGGTGCGCTCCCCGTCCCGATGTCCACTTGGCCCGCAACGCTCACCAGCACGCCCTGACCCAGCGCCACGTTCACCTGGATCTTCATCGTATCGCCGGTGTGGCCCAGAAAACGCGCTTGCAGCCGGGAATCGGGGCTGAGGCTCGAATCCAGGATGACCGTCAGATCTGGACGCGCCTCCAGAGTTTCCATCATGCGCAGCCGGGATTGAGCAGTTGCTGTAGCCACCGTGTCGCCTTTCGTTCCTCAAAGTATGCAGCTAATGCCGACGAAAAGCAGTACTTGTGAAGCCCTAGTACTGCCCTAAGGGACCATCTTCGCCGTAGGTGAGTTTGCCTGATGATTCCTCTTTGAGATACCCTACACGCGCGGGCGCGAAGGTTCGCCGCCGGTGCTATCCTCTGGATGTGCGACGCGTCTTGCTTGCAGGCGGAGCCATCACTCTCGCCGGATCCCTGTTCGCCTTCCAGCTCGCCTTCCGCGAATATCCGGCCATCGAGTACAACAATTTTCCGCTCCCCGCCGACGCCGCCGAGAAGACCGAGTTCGCCTTCGCTCGTCTGATGTATCCTCCCGCACCCTTTGCTCCTTTCGATCGCGCCGGGAGATATTGGGCGCAGGGAAATTCCAGTTGGACTCAGGATTACCCGCGCGCCGATCGTCACTTTCTTCAGGCAGTGCGGCGGCTCACGCGGATTCATTCGCGGTCAGTAGAGCAGCCCGTGAATCTCGACGACGGCGACGATGCCTTCAACTGGCCCTGGCTCTACGCCGTTCGTCCCGGCGAGTGGAATCTCACCGACGCCCAGGCCGCCAAAATGCGCGACTACCTTCTGCGCGGCGGCTTCTTCATGGCCGACGATTTCTGGGGCAGCCGGGAATGGGAAGTCTTCATGGCCAGCATGCACCGCGTCTTCCCTGATCGCAACCCTGTCGACATCCCCAACGCCGACCAGATTTTCCATACCATTTACGACCTGGATGACCGCTACCGCGTCCCCGGCCAGTGGGGCCTCTACGGCTTGGGCTACCAGTACGACGGCGTCAACCCCTACTGGCGCGGCATCTACGACGATAAAGGGCGCATCATGGTCGCCATCGTAACCAACTCCGACCTGGGCGATTCCTGGGAGTGGGCCGACTCGCCTCAATACCCCGAAAAATATTCCGCGCTGGGCATCCGCATCGGCCTCAACTACGTCATGTACGCCATGACGCACTAACCGCCGCCAGTCGCCCCTTCAAAACTCGACGCGCGCCTGCATCGCGATCATTCGCGGTGAGCTGTCCCCGCCCAATCCAACCCCCAACAACCCCGTTGGCGGAGACGTCGTGTACGTCAATGCGCCAAAACCGGTCTGCGTGGACGGCTTCCCCGGAATCCCCGCGTAGACATTCGTGGGCAGCGCGAAGTTGGGGTGATTGAACACATTGAAAAATTGCCCGTCGATGCGCAGCTTCAGACGCTCGCCCAAAGGGAAAAATCTTGTAATGTAGAGATCGCTCCATATGAAGTCCGGCCCGCGCAATGCGTTCCGCCCCAGGTTCCCGAATTGGCAATTGCGAGCGGAGTCGCCTCCCGCGCACGCTCCTGTCGCGGGGTCCACGGCCGACACGAACGCATTCGGATTCAGCCATTGAATCGTCCCTGCCTGCGTCACGCCTGGAATTGAATTGTGATCGTAAAGCGGCACGCCGGCGACGACGCTCGCAAACTGCGGTCCGCTTCCCTGGACGATGCCGTTCCCTCCCGCCGAGTATGGCGTGCTCAGCACGGAAAATGGAAGGCCGCTGTGGAAGAACGCGGTCCCCGACACCTGCCATCCCTCGATCGCGGCGTCGAGCATCCGGCCCCGGGCCTTGAACGGCAATTCGTAAACGTAGTTCCCCGTCAGATTGTGGCGTACGTCGTAATCGCACGGACCATACTGCCGGCGCAGCTCGCCCGGCAGCGGCGACAAAACCGCACCCGCCGAAAACGGCAGGAAGCCGCCGTTTGAGACTTCGTCCATGCAGTGGCTCCAGGTGTAGTTTGCCTGAAGCTGGAGCCCGCGTCCCATGCGCTTCTGCGCCGTCAGTTGCAGCCCGTTGTAGTGGCTGTTGGCGCCCGTGCTCAACTGCGTCACCGCGCCGAATCGAGGGTCCACTGGTTGGCCGTAGGGAAACGGCGCAAAGCATCCCGCGCACACGGTCTGATATCCGTTCACCTGCGTCTCGTAAGGTTGATTCACCGCGCGCGTGCCCACGTATTGCGCGCGAAGGCTGACCGTACCGCCGAGCTGCCGCTCCATCGCGAGGCTCCATTGCATGAAGTACGGAGCCCGCAGCTTCCCGTCCGGTACGGCAGTGATCGAAACCGGCGGCAGACATGCGTTCGGTTTGGATAACGCAGAAGGGCATGAAAGTTCCCCTTGTGCGAATCCGCTCAAGAAATTCTGGTTCGCGGCAACGGTCGCATCGATCGCGCTATTGGGGACGCCGGGCGCGATCGCCATTCCTCCAGCGGTTCCCAGCAGTCCGCCCTGAAACGTATTGACATACGGAGGATTCGCGCCGGCCAGGTCCGCGACGCTCCCCGGCAAAAGATCGCTGAACAGACCGAAGCCGCTCCGCATCACCGTGTTCGGCGCGATCTGCCACGCTACACCCGCTCGCGGTTGCAGGATGGCCACCGGCGTGGCGTGGAACAAGTTGCCCACGTTGGTCTGGATCAACTCATTCAACGGTTGATTGACATCGTGCGAAATGGAATCAAACGACCCCGGCAGCCTCGCAACGGCATGATGCGGATTCAGCGGATTCGAGTTATAGGTGTCGCGCAAACCCAACGTCCAGGTGAGCTTCGATGTCACCCTCCAGGTGTCTTGCGCGTAGAAATCCAGATTTAAAAACCGAAACGGCTGCGAGTCGGCCAAGGGATAAGTCGCCGTCGCGGTCGAGGCGACTCCGTGGATGAACTCGGGCAGATCCGTGTACGTCACGGTGGGAACCGTGCCCTCGCCGAAATCGTAATCGTTCAGGCGGAAAATCCTGCTATTCGTGCCGAAGCGGAATTCGTGGGCTCCCTGGCTCCACGCCAGATTGTCGTTGATGAAGAATCGCGTCGCCCTCCGCCCCTGCACCCAGGTGTTGTCCAACCCGCCCAGCGGTGTGTACGGAGCGTTCGCGCCGATGCCTTGGAGCACGATGGGAAAAGCCGCCAGTGTCTGCTGCAAATCCTGCGGCCCGAAGAGGCTCTGATACCAGGAAAACGCCGGATTGAAGTAGTTCACCAGGTGCGGCGAAAAGACGTGCGTGTACCCCGCGGCGAACGAATATAGCGGTTGCGGCGAGACTGCGTTGAACACGGGATTGATCGGGTCGGTATACGCCGCCTGCAAGCCTGTATCGGCCTGAAAGCGAAACCACGCCAGATTCTTCTCGTCGATGTTGTCGTCGATCCGCCCGGTTTGCACTTGTTCCCGATCGTCGCTGGAGTGCGAAACGCTCTGCCGATTCGCACAGCCGTTCCCGTCGGGGGGACTTCCCGCCGCCGCGCTCCCGTCGCTCGCGAACGGGCATCCCTGAATCGCCAGCGGCGTCCCGGAAGTGTTCCTATAAAGCGAAAACATCTTCTGATAAAACGGCACAAGCTGCGGCTGCGGCTGGTAAATTGAACCCGTGATCGCATCTCTCCCGCCCAGCGGAAGTTGCTGGATCACGTAGTTCTGAAACGCCGGAGTCGGAACCGTGACTTCGGTCACGATGGGCAGCGCAATCCGCACCCACTCGGAATCGAAAAAGAAGAAGAGCTTGTCGCGCCGGATCGGGCCGCCTAGACTGCCTCCGAAGTGGTTCACCGTGGATCCCGGCTGGTGATTGCCGGATGTCGCATTGGTGAAGAAATCGGCGGCATTGAACTTTGACCCATTCCACAGCTCGTACAGGTTTCCGTGCATCTGGTTAGCCCCTGACTTAGTGACATAGTTCACCTGCGCGGCCCCGTAGCGGCCCTGATCCACTGCGTAGGAGAGCGTGTTGACAGTTACCTCCGCGATCGAGTTCAGTCCCAGCACCAGATTGGTCGAAAGTCCGCTATTCAGATTCGTCAGCGGATCGTTGGTTTCCAGCCCGTCGACAATGTAGCCGTTCGCCAGCGCCGGCAGGCCGTTGAATTGCACGTTCCCGTAGCCGTTGGTTCCGCCTACGAAATCATTCCCGCTGCCGGCCGTATTGATCAGCGCCCCCGCCGCGAATTGCAGCGGGTAGGTCATATCGCCTCCCGGATTGGGCAGATTCTCCAGCGCCTTGGCGTTCATGCTCGTGGACGTGTTCGGATTCTCGGTATTGATAAGCGGCGCTTCGCCGCCCACCTCTACATCTTGCCGTGCCGATGCCACTGCTAGAGTGAAGTTCACCGTTTGCGTTTGCCCCAGACCCGCCGTCACCGAGTCGCGCTGCTGCGCGGCGAACCCATCCGCCTCAACGCTCACCCGATAAATTCCCGGTTGGAGCTGGGGAAAATCGAACCGCCCCGCCGTGTCGGTCGTCACGCTCCGCTTCAAGCCGTTTTCGGCTCCCCGAATCATCACCGAGGCGTTTGGAATGCCTGCGCTGCTTTGATCTACCACCTGTCCGGCGACGGCGCTGGTGGTCTCTCCCTGCCCCGCGGCCAGCCCCGGCAGAAGGCACAATGCAAAGAGAGATTTAGGCATGACTAAATCAGAATATCACGACCGTACCCCCCGGCTCTACGCCGCTTGCTATAGTGAACCGAGTGCCTCCTAAGACCTCCGAAGCGGTCGACGATTACCTCAAGGCCATTCTCGACCTCGGGGGCGCTGATGAGCAGCGAGTCGCCAGCAACGCCCTGGCCGAGAGACTCGGCGTGCGCGCCGCTTCCGTTACCGGCATGCTCCAGAAGCTGGCCGGCCAGCGGCCTCCGCTGGTTCAGTACGAGAAGCATCGCGGAGTTCGTCTGACTGCGGCCGGCAAGCGCCGCGCGTGGGAACTGGTGCGTCATCATCGCCTCCTCGAATTGTTTCTGCACGACGTTCTGAAGTACTCCTGGGACGAGGTCCATGACGAGGCGGAGCGCCTGGAGCACTTCATCTCGGAACGCTTCGAGGATCGCGTCGCCGCTATTCTGGGTGATCCGCAAATTGACCCGCATGGCCACTTGATCCCGCACAAACACGCCGCGGGCTCCTTCCCGGACGAGGCCCCGCTGTTGCAATGGACCCCCGGCGCGCCGGCCCGCATCAGCAGCGTCGATGACAAGGACCCTTCGGCGCTCCGCGATCTCGAACGCCTGGGGCTGCGGCCCGGCGTCGCTGTGGTGGTCGAGCGGAGCCAGCCCGGCGCGTCCGTCTTCGTCCGCGTTGCCGGAGACAAACGCGCGGTCCGCTTGAGTCACGACTTGGCGAAGTGCCTCGCCGTTTCTTCGCCCAGTTCAGCGTAGCCTAAGTTTAGCGTTGACTTATTTAAGGGGACGCGCAATAATAACCCTCGTGCTCGCCTTCGCCGCCCTCGCCGACCCCACCCGCCGCCAGATCCTCGAGATCCTGGCGCAGCGCGAACTCGCCGCCGGCGAGATCGTCGAGCACTTCGACTTCAGCCCCCCGGCCATCTCGCAACATCTGAAAGTGCTTCGCGAGGCCAAGCTGGTCTCGGTGCGCGTCGACGCGCAGCGGCGCATCTATGGCATCGACCCGGCCGGTTTCGCCGAGCTCGATCAATGGCTCGCACGGGTCAAACGCTTCTGGCCGCCCAAGCTGGACGCGCTCGACCATGAACTTCGCAGGAGAAAGAAATGAGTACCGCCGCTCAGATCACCGCCCATATTACCGCCGCCCAATCCGTCCGCTTTGAGCGCTTGCTCCCCGGCCCCATCGAGCGTGTCTGGGATTACCTGACGAAACCCAACCTGCAACGCACCTGGCTCGCCGAATCCGCGGAGACTTGCGAGATCACCGCCTCCCAGCCGCCCCACAGCGTGGAATATTCCATGCCCGACTCCTCCGTGGTTTCTTTGGAGCTGGAAGCCCGCGGCAAAGACGTCCTGCTGGTTTTGACTCACCGCCGTTTTCGGGAATCGATTCGAGGAATGCTCGCCGGCGCCGGAACGGCCCTCGCGGTCGCCCTGCTGGTCTTTTCGTTCTCCAGCCCCAGCGGCGCCATCCGCCAACCGCAAGACCTGGGATCGCCGATCTTGACCCGCTCCGCTCCCGCCTTAAATTCCCTTCGGCTTAAAATCTCTTCATCTGGAACGCGGCTATTTACGCTATGCTAGGCGGTCGATGTTGATCTACGCTGTCACCACGTTCCTGAGCGCATTTCTCCTGTTCCAGGTCCAGCCTCTGATCGCGAAGTTCATTCTTCCTTGGTTCGGTGGATCGGCCGCGGTGTGGAGCGCCGCGCTGCTGTTCTTTCAACTGCTGCTGCTGGCCGGATACTTTTACGCTCACGTACTCATCCGCTATGTGAAACCCAAGCTGCAACTGTGGGTGCATCTGGCGCTTCTGGCGGCCAGTCTTGTCACCTTGCCCATCAAACCTTCCGACTACTGGAAGCCCACCGGCGGCGGCGATCCTACGCTCGGCATCCTGCTGCTTCTGGCCGCGACCATCGGCCTGCCTTACACCTTGCTCTCGGCCACCAGCCCTTTGCTCCAAGCCTGGTATGTGCGAGTGCACCACGGAGCTCTCCCCTATCGTCTGTTCGCACTGTCCAATTTGGGATCCTTTCTCGCGCTGCTCAGTTACCCCTTCGTGATCGAGCCGCGTGTGATTCTCAGCCGCCAGGCCATCATCTGGTCCTCCGCCTATGCCGTGTTCGCGCTTGCCTGCGCGGCCGCGGCATGGAAGAGCAGCCAGGCCGACGTCCCGGTTGAAACGCAGGAGGAAGCCAATGCCCCGCCCCCCAGCATCGCCACCAAAATTTTCTGGGTCGCGCTGGCGGCTTGCGCCTCCACTCTGCTGCTGGCCACCACCAGCCATTTGACTCAGAACATCGCGCCGATCCCGCTTCTGTGGGTTGTCCCGCTGAGCATCTATCTGCTCAGCTTCATCCTGTGTTTCGAAAGCGGGCGATTGTACCAGCGCTGGATCTTCATGCCGCTGCTGGTCGGCTCGCTCTGGCTGTTCACCCGCGGCAATAGCCAGTTTGAAAGTAATGAGGACGTGATCAATAAGTTGATCCCCGGCCTGTGCGCAGCGCTCTTTGTGTGCTGCATGGTCTGTCACGGCGAGCTCGCGAAGCGCAAGCCGCATCCCCGCTATCTGACGCAGTTCTACTTAATGGTCTCCGTGGGAGGCGCGCTCGGCGGATTATTCGTGGCGCTGGCCGCGCCGCATCTTTTCCATAGCTATGCCGAGATGCCCATCGCCGTGGCCGCATGCGCCGTGCTGGCGGCCATCGCTTTATGGGACGACGAATCCGGTGTCGGCATGGCCGTCTGCGCCCTCGCCCCCGCCGTCGCGTTGTGGAACATCGCCCTTCCGATAGGGACCTGGTTACACATCTTGGCGTGCGTCGCGGTCGGCGCGGTGACCGGATTCCTGGCACGCTCCCCCATGTGGAAGCACGCGATCACTCTGGCCGCTGCCGCCGGATTAACCGGCCACCTCCTCCAGTTGGAGATCGTAAACCTGCATTACTACAGCTTTGCCGTCCGCAACTTCTACGGAGTCTTGCGCACCCGCGACGATCCACCCGACCCCAGCACGAATTATCCCGGCGAGCGCACGCTGGTCTATGGCACCATCAATCACGGAACCGAGCTCAAAGTTCCCAACGCCGGCCGCATCCCGACCTCCTATTTCGGCACCGGTTCCGGCATCAACCGCGGCATCCGAGCCAAGGAAGACAACGGTCCCATCCGCCTCGGCGTTCTGGGCCTGGGCGCCGGCGTGACTGCCTCGCTCGCCCGCCCCGGCGATACGCTGCATTATTACGAGATCAATCCGTTGATTCCGCAGGTGGCTAATAACCAGTTCTCCTTTTACCCGTCCTGTCCCGCCGACAAGGACATCTATATGGGAGACGGACGCCTGGTGCTGGAGCGCATGGCTCTGGAGGGCAGGCCCGAGAACCTCGATGTCCTGGTGCTCGATGCGTTTTCCAGCGACGCCATTCCGATGCACCTGCTCACTCGCGAGGCGTTTCAAATTTACCTGCGCCATCTCAAGCCCGACGGAATCCTGATCTTCCACATTTCCAGCCGCTACCTGAATCTGGAGCCGGTGGTTGCGACCGGCGCGCAGGAGGTCGGCTTTTCCGGCGTCACCGTTGCCGACGATGGGGACCTGGCGGAAACCTACTACGTCGCCTCCACCTGGATGGTTCTCTCGCGCGATCCGAGCTTTTTCGGCCATCGCAATTTCCAGGATGGATCAATCCGCCCCATGAGCGCGCCGGCCGGATTCCGCCCCTGGACCGACGATTATTCGAATATTGTTCGCATCACCAACGGCCTGCCCGCCTGGCTCCGGGCCGCTCTTCCCTAGGACACCGATTGCCATGATTCTATACGCCGCCACCATTTTCCTCAGCGCCTTCCTCCTGTTTCAGGTACAGCCGCTCATCGCCAAGATCATTCTGCCGTGGTTCGGAGGATCCGCCGCGGTGTGGAGCGCAGCCATGCTGTTCTTCCAGGTTTCGCTGCTGGCCGGCTACGCCTACGCCCATTTCCTGATCGGCCGCCTGAGCTCCAAAAGGCAGATGCAGGTGCATGGCGCGTTGCTCCTGCTGAGCCTCGGGCTGCTGCCGATCTTGCCCAACCCAACCTGGAAGCCGCAAGCAGTGGGCGATCCCACCGCGCGCATCCTGATCCTGCTGGCCGTCACCATCGGGCTGCCCTATTTTCTGCTTTCCTCGACGAGCCCGCTGTTACAGGCGTGGTACGTGCGGCGCACCGGCTCAAAGTTTCCCTATCGACTATTCGCCCTCTCCAATTTCGGCTCCATGCTGGGGCTGATCAGCTTTCCGTTCCTGGTCGAGCCGAACCTCACCTCCAGCCAGCAGGCCTGGAGCTGGAGCGGGATCTACATGGTGTTTGTGCTGCTCTGCGGATCGGCCGCGCTGATCTCCAGCACGAAGGAAGCTTCGCCCGAAGACGCCGCGGAACCGCTTGAACCCGTGCCCGTGCGTGGTTCGGCACCGCTGGTGGCAACACTCGATCCCGTTCCTCCGCGGCCGGATTGGCGCGAGCTCGTGCTGTGGGTCTGCCTCGCCGCCTGCGCGTCCGTTCTGCTGGTTTCCATTACCAATCATCTCAGCCAGAACGTCGCGCCGATTCCTCTGCTGTGGGTCATTCCGCTGGCGCTGTACCTGCTCAGCTTCATCCTGTGCTTTGAAAGCGACAAGATCTATCAGCGCTGGCTCTTCGTGCCGGCTCTGGCGCCGCTGCTGGGCTACATGGCGTATTACATTTATATCGATTCCGGCAACACTCCCATCAATACGATCATTCCCTTGTTCGCCGCAGGCTTATTCGTCGCCTGCATGGTTTGCCACGGCGAACTCTCCCGGCGCAAACCGGCGCCGCGGCATCTGACGCTGTTCTACCTGATGGTTTCGCTCGGTGGCGCGCTGGGAGGCATCGTCGTCGCGCTGATCGCCCCGCGCCTGTTCCATTCCTTCCTGGAGCTGCCTCTAGGCATGATCGCCTGCGCGCTCCTGACCGTGATCGCATTGTGGGATGTCAAAGTTCCTCGCATGGGCTTGCCTGCGGACTGGTCTAACTGGGCTCTTCGCCTGGTGCTGTGCGTCGGACTGGGGGCGCTTTCCGGATACCTGGTGCGGCATCAATACGACAATGAAAAAGGCTACCGGCTGATTGTCCGCAACTTCTACGGGGTGCTCCACGTCCACGACGACGATCCCGATCCCTACGCGTTGCGCACTCTGACCCACGGCACCATCAATCACGGC
>Ga0070733_10000784_pt1 | contig 24838 bp, 32 predicted proteins | sample Coa_R1_9_FD_66450 | JGI IMG/M metagenome (GOLD analysis project Ga0070733, IMG submission 66450) | Surface soil microbial communities from Centralia Pennsylvania, which are recovering from an underground coalmine fire - Coalmine... | ecosystem: Environmental > Terrestrial > Soil > Unclassified ...
TCAACACGATCTCGACGACCGCGGCGTCGGAGTAGCCGGCCGCCCGCACCGCGGTGAGATCGGCATCGGACACATGACCGCGCGCGCGGACGATCGCAGCCGCGAAGCGAACCGCCGCTCCTGCGTGCGGATCGTTCGAAGCACCGCTGCGGTTGGCCGTGATCTCGGCGTCGTCGAGCTTCGCGACGTTCTTACCGAGGTAGGTATGTGCCGACAGGCAATACGAGCAGCCGTTCAACTCCGCGACCGCGAGCGCGATGCGCTCCTGGGTCTGGGCATCCAGATCGCCGCCAGCCAGGGACGCACCCAACCCCAGGAAGCCTTTGAGGGCCGCAGGGCTATGGGCTATCAGGCGGAACAAGTTGGGAGCGGAGCCCAGGCTCTTCGCGACCGCGTTGAGCGATGCGCGCGAGGCAGCCGGTGCAGCGTCGATAGAGGCGGGAATCTGGATGCGGGACATCGGAATCTCCTTTGCTCTGTGGCCGATTGGGGTCTTGCCACCTTGGAATGCAGTGTCTACTATCCCTCGACCATGGATAATCCTGTATCGACGAGATTCACTCTCCCGTAGAATGGAACAATGGATCGCTTTCAGGGGATATCCGCGTTCGTCGCGGTAGCACGCGCGGGCGGCTTCTCCTCGGCTGCGCGGCAACTGGGAGACCCGCTCGCAACCGTAAGTCGGCGGGTGGCAGACCTGGAGGCAGAGCTCAAGGTTCGCCTGTTCCATCGCTCTACACGGCGCGTCGAGCTGACCGAACAGGGCCGGACCTTCTATGCCGCCTGCCGGCGCCTGCTCGATGACCTGCGCGACGCCGAAGAATCCATCAGCGGCGAATACCGCGCGCCTAAGGGCGACCTGACGGTCACAGCGCCGGTCGGCTTCGGCCAGCAGCATCTGCAACCCGTGTGCCTCGAGTTCTTGCGCGCTTATCCCGACATCAACCTGCGCCTGCTGCTGCTCGATCGCGTTATCAATCTGCTTGAGGAGCACATCGATGTGGCACTGCGCATCTCCGAGCTACCCGACAGCAGCCTGATCGCGCGGCCGTTGGGTCACATTCGCATGATGGTGTGCGCAAGCCCCGGATATCTCGCAACGCACGGCACACCTAGTCACCCGTTAGAACTCGGTGCACACGATTGCATTGCCTGGTCGGCGCTCGGGGCTGCAAGCAGTTGGTGGTTTCGGGCAAACGACCGAGATCAGCAATACCCGGTGCAGGTGCGCTTCGCAACGACCATCGCGGAATCAGCCGTCGCCGCGGCAGAAGAGGGCCTTGGCTTCGCGCAGATCACGAGCTATCAGGCCGAGCACGCGCTCACTTCGGGCCGCCTGCAGCGCGTATTGGCTGACTTCGAGTGCCGGCCGACTCCGGTGAGCCTCGTGTACTCGACGAGCCGGCTGGTGCCCTTGAAATTGCGAGCATTCCTCGATTTCACGGCGCCCCGACTGGAGGATCGTCTGGCAAACATTGAACGATGCCTCAGTAATCCTCGGGTGAGGCATCCCGGAAGCGGACGTTCGCGACCGGCTCAATAGGGTTCACAAGCGGCCCTTCGGCGGCCGCTTATTCGAACGGATTCAGCACCCGCACGTCGAAACGGGAGAAGTCCCGTACGTTGCGCGTAACGACGGTCAGATCATGCACCAGTGCCGTTGCCGCAATCATGGCATCTTCGTAGATCGTACTGGACTGGCGATGCATGAGCTTGGCCCATCGGCGAAAGCACGTAGCGTCCATCGCGAGTACATTGTATGAATCCGCCACTTGATCAGCCCATGCCTCGAGTTCCTCTGCCTTGACCGGGTCCTGAGTGCGCGTCACCTCGATGCCGGCCTGGATCTCTCCGACCGTTACTGCGGAAAGATGCAGATCGGAGTCCTCGATGTTTTCGAGCCAAGCGACCACTTTTGGATTCGGGCGCGGCTTGCGCAGCTCCGAGACGATGTTGGTGTCGAGTAAGTACACTCGGGTACTTCAAAGCGACGGAATCGAGCGTCGCCGATGCCGCCCACGCGGCGTTGCCTTCAGATCGGCGCGCGCGAAATCCGTCAGCAGCAGCGCCTTCAACGACGGCCGCGAGATTTGGCAGAGCCGCTTCCACTCCTGCATGGGCACCAGCACCGCAGTCTCTTCTCCGCGGCGCGTGACGATTTGGGGTCCTTCGCGGACACACGTCTCCAGGAGCTCGCTGAAGCGAGCTTTAGCATCCTGTACAGGCCAAGTCTTTGCCTTCATGCTGATGAGCATATGACTAGTCTTCTGACTAGTCAAAAAGTAGGCAACGAGGGCGCGCACTGGACGCGAAAAAGTGCGCGGTTCCGCGACTATGGTAGCGGGTATGATTTTGTAAGTTATTGATTTTGAAATGGTAGCGGGGGCCCGCTTGTGGCGTTGTTTGCTGCGGCTTCCGCGCCGCAGGACGTGATAGCGGCGGCCGGCCGCACTGGCCGGGGAATTGACCCCCGAGTCGCCCTTCGCGAGCGTCAGCTTACGGGACAGCCGGTGAACGCGTTCTCCGAGCGAGGTGTCGTGGACACGGACTGCCAGTGACAAGAACCCCGGCGCGAGGCCGGGGTTCGGTGTGCGAATCAGCGTCTAGCTAACGTTCGCGTTGCCGCGAGACTCCCATCAGGGGTTTCAGTCAACCTGATGGTGCGCTGTTCGGATGTTACATTTTTATCGGCGTGCTTTGAGTTGCGACACACTGCCACTTTCCGCTAGGCATTTTCACCCATGTGTCAGTAAAGCGGTCATGAGCGTCAAAAGGTTTCCCCTTCTCGTCGGTACCCTTACCTACAAACAAGCCCGTTGCTATGGCCGTATCGCCGAATGCGGTGACCTGTACACTTTCTAACTCAGCACTGACAAATTTGGTCGCTTTGGCATTCGCCAGGGACTGGGCCCTGTTGTTGACTTTCCCGTCGTTTTCGGTGCTGACGAACTTGTCAGCCAGCAACGGGGCGACGAGGTCGGGATTATTCGCCTTTTGCGACTGAAGCCACTGATTCTCCAGTGCCATGACGGCTTTCTCAGTCGCCCCGCTGGTCTGCTGAGACTGCGACACTGCTGCACTTGCTAGTGAAAGCAAACCGAGCAAACACCACACCTGGGTATTCTTCATAGTCTTCCCCCTCCTTCTTGAGATTGCGAAATATCGGCCAAAGAACAAACGGCCGTGTCTGCCACTTATACGCGCATTCAAAGGCCGACATTTTGAATAGATTCCTACCTCGCTCACTTCAGCTGGCGTTGCGTTGCAACATCTCCAATTGCGCTTATGGGCAACACGCCGTGGTGTTGCATTACTGACCACAAAGCGTCCGCCGACCGGCTGCAGCCTTTAACGACTTAACGACTGGTTTGGCGTCGGTCACGAGAAATGTCAGCTTTGCGGCAGCCATTTCGGCTTTTGGCTGGTCAGCGACCGTCGATTGCAACCAACCCGCCGACGGTCGCTTCGTGACCCCTTGCGGAGGCGCAGTGTTGCCAGGATCGGCCTCGAGACTTTCATGGCTTCCGGAAGCACTGAGACTTTTGTGGCAGCGGGGGGGACGCTTCGTGAATTTCCGACTATCGCTAGCGGCTTGATTTGGCATGTGGGATTTCTGGATTCGTACCGCTTTCGGTGTGCGACCTGACTTCGCAGCTAAACGCCGACTGCCGGGTAACCGGGACAGGTCTTTCCGTGAGCTGTTCACCTCACCTTTCCTACTGTCCGGACCAGGCGGGGGCATCGGGCCACGGCGGATCATCAGGGGTTACTGCCTGGGCCCGATTCGAGACCCATATTTTGTCTGCGCCGGACCTTCCGCTTCCGGCAAAACCAGCCATGCAGATACTTGATTAGGTCTCCTCATGGCGGTCATTCACCGCTTTCGGATAGGCTGATCGGATTAGGCATGCAAACAGAAGATGCAACACTTCCTGCATTTCAATCACGGGAAACTCGATGTCGGTGAGTGTGGGGCTCTTATGCTCAATGCGACACTGTGTTCTCTCCACAGCACTCTGCAAAGGGACTGCAATGCGTAAGCTCGTTTGCTTCGTATCGCTGTTGTCTTGCACCGGGGCCGCGCAGGCCCTGGAGCCCTCGCGCTTTGATGATGCCAATATCCGCTCAACCATCCAGACCCTATCTTCAGATGCTTTCGGCGGCCGGGCGCCTGCCAGCGCCGGCGAGACGCTCACCACCGAATACCTCGTCAGCCAGTTCAAGCGATACGGCCTGCGGCCGGCCAACAAGGACAGTTTCTTGCAGGATGTGCCGCTGGTGCAGATCACCACCGAACCCGACGCCGTGCTGACGGTCAGCGGCGGTGGCGCAATCCTAAGGCTCAGCTATGGCAGCGATATCATCGTCGGCACCCCGCGGCTACAGGCGACTGCGTCACTCACTGACAGTCCGCTGGTTTTCGCCGGTTACGGCATCGTCGCTCCTGAATTCCAGTGGAACGATTACGCGGGTCTCGACGCCAAGGGCAAGACCGTGGTGGTGCTCGTAAATGATCCGGGTTACGCCACAGGCGACCCGCAGGTGTTTCACGGCAGGGCCATGACTTACTACGGCCGCTGGACCTACAAATACGAGGAGGCCGCCCGCCATGGCGCCGCGGGCGTACTCATCGTGCACGACACAGGACCCGCGGGGTATCCGTGGGAGGTGGTGCGTAATAGCTGGACAGGACCGCACGAGGAACTGCCGTCGGGCAATGTTTACCATCCACCGATTCAAGGCTGGTTGAGCCATGAGGCCGCTGGCAGGCTGTGTGCCGCTGCCGGTTTGAAACTCGATGAGCTCGCCGCAGCGGCGCAACAACGCGGGTTCAAACCCCTCGTCCTAAAACTCAATGCCAACCTAACGCTGCACAACCAAGTGAAGTCCATCGTCAGCCACAATGTCGTGGCACTTGTGAAAGGCTCTCGTCATCCGCAGCAGGTGCTGATCTACTCCGCTCACTGGGATCACTTTGGTACTAAGCCTGGGCCGGATGGCAAGCCGCAGATTTTCCACGGTGCGATCGATAATGGCTCCGGCATCGCCGGCCTGCTGGAGCTCGCGAGGGTGTACAGCCTTGAAAATCAGGCGCCGGCGCGCAGTGTGCTGTTCATTGCGACCACGTCGGAAGAGCAGGGCCTACTCGGCGCCGCCTATTACACCAGCCACCCGCTGTTCCCGCTCGCGGACACCGTGGCAGATCTGAACATGGACGTCCTGAATATGTATGGCAAAAGCCGCGACCTGACGGTCCGCGGCCAGTTCATGTCCACGCTGGACGATGAGCTTCAGCGAACCGGCCAGCGGCTGGGACTCAAGATTCTGCCGGACGCGGAGCCGGAGAAGGGCTACTACTACCGCGCCGATCATTTCGAGTTCGCCAAGGGCGGTGTGCCCGCGCTAAGCATCGACTCCGGTACGGACTATCTGGGCCGGCCTGCGGGCTGGGGACTCGCGCAGCGACAGGCCTATATCAGCGAGCGCTATCACAAGCCAGCGGATGTCTACGAGGCGACTTGGGATTTGGCCGGAGTGCGTCAGCAACTGGAGCTCTTATACGACACCGGCCGCAAACTCGCAGACAGCGATGTTTGGCCCGCTTGGCACGACGATAGCCCGTTCCGTGCCGCTCGCGAAGCGCAGCATCCCACAGCGAATTGAGTGCACCAGGCGCCACCGGCGAAGGGGTGGAGTTGATTAGGCTGCTTCAAAGCAGACGGTCGTGCCTGTCACGTGGGGTCAAGAGCAGTCGTTAACTCGTGCCGCCCACCGCTCATTAGCGTCCGAGGATTCGCGACCCGTTGCGGATGCGCGCTGCGTCCCGTCTAGAATGAGATGAGTACCGAGTCTCCGCGCCGTCGTCAAAAGCGCCAGCGTGCCCATTCGGGTACATGGGTTACACGGTATTCCGGACACATAGGTACCTATGTCCTCGGAATAATCCGTTACCGATGTGTCCGGTAAGGACCAGCGAGAAAAGTGGTAGCGGGGGCCCGAGTTGGGTTTTGAACACCCCTGAATACGTTGACATTCCGTTGCGCTGAGGATGACGTAGAGCGCGGTGAGCACCACGACAACGCCGACGTAATCCACCACATCGCCCGCAATTCCGATAGGGAACAGGGTTCGTGCGCCAGCCTGGCCGCGTTCTCGTGGTGCCGTACGACTCCGGCAGGCGCCCACTCAGGGGCGCCAATCTTTTCCTCGGGCGGCGGCCTCACCTTTCGCGTCCAGCGGATCACCTACGATGAGTGCATTGACCGATTGCTCAATGGCCGGTGGCAAGGAGGAGGCCGCGAGCTGATATTCACCCGACCCGGAAGTCCCAAGATCCGTTGCCGCGAGTACCTGGAGACGCCAACTTTCCCCCTCGCGACACGCGAGTCCGGCGACTGCGCTTTTGTCGCGTAACAGGAAAGCGCGGCAATAGCCGCCGTTGCGCGCCAGAAAGCTGATGCCCACGTGTACAGGGGAGTTCGCATCCTGGGTGCTGGCGAGCTGCTTTGAGAGCGCTCGGTCCAAAGCTCCAGACGCAAGGACCTCTCCGTCCCGGAGACCGAGCGCTCCCTCGCTCGGTTGGTGGCGCAACAGCGGCGCAATGAGTACGCCGAGAACAAGGCTTGCCGCTACCGCGCTCCACTGTCGCCAGCTCCAGTGACCTGCCGGAATGCGCTTGAGCCCGATAATGTTGTCGGTGCGCTCTTTCGCAACGGTTCCTTGGGCGGCAGCCAACAGCCGTTCCGGGATTGGTTCTGTCAGCACCGGATCGAATTTACTGTGCAGCCGTGCCCGCAATCTGCGCTCGCGCGCGACCCGTTCGGCGAGGTCCGCGTCCGTCGCTATGGCCACCTCCAGGGCCGCCCGCGTCGCATCATCCAGCTCGCGGTCGACGTAGGCCATGATCGTCTCGTCGCTGAATGTCATCACCGCGTCCTCAGCTCTCGCCAAGCATGGTCTGAAGCGCCTCGCGAGCTCGCGCGAGACGGCTCGTGAGCGTCCCTATTGGCACGTCCATCAGGTGGGCTGCCTCCTTGTAGGAGAAGCCTTCGATCAGGACCAAAGCCACCGCAAGACGCTGCTCTTGCGGCAGACGTCCCATCGCGTCCTGCACCGATAGCAGTTCCACTTGCGTACCCTGTCCCGAATCCCCCACGTGCGACCCGCTTTCCTCGGGCGCGAACAGCCGTTCTCGGCGAGTTCGCGTCCGCAGTTCGTCGATCCACGCGTGCTGCAAAATGCCAAATACCCATGCCGCCAACGCGGCATCGGGACGCAATTGATGGGCGCGCGCCAAAGCTCGTTCGAGTGCCACCTGCACCAGGTCGTCGGCGTCATGCGGGTTTCGCGTGAGGGCACGCGCAAAGCGCCGCAGCCTGGGCAATAGAGTGACGAGTTCCGCACTCAAGTCAGGGGGCGACACACGCCACTCTTACGGATGTATACGAATACGCGTGCCATTTTCTTCCATCACTTCCCCGCACTGCGACGTTCTAATAAGGTGGGCACATGCGCCTCTTCATTCTCATATTGTGCCTGTTCAGTGCGCAGAATGCGGCCGCACAAGTGAGCCTGCCTGCTGTGCGTGTGCCCCTTCCGAGTGTCGGATTGCCGAGCCTGCCGACGGCTGATCTGCCGCTGGAGTCGAACCTCGATGCCGAGTTTCGCGGCGCCGACCTGCGCGGTCTGCGGGCTTTGCAGATTCGGACGCTGCTGCGCACCCACCGTGAAGTGATTGAAGCCGACCCGCGGGGTAACCCGATGGTTCGCGGGGAGGTCCTTGTGCTGGCTCCTAGCGCAACCGCCCTCCAGGCGGCAGCCGCGGCCGGTTTTTCTATCGTGCGGGAATCAACCCTTGATGCAATTGAACTGCGCGTCGTCGTGTTACGAGTATCTTCCGGCACGGCGCGCTCGCTTGCCCGGCTGCAAGCTGTGGATCCCACTGGGATCTATGACTTCAACCACATTTACATCGAAAGCGGCATAGCAAGCATGCCGGGCACCGGTGGGCCGGAGACGCCAGCCGCGGATGCGAGTGCGGTGGCCGCGGCCGGCGCGACGCACGTCGGTCTTATCGATAGCGGTGTCGATCCCGCTCACGAGGTGTTCAGCGGATTGGCGCTGCACCAACACGGGTGTTCGGGTCGCGTCGTGACGCACGAGCACGGCACCGCAGTCGCGTCGCTCCTGGTCGGCCGGGCGCCGACTTTTCACGGCGCAGCCCCAGGCAGTGAGCTCTACGCGGCGGATGTGTACTGCGGCCTGCCGACGGGAGGCGGGACCGATGTGGTGGCCGAAGCCTTCTCATGGCTGGTGCAGGAAAAGGTGCCTGTCATTAATGTCAGTCTGGTCGGACCGCCCAACCGTGTTTTGGAGGGTGTCGTGCAGCGGGTGATCGCCGGCGGGCATATCGTCGTGGCGGCGGTCGGGAATGACGGTCCGGCGGCGCCACCTCTTTATCCTGCGGCGTGGCCCGGAGTCGTTGGCGTGACGGGCGTCGACGCGCGTCGGCGCGCGCTGGTCGAAGCGGAGCGCGGAGTGCAGGTGAAGTTCGCCGCACCGGGGGCACAGATGGCGGCCGCCAAGTCACCCTCGGGATACACCCTAGTTCGCGGAACCTCTTTTGCCGCGCCTATTGTGGCGGGGCTCTTAGCACTTAAGCTTCCGGCTCCCGATAAGGCAGCTGCGGATCTTGCCGTGATGGCACTGGCGCACGAGGCGGTGGGTCTTGGGCCTCCCGGACCCAATCCAGTCTATGGGTTTGGTTTGGTGGGCGAGGCGCTCAGGCGTCAGCCCGTGCTCACGAGGCTTTGGGCAGATTAAGTAAAGCAAGAAATCTCGAACTGCGACGGAAGATTCGTCGCTGCCCGCTCGTAGTACTCCTTAGAAAGGTCGCGGAATGGCCGCGGCCTCGAGAGGAGACGACCATGAACAGGAATCATCTTTTCGCGAGCGCCGCGATCGGTGCGGTGTTGGCTGTAACGCAGCCTGTGCACGCGCAGACGCTGGGTAGTCTGCACGGCGCGGTGAGCGGTATGCAGGCAGCCAGGTTCGGTGGTGGATTCGGCACTGTGCACAGTGCCGCCACCAGTCAGGCCGCACTTTCGGCCTCCGCTCATGCGGGCGCACGAGTGGATGGGCTAAGTCGCGTCGAACGAACCGCAAACACCGCGACGCAAGAGGCGGGTCGGGAGGCCGGGCACGCTAAGGCCGATGCCGTCGTCGCCGGCCGGGGCGCCCTGGACGCTGGAGAGTTGGAAGCGTCCAAGGCAAATGATGTTGCTCTTGGCACGACTCGCGCTGCAGCCAGTTCGAGCAGCGCCACGAGTGTAACTGCTGCAAGACAGGGCGAAACGCAGGTCCGCAGCGTGGGTGGAGCTGGCGTGGCTGCGGGCAGACTCTCGACCACTGAACCGGTGAAGCCTGACAAGGCCGGCAGTCGGCCGCGCGCATCGGTTGCGCCAGCGCCGCAACCGAAACGTGACGGCGCAAGCAATTTGGCCGAGACGGCTCGCAGCGTCGCTAGTCATGGCGAGATCGACGCAAATGCTGCAGCTGCGGTAAATGCGTCCGCTGCGCACTGACTGTTTCCCCCCAAAGGGCGAGACGCGAACGGCAGGTCACAGCAGGCCTGCCGTTCTCTCGCGGACGAGCGAGCGATCTGGTGCGACGATTACAAAGGCGTACTGACGCTCACCGACAAGCGCTGCACGATCGCACCGGAATAGACAAAAGGAAAGTGGTTAGGGGCCGAGTTGGGTTTTGAACACCCCTGAAAACTTTGACACTCCGTTGCGCTGAACGATCTGTCTGGCAAACGCCTGGCGGTCGTAGATTACGGTGGTAGCGGGGGCCCGCTTGTGGCGTTGTTTGCTGCGCCTTCCGCGCCGCAGAAATCAGGCTAACCTGGAGCGTCAGGGGAGGCGATCGTCGGGGCGATCGGCCGCTCTTGACCCGCCGGCGTCGCTCGCGGACGTCCGCTTCCGGGTGCGACAATCTTCGCAGACGCGCGTTCGAAAGCAGTAGACTCCGAGCGCTGGGCGGCAGCCGAGCTGCGAATTGGGCCGCCCCGGCAGGGCGCACTTATGACCACTGGTACCGACGCAACGCTACTGCGGGCAAGAATTACCGGTGGTATCTATTTGCTTTACTTTCTGACGGCCGTAGCCGACGAGGCCTTCGTTGGCCGGGGCCGGCTTTTTGTATTTGACGCCTTCAACCTCATCGCGCACGCGTTCTACATCGCGGTGACGTTACTCTTCTATTACATGTTCAGGCCGGTGAACAGGAACCTCTCTCTGCTCGCGGGGATTTTCAGCCTCATGGGATGCGCCAATGATGTTCTTAGTCTCTTTAACGTCGCTCCCTACAAAATCAGCAGCTTGGCATTTTTCGGGCCCTATTGTCTCCTGATTGGCTACCTCATCTTCAGGTCGACCTTCCTGCCCCGAACTCTAGGCGTGCTGATGGGGTTAGCCGGTGGGGGCTGGTTGATGGTTCTCACCCCGCTCGCAAGCCAGCTGTCCACGTACCTCGAGATCCTCGGCTTCGTTGCGGAAGCCTCGCTGATGCTATGGCTCATCGTGAAAGGAGTGAACATTCCGCGATGGAGGGAGCGAGCTAGCGCAGCATGAAAGCCATTGTCCACCGACGCAGCGGCGTGGCACGCCGCTCTCATGAATCGATGTGATCCGCATGCAACTGATTCAATAACTCGCCGAAGTGGGAAAGTGCATGAACGCCGCCGTAATGATGAAACGAATTGCAGAAGCGTCGGCGCGTCTCAAGGTGCGGATCGCTGGTGGTCTCTATCTGCTCAGCTTCCTGACGGCGGCATTCACCGAGTTCTTTGCTCACGGCAGCTTGAATTTCGCAGGGGGCCTCGTCGCGGTTTTGGGTATGGTCGTTGTGACCCTCCTCCTCTATGACATCCTCAAGCCGGTGAACCGCAGCCTCTCTTTGCTCGCGGCGTTCTTCGGCCTTGTGGGGCTCACCTTCGAGGCTCTTCGATCGCAACCTCGGGGCGTGAACGTCGCCATAGTGTTCGCCGGATTCTATTGCCTCCTGATCGGCTACCTCATTTTCAGGGCGACCTTCCTGCCTCGAGCTCTCGGGGCGTTGATGACATTAGCCGGTCTGGCCTGGCTGACCTGGGTGTCAAACCCGCTCGTGAAGCATCTGTCCCCCTACAATCTGGCCGCCGGTGCGCTCGCGGAACTGTCGGTATTCCTGTGGCTCCTCGTGAGGGGTCTAAACGCTCAGAAGTGGAACGAGCTGGCAAGTGCGCGTCGCGGCTTAGCTTGAGACGCGATCCGCGCTCGATCGTCCAGGGACGAAACACGCTCTTCGCTATGTTCGGCGGCAAGGTGCCGTTGCGTTCGGCTCAGGTGAAACACGGCGAGAAGCCGTACTTGATTGCCCGCGTCGGCCTTAAGAGGGCAGTTCTGCTTGAGGCCGCCGGCAGTTGTGTCAAATTTGGTAGCGGGGGCGTGCTACACGAATATCCGCAGGCGACGCGCACTGCGGCGAGCGGCATAATTTGAGCGCCGCCCGCCGGTGTATGTCGCACCGACGGACGGCTTCACCACAGCGACCGATAGGAGGTCACCATGGCTACATCCAGAAGTCTACCCAACCGGGCCCGCGCGATTCCTGAAACCGCGCCCAATGGCTGGTACCTGCTCGATGCGTCGCTCGAGCAGCTCGGCGGCCCGTTCCCCACGCTGATGGAGGCGCGCGCGGCCGAAGATCGCCTCGAGGCCTCAGGCCGTCGTACCGTGGCGGCTCTTACTCACCACCGAACAGACACACGGTCATGAGCGCCGCCAGCGTCATGTTTGACGCCGTCCCCGATCGCGCCACGTGCCTGGCGATGCTCGAGGAGATCCGCCAGGAGGCCGAGCGAGCGCCGCAGTTCGAACCCGCCGGCGAGCTCACGGTCCGCTACTACACCGTTCTGCACTGGCTGAGCGACGGCACAGCGATCCCGGCTGCGGACCAGGCCGCGCTGCGCCGCGGGCCAGACCTGGCGGCGTTCATCCTGATGAACGTTTGGGAGGTGCTCGACGGCCCTGAGGAGGTTCGGTGGGAGACGTAATTCAGGTCAGTTTCGGTCCTGGCCGTCAGAGCAACGAGTTGCTCGACGAGCGCACCACTGCATTGATGCAGACCGTACGGCAGGATTTGGATGCAGCTCAAGCGCCGGAAGAGCAACGAGCCCGCTATCGTGCGATTGCCAGGGATCTTATGGATAAAATTGCCAACCAACGTTTCAGCGTTCCCATCAAAATTCCGGCAAGGTGGGAGGCGTCGCAAGCAGAGATCGACGCAATCACAGAGGCCGTGAACGAGGCGCTGGAAGCGCTTTGCCTGCGGCTCAGCATCATAGCAACGGAAACCTTCACGGGAACTGTCCAGGCCGCGTGCGCGTCCAGCTCATGAGGCCGGCGCGGTGTCCGGATTGACGTTCTGCGCCTCAACGGTCATCTCGTACCCCTCATCCAGGCTCATCATCCGTGTGATCTCGCGCGGGAAGTACGTCTGATCAAACGCCGTGCCAGTCCCGGTCACACGGATCGGCGTCTGAATGGTCAGAAGGTTGTCGCCAGCCAGCCGTGCTGTCACTTTCATCTCGTGCGCGACGATCTCGTCATACATCTCCTTTGCGGCTTTCTGCACTTGGGCCGGACTGCTGTCCCTAGGCAATGTGCCGAAGTAGGCTTGCACCGAGCCAAAGGGGGAAGACTTGCCTGGCTGTATGCCCCTCGGCGCGCTGGGGTACGACTGCACCACTGGCGTTTTATTCTTCGAGCTCGCGCTGCGCACCTCAACCGTAATGCCCTTTGCTATCGTCATACTGCGCGAGAAGCTGAGCTCAACCGCATTGGCCACCGGCACGCCACTTCGGCTGGCCGGCGCCTGCCACTGAATCTGATACGGGTCGCTCTGATTGGTCGGGTCTGGCTGGAAAAACAACTGCTGTCCCTGTACGTAGCAGACGAACCCCTCCTGCCGCGCAAGGTAGGCAAGCAAATCCCACTCGCTTTTGTTGGCCTGTAAGTGCACCTGGTCAATCTGGTAGTAGGTGCCAACTTTAGTGAAAGTTGGCTGCACGACGGAACTTAGCCCATGCGCGGCGGCCAACGACTGCGCAATCGAGCTCGCCGTCTGATTCGTCCACTGGCTCGTGATCTTGGTGTCGATGAATGCTGCGGTGAGATCACGCCCGGTCAGCTCAATCGTGCGCTGCACCGGGTCATAGTGAACGTCGTCGACGCGGCCGTAGATGAGACTCTGCAGCTCGGCGACCTGCGGGTTTGTCGGGTCGGCCGGAAAGCCTGCAAAAATCTCAACATAGACTTCACGCTGCGTCATGAACCACGAGGCATCATTCGCCTGCGGCAACGGCGAGGTGGCAAAGCTCAGGCGGAAGGTGTCCGCCTCATAGTAGCTATTGTTCACCACCGACCAGGCAATCCAACCAGGCAGCACTACGGCGTTTTCTGACGCCGGAATCGCCTGTGCGATGGGAGTGCCGTTCACCCGAACAATCGCCCGCGGCCGCCGCGCGGCCGAGACCGCGGACGCCACGTTGACCGTCGGCGCGCTTGCGGTAATGACGACTTCCGGCAGCTCAGTCTCCGGGGTGCTCATCACCAACTCCCGGTTGCGCCGGCCGGCCTTAGCGCCTGCCTGCCGTCGAAGCCGGCGATTCCGGTCTCAGGTGCTTTCAGGCCCTTTGCCTGCTCCTGAGTAACCATCGTCGCAAGTCCGTTCTTGTCGATCTTGTTGACAACCGTGACATTGACGACTGGCTTCGCGTCATCCCCGCGAATCCACTGATACGCCTTGTAAGCCCCGTACCCAGTCGCGGCAGCCCCTCCGAGCACCAGGGCCTCCGGACTTAGCAGCGCAGCGCCGACGCCCCCGGCCGCGCCCAGGGCAAGCCGGCCCATTCCCAGCGTGCGCAGCGCACCCCAGCCTGCCTTCGCCAAAATAGTGGCGCCTCCTAGCACGCTGAGCCCAGTGAGCCCGAGAGCACCGTACTCGCCAATCTTCGTGGCTGTTGGATGCGCATTCGCCGCGTCCGTCAATGACTTGATGGCGGAGGTGAATTTTTCGAGCGCGCTCACGGCGAGCGGCAACACCGTCGTGCCCAGCTCGTTCATCAGGTTGCGCCACTTCGCGTGCAGATCGATCGTGCTGCCTTGCAATGTCTTTTTCGCCACGTCGACCGAGGCATCCACACCGAGCGCTTTCTTCTGAGCCTCGACGGAACGCAGCGCGACTGCCCTCTGGCGATCGTAGAGCGTGAAGAAGTTGCCGCCGGTGCGGCCGAAGAAAAGCAGATTGTTCCGCGCGCGCTCCGCGTAGGACAGATTGCTCTTCGCGTACATCGGCGCGATGTCCTTGTCGTAGAACGCGGTGGGGTCTTTGCTCAGCAGCTCCATATCCTCTTTGCTGAGCGGGTTTCCCGTGAACCGCTTGATGCCGCCCAGCGAGTTCCAGATGATCTTGTTCTTGTCCCAGATCCCGGCGTCGGTGAGCATGTGCGCGACCTGGTTGGGGACCCGGACACCACCGATCAGCCGATTGTAGGCGGTCATTAGCGCCGTGCCCGCCGTCGAACCCTTCAGCTCCCCGATGATCGGCTCGAGTTTCCCGAACAGCGCCTCGCTCGAGAGGCCTTGAGCCGCGACGCCACCGCGCGCCATAAACTGCCGGTACTGTTCCCAGTTCACGTTGCCGCCGCTGGTCCAGATCGCTTTCCAACCGGCATCCGCAATCTCGTTGAACTTCTTGGCGTCCTGAAGGCCTCCGCGCATTTCAATAAAGCGCAGCATCGCGAGGCCCTGCGTGTGCATGCGTGCCCGGGTCTCGTCGTCGAGCCCCGCCGCGGCGAAGTCGATCTTGGCTAGCATGGGAGCCGCGAGCTTCGCGCCGGCGAGCGCTGCGGAACCTGACAGGCCTCCCTCACGGAACACGCCCTGCGCTTCGTTCATCAGGCGCATCGCATCGGTGTAGCTGGTGCCGATGATGTTCATGCCCTGGGCAAACTTGGTCGCTTCCGCAGTGACCGCGTCCCCGAGCCCGTAGAGCTTGAACTTCTGCACCTGCTGCTGGAATTTAGCGGCCTCTTCTATCGGGCCCTTGAAGAGCGACAGTCCTGCCACTCCGACACCGGCCATGGCACCACCCACGAGCCCCATGGTCCGCAAGCGCCGCATCTGCATCTCGATGCCTGTCAGGCCGGCTTGAGAGGTGGCAATATGGCGATTGAAGATTGCGAAGCTACTTGAGAGGCCCGCGAGTCCCGCGGCAACCCCGTCAATGAGCTTCAGCCGGATGCCAACACTGTAGGCTTCGAACATGGGACTACCTCTGCTGTATCGTGCTCAAGGGTGGCTCGCCGACAATTTCCGCTGGGCCCAGTACCCGCGCGAGCAACTGCTGCCGCGCGTGCCGGCGCCGTCCGTACCCTGGGAACAGCGCGCACTGCTTGCGATGCTCGGGGTCGTGCTCATCCTCATCGCGGCGGTCCTCGCGTTCTTCGTCAGCATGCTGTTCTGGGCGATGTTCACGGCTTAGAACTTCTCCAGGTAGCCGGACAGGATCTTGCCGCCGACGATCGCTTCCACGAGCGCGCGGCCCAGGAGCTCGTCGATCTTGTTGCGATTGTGGAACAGCGCCGGACCTAACACGGGCCGCGGCGGCATCTTGCTGGTGCCGAATTCGTGATAGGGCATCACATCGCTCGTTGAGCCGACGACGCCTTCATCGCCGTTGACCTGGTGCGAAAAACTTTTCTGCAGATCACCCTCGCGCAAGAGCGGCGCGTCGGCTTGGTATCCAAGCCGCGCTTTTTCGACTTCGGTGGATTCCGCAAGTGGCGCCCAGGCGGGATAAGGCCCCGCGGCGCCCTGGTAGTGCCCGATCTGACCAACCGCATCGTCCTCGAGGATCACGAGCGCCTGCTCGAGCGCCTTGTGCTCGGCTTCGCGCACGGCAACTTTCAGCACCAGCAGGTGCTGGGCGAATGCGAGCACGCCGTTGAACTCACGCGTAAAACTCACTTCGGCTCCTTCCAGGTCATGCGATCCCAGTCAAACTTCGCGCCTTCAAATTCCGACATGACGATGCACCAGGCAGCGCGCGTGACGTCGTCAAGCTGGAATGCAACATCGAACGGCACGTTCTGTCTCACCAGCCACAGACATTCCTTCATCGCTGTGGCCGTGGCTATTTTTTTAGGGCCTGCCTATCCGCCTCGGGATCGGTCGCGCCGAAGTGATCCTTGATCGCGGTCATCACCGTATCGATGCCGTCTTCGCCGAGGCGCTGAATGAGCGCTTCAACTTCGCTCATCTTCCCAAGTGCGATCGCATCATCGTCGTCAATGGCTGCCACAAAGATCAGCGGCATCACCATGTTGACGTAGGTACGGTTCTCAGCCAGGGCGCCGAGTGTCGCGATCAGGCGGTACTGCGCGAGAACACCGGGCTTTTTGAGCGTGATCACGCGGCTGCGCCCATCGGTGACCTTCAGCGTCTCGGCCGCTTTCGCGACGACCTCCTGCGATGGCGTGGGCGTCTGAGTGGAATTGACGTCAACCTTCATGAGTCACCTCTGGGGCGGAATTTGAGAATCTTTGCGCTGCGTGTTGGCTTCGTCCGAGCACGAGGCTTCGGCCCAGCGGCCAGGTGACGGAGGTAGCGGAAGATCGGCAACAACTCCGGCAGCTCGGCGCCTTTTACGATCAGTTCGAAGCCCGGCAAGCGACGGCTCTTCGCGAGCTTCGAGAGCTTCACGGCAAGCTCGTAGGTGTCGGTCGGTTTCATTTGCTGACTCCTGATGCAAGGACGGTCACAGCTTGTGATCCTCGATGTAACGGATTTCCTCGGGCCGTAGCGGCGTCCCGACCGCTATGGGAGGCGGGTAGACGGGCCGCCCCTGGTTGTCATCGTAGAAAACCTCCGGCTGCGGCTGCGGGATCGCCGCCGGCGGCTCGGGACTGGCATGTCCCTTCGCAACCAGCCACTGACCTAGTGCATCGGAGACGTCAGCGGCGCCTTTGTGGAATCTGACGACGATGTCGCGGAACTTCCGGGATACGACACCGTTCGCGTCGGTGCTCGTTTCGAAAAATTCCGCGGTCTGCATCTCATCGACGCCAGGCCTCACGACCAGCGTCCCGCGGCCGAACATGGAAGCGTTAAAAACTCTCATCGTGTTTTCTCCTCAACACCTGCCGCGCTGCGGGTCTGTCTTTTCAAGGCTTGCTCTTGTCCAGCAGTCCGGCGTTAACGAGGCGCAGCTTCGCCTCCACTGCCTTGGTTCCGCTGAGCTTGGCTTTCTCGAGCGCAGCCTCCACTTGGACAAGACTGAATTTTTGGCCCGTGACGCCAGCAGCCGCGGCCAGGGTCGTGAGACCGAGGTTATGCAGCAGATGTGCAAGCTGGCGATCGGCGCCTGAAAGATTTTCGTGTGTCATTGCTAAAAACTCCGATGGATAGAAAAAAGCGCACTCATTTCTGAGCGCGCGCCGAAAGTTGGGCGATGAGCTCACGCCGTTCAGCCGTAGTGAGCTCGGCTGCAAGACGTGCGATTGCGAGGACCTCGCGCGTTATCTCAAGATCCGCGTTCGCTCCGCTCGCCGGCGCTACGACCGGAGACGTTACGGCGGCCGCGGCGGCTCGGTGCTCGCCGTCTCGCATGATCGCGCGGGCGAAGTCGCGATCGGCCTGCTCTCTGGGGTCGCTCACCACTACCTGTCTCGCGCCTTCGTCGGGATCTGGTACGGCTGCTCGATCTTTGCGCCCGTATCGCCCCACGGGTTTTTCTCACCCGCGATATCCCAGCTATCCGCTACGGGAACCTTGGGCGCGTGCGGCTTACTCACGTCAATGACGGGACCTGGCGTCTTTTCCGTGGTGTCAGTGTTCATCGTGAAATCCTCTGTTGTTGAGTTGCAAAGGGGGGCCGGGTTCGCCGGCGGCAGTCATCCCACCGCCGGCGGGCGGTTCGCAGTTTCGGGCGTTGCTTGGCGCCGCGCACGCTGTCTCCGAGGAGATTTGCTGCAGCCGACACGTGCGCAGTGGCCGATGTTTCCGGACTCGTACCACTTGTCCGCCAGGGCAGAAGTGAATGCCCCGGATCGGTGCGGGGTCTGTAGTCGCACCGACGTTCGCCCCGCCAATGGAACGCGGGACAAATTTCACAGCAGCGCATCCACCGCCGCGAGTGCGGCTTTGAAGTCGGCCGGGATGCTGTCTTTCGACAGATCGGCGATGCGCTGTTTCAGCGCGTTCGCTGCGTGGCGTACGTCCTGCACTTTGGTGTGCAGGCGATAGTCGCCGCCGCGACTGAAGGTATTGCCGAGCGCTGCGATCAAGGTTGCGAGAGTTTGCGGTTTTTCTGGCATTGAAAGGTCTCCTGCGGGAAGTGTTCTCGTTCATAGTGAGCCAAACGCCCATACACCGACCTTACGAATCAGCGGCTGCAACGCATAGCGCAGGGCGTCGATTGTGTGATCGTTTCCGGGCTTCAGATCCGGCAACACGTCGCCGGTGAGGCGGTCGACCTTATAGCTGTAGAGACGAAACTCCTGAGCGGTCTGCGTACAGCGCGGGTGGATGACGACGCGCTCGTAGCTGCGGATATGCGCGATGCCATCCTCAACGCTGCCGGGCCATTTTTCGCAGGCAACGATCTTCGGATAACCGCGCGACTGCATGAACGAAATCGTTTCCGGGCGGCTGTTATCCGCACGGATCGTGTAGTCGCGGGCGCGCGGCACCGTATCGAAGAGCTCCGCGGTGCGATCGAGGTCGCAGCCCAGGGCGTAGGCCTCCCGCTCGATGTAGAGCACCTCGTTGCAGATCCACGCCTTGATGAGCGTTGTCGGATCTTGCGAGAAACCCCAATCGCCTCCTAGATACGGGCCGTCCCAGCCGAACAGGTACGGTTCGAACTCCTCGATCGCGTACTTGCCCTTGAACACCTGGGCGTCGCTGTGCGTCCTGCACTCGCCAAGCCACACGTGCCGGTATGCATCGTCGTCGACCCTCTGCAGGTAGGCGCGCTCGCCCTCGAGCTCGGCGGGGAACCACGGATTGTCTGCAAAGGTCACGTGGACGTGGCGCGTGTCCGGGCGCTTGCCATCGATGAACCCCTGCACGGGCGCATCTGGTGCGTCCGGATTGCACGACAACCAGATCTCGCTACCAGCCGCACGGATAGTCGGGGTGAGAATCTCGATCGAACGCTGGCTTACGGATTCGGCTTCTTCGGTCCAACAGAGGCCCACTCCTTCGAGCGATTTCAGTTGCTGAACGTTGGTCATGAGGCCGGCGAAGATGATCTCGCTGCCGGTGATCGTGCAGCGGATCTCGCGGTCGTTGATCTCGAAGAAAGCTGCGACACCGAGCTGCTCGATCTTGTCGCTGAGCAAGTGATGCACGGATTCACGCAAGCTGCGCTGAATCTCGCGAGCACACAAAACGCGCAGGCGGCGCGCGAGCATTCGCAGCACCAGGGCCGCCGCAATGGCGTGAGACTTTGCAGACCCTCGGCCGCCCGAGGCGACGCGGTAACGGCTCGGTGCGTCCGGGTGCAACAGCCAAAACAACTTCGCCGGAAACTCTACCGCTCGCACGCCCGGGGGCACCGTGAAGCCGTAAGGCACCGCGGCGAGCACTCGCGAGGCCTGAACCTGAGCGCAGCGGGCGGCGAACTGATCAGCCGACTCCTCGAGGCCCGCCCAGATTACCGCCGGCGCGCGCCGTGCCTGGGTGCGCCGGGCGATCTCCGCCTGCGCTACCCGTACGACTTGAGCGACTCCGGGCGTGAGACTCATGCCGAGGCCTCCCGCGCGGTGGCGGCAAGCACCTGGCGGACCATCTCAACCGACAGGCCCGTCGCGTGCGCAATGGTGTGCATGCCCTGACCCGTAGCCGCCAGACGCTGGATCGCAGCGGCGGCCTGCTCGGCCGGCTCGAGCGCATGGAAGTGAAGGCGCGCCAGCGCGTCCGTGTTGAGCGTGCCACCGATGTGTGAGCGGTCGGTCACAGGCTGACTCGCTGCAGACGTCTGCAAAGCGGCCGCGGGCTGCCTGAAGGGCTACGGGCCTCGCGCTTCCGGTCCGAGCGCGTGATCGAGCTGCTCGGCGGTGAAGCGGTACTCCTGCGCCAGCTCCTGGCGTGTCGCGCCGTTCCTGAGGAGGCACCGCAGGCCGCGGATCTGGGCGGCCTCGATCTGCTGCGGGCTGAGTTCGGAATGCTCGCTGATCCACTTGAAGCTGCGGCCGGTCTGGCGCCACAGGAGGCACGTCTCAGCGAGGAAGAGACGCTCGTCGAAGTTGAGCAGCCATTCCAGCGACTCATCGTCAGGCATGTGCCACTCCCTCCGGGTGCTTCCGTCGATCGCGGACTAAACAGCCACGCAATAGCAAGCCCGTGGCGCCGCGTTGTGGCGGCCAGCGGTGTTCGTACGTCGGGAAGGTGCGGCGGGGCGCCGGCGAGGCGAGCTTTACGCTGCGCTGAGAACTCGCTGCACGGTACTGACGCCGCACTCGAGGGTGCGCGCGATCTTGAGCTTGCCGTAACCCTTGGCGCGCAGCGCGCGGATGCTGTCTTCGGTGCGCGAGCTGACGGGCTTCCTGCCGAGTGTCTTGCCCTGGGCGCGCGCGCGGGCGAGTCCTGAGTGAATGCGTTCGCGGATGATCTCGCGCTCGAGCTCGGCGAACACCGAGCACATGCCGAGCATGGCGCGGCCGGTCGGCGTCTCGCTATCGAGGCCTTGCTTGAGCAGGAAGAGTCCGATGCCGGCGCCGCGCATGTCCTCGACGAACTGTGCCAGGTGCAGCACCGAGCGGCCGAGGCGATCGACTGACCAGGCGGCGATGATGTCGAACTTGCCGGCCACCGCGTCCTTGCACATGCGATCGAAGGACGGGCGCTTGTCGCGGCCTTTGGCACCGCTGAAGCCGTTGTCGCTGTAGAGCTCGACCACGGTCCAGCCGCGCTGCTCGGCAGCCTTGGCCAGCTCCTGGCGCTGGTTCTCGACCGTCTGCCCGCCGGTGCTGACGCGGAGGTAGAACGCGACCCGTTTGCCCTTGCCCATGTCGGTTTCCTCAGGGAATTCCTGCACAGAGCGTACTCCTCCGATATACGATAATCAAATGATAGCGTATGCGTGAAAGGTGCGGCTATAAGCCCATGAATGCGTTCATGGCGGGGTGCAGCATTCCGGCATGGTTTACCGTATAGGCTCACAGCCCCGCCTCGTTGCCAGGCGCCAGGTCACTGCCCCGCGCCGGCTCGGCCTCCGGAACCTCCGCTTTTCTCCGCACATCACCGTAGCTGGCCGCCTCGCCAGCAAGGTCTGACGCGATTTCTGCCGCTTCGGCTTGCAGCGGCGCTGCATCAGCGCTGCGTGACGTCAACCGCGGCGCGTCGTAGTGCGGCAATGCAGGCTGCCCCTGCAGGCGCTCGAGCTGCTCGCGGATTGCGGCGAGCTCGCGCTGCTGCACCTTCTGGTTCACCAGCTCGCTCGCCTTGCTCAGCAGGTAGGCGAGGCGCGAGGCCCGCCCAGACGCCATGCGCTTCGTGTGCCGGGCCTCGTAGTAGAGCCTCGACAACTCCTCGAGGATGGCGTCGGCGCTGTCGAGCAGCCGGTACCGCGGGGCGACGTCGACGTCTGGCACGGTTTCAGCCACGGTCGCCGCCTGGGGGTGAGGGTGCTGTGGTAAGCGGCGAGCATGCTTTGCCTATCCGGGTCGCACTTCCTTGAGATTCGCTAGCTGCACAGTCCGCACAGTCGTGCACAGTGTGCAGGTCTGTGCATCCGTGCATTGGGGGGCTTTGCACGCTGCACATGCACAGAGTCCCTTTAGGGACTGTGCACTGTGCATGCGCCCCGAGCACCGCACACCCCCTGAAACCGGTAGCGAGAGTCACGCCGCCTCCTGGATTGGTGGGAAGGTCAGGCTGTAGGACGCGGCCGAGCCGATGAGGAAGCCCGCCTTCACCAGGTCACGGACGGCGTTGCGCGGGGCGTTACGGTTGCGGTCAGCCATGCCGAGGGACTTGGCAGACTGGATGATGTCGGCCTCGGTGAAGCGCAGCTTGCCGCCCCGGTACTGGCGCTCAAGATCCGTGAGCAGCGTGTCCTGGTTCTTGCCGCTCGGGCGCTTGCGCTGCTCCGGGATGCCGGTGGCGGGCTCGACGACCACGGACGTGAGTGGCTCCCCGAAGGAGTCGCGCTCGGGGAGCGCTACCGGCTTGAGCGCGAAGCGCAGCTTGGCACCGGTGGCGTGGTCGCGGGCCTTGATGAGGGTTGCGGTCCGCACCTCGCCGCTCTCCGCCTCCTTTTCGACCAGGATGATGCTGTCGCAGGCGGCGGCGAGCGAGGTATGACCGCGGGCGCTGCTGGCATCGCCTTTCGAAGGGTGGTGCACCAGCACTACGCACACGCCGGTTGCGGCTGCGATGGCCTTGGCGCAGTTCGTGAGCAGCACCATGCCCGAGCCGTTCTCATCGCCCCCGCCGAGGCATGAGGCGAGCGTGTCAACCACCAGTAGAACCACCGGTGTGCCCTCGAGCTCCTCGACCCGTCGGATGCTCGCGATGATGTACTGCGCATGAAGGGCCGAAGATCTCTCATCACCGAGCGCCGGCACCGCGGTCACGATGTAGAAGGCGACGTGCCCCTGCTTCGCGAACTGCGCGACCGCAGCCCTCGCGCGCATCTTCACTGAGCCTGGGGCTTCGGACGCGACATAGAGCACCGGGCCCGTGAGGATCTTCAGGCCCAGCCAATCCTTGCAGCCTGCCGCCATGTGTACGCCCGCGCTCAGGATAAACGCGGTTTTTCCGGAGTTGGGGACGCCGATAACAGCATTGACGGTGTCTCGATCAAGACCAAGGCCCTGCAGCACCGCCACGCGCACGGCGGTGGCCATGTGATCCAGGCGCTCGATGTCATAGCCCTCGGGTGTCGCTGGAGCTGCGAGCAGTTCGAGCTCCGCCAGGTCACGCCGCCATCGAGCAACCGATTCGTCGTCCTGGTGGCTTGCCGGGAGCCGGCACTTGATGGCGTGCACGCGCACCGCGCTGGCGTAGGCGCGAACGTTGGCCGCGGTGGGCGTGTTGCGCGCGAGCTCGCTTAGATAGGCGAGGCCGCCGGCGGCGACCAGGTGCCCGGCGCTCTCGAGTTGCTGCGCCACCGTGATGGGGTCGCATGGTTTTCCGTCGGCGGCCAGCGCGCCGATCGCTCTGAGAATCAGTTGGTGCGCAGTGGTGTAGTCCTCAAAGTGGACGATGTTGGCGACGTCCGACCAGGCGGCGCCGAGCAGCAGCGCGCCGAGCACTGATTCGGCGCTCGAGGAGGGTGCGGCACTTTCTGATATACGCGTCACATGCTGTGGCGCACCGTGATTGTGGCCATTCAACTCCGCCGCGACGGCTGGCTCGTCCAAGTACGCGGAGATCGGCAAGAGATCCGGCGACTCGTCTGCAGCGAGGCCTGCCGACTGCGGGTGGCTCACGCCGGCTGCCTTTGGGGGTGCCACGACCAATTACTCACAACTCCGGCGACACCACGCGACACTTTTCGCTGAGGTAAACCGGCACGAAACAACGCTTCGGCAGTGAGTGGACGCCCGCGGCTGCTACACCATCCGAGCCGACCCTCCGCCGTACGGCGCTTGATAAGCGCCTCGGCGGCGATCGGGTTTCCGCCGCATGTCGCAAGCGCGCTGCGCCACGAAGCCTTAGCCTGATATTGCTGTGCACGTACCGTCGCGCGTATGATCGCGCCCGCCGATAGGTTCGGCATCTTCAACTCCTTCGTGATGATTGACGCGCGCCCGGGAAGTCAGCCCGGGCGCCGTCGCAATTCGGGTATCCATTTCCGTCTCGCGAACTAGCGCCTCGACCAGGAAGTCGAGCAGCGAGTCGTACTTCGCGAGATGAGCGGGGAGGGCCATTTTCAGGCTGCGCCCTGCACTCCGTGCCGGCCGCCGCGCCGCGCCCGGCGCTCCTCAAGCAGCGCGCGCACCCGTATCAGGGCATCCGACCGAAAAAGACGCTGCCCGTTGGCCAGGCGGATGTGATCCACCAAGTGCGCATCGGCGTACGCCCGAATCGTCTCGGGCAATACCTCAGCTTTGCGCGCGAGCGAGCCAGTGGTCTCAACGTATTCCGCCGCTATTGGGCTCATTGCTTCTCCATATGGCGCTGGGGACTTGCGCCACAAACTGCACTGCTTTATTGTTGCCAGCAAGACGCAGAGAACTCTTAGCATTTATGGCGACAAAAAGAGCAGGGAATCGGGAGAGCCGGACGGGGCGTGGCGCCGCGTGGGCTTTTCTGAACTATGCCGGTGGCAAGGGCGTGCTTGATGATTCGGAGCTGCTGGAGTGCGCCCTAGAATTCGCGAATGAGCAGGGTGCTGCTCGTGAGGACCCTCGCATGGTTGCGAATCGCAATCAGCTTCGCGAGTGTCTGGAGCAGTACCGACAGGATCCCGGCCTGCTGTTCAAACGTCTGCAAACGGACATGCGCGACCACCTGTACGACGTGAAGATCGTGTCGGAGTGGTGGATCGGCGAGGACGCAGGCCTGCGATCAGTTAAGAGGTTTGACGAGGCAGTGATGGCGAAGTGGCCGCCCCTGCTTGCCTATCTCGTTACGCTTTTGTTCGACGATGCGAAGGGGCTCGGCAAGAGCGTCTGCCGCTGCCAACTTGACTCGTGTGGGCGCTATTTCCTAGCCAAGGCGCCTAAGACGGGGCGGCCGCGCCGCGCTTATCACTTGGAGAAATGCATGCTCAAGGCCCA
>Ga0070733_10000785_pt1 | contig 24800 bp, 18 predicted proteins | sample Coa_R1_9_FD_66450 | JGI IMG/M metagenome (GOLD analysis project Ga0070733, IMG submission 66450) | Surface soil microbial communities from Centralia Pennsylvania, which are recovering from an underground coalmine fire - Coalmine... | ecosystem: Environmental > Terrestrial > Soil > Unclassified ...
TCCTCGTCCAACTACTTGCTGGACGGGTTGGAGAACAATAACTACCTGACCACCGGACCGCTTACCACCGTCGCTCCTGAAGCGATCCAGGAATACCGCGTTTCGGTTAATAACTTTTCGGCCGAGTACGGGCGAACCTCCGGTTTCGTCGCCAATGCCGTCACCCGCTCCGGTGGCGACCGGTTTCACGGTGTCGGCTATTTCTATCTGATGAATGACGTTCTCAACGCCAACGCATTCCAGGAGAATCTGAACGCGATTGCCCGGACCCCCGACAAACAAATCCAGCCCGGATTTGTAGTTACAGGGCCAATCCTCAAGGAACGGTTGTATTTCTCCAGCTCCTACGAATACTTCCGCAATCGCAGCCAGCAGGACCCCCAGCCGTTCACTTTTCCCGCTACTCCGGGGATTTTCGGCTTCGCGATCCAAGGCACCGAGGCGCGGCAGCTCTTGCAGACCTACGCTCCGCCTCCCGTCGCCGGCAACGGGATCTACGGGACGCTGAACCTCGCCCCGCCGGTCGAAGTGGACCGCACGCTCGCGATCCAGCGCTTCGACTACACTCCCTCTGGAGGCAAGGACAAATTGATGGCCCGCGTGATGGGTTCGTTTGTCGCCGAGCCCGATTTCATTTGGAGCCCATACAAGGATTTCATCTCCGCGCTGCACCAGAACACGGGCGCTCTGGGACTCTCTGGAACACACAGCTTCCGCCCCAATCTGACCAACGAAATCCGCGCCGGCTATAGCCGTGACGACCTGCATTGGAATCGTCCCCACTCCGAGATCCCCACCCTGTTTTCCGCTGACGGCGTGTCGCTTCCCGGCAGCCCGGCGTTTTATGGATACAAGAATGTCAACGGTACCTGGGAGTTCCTCGATAACGTGATTTGGGCCCGCGACAGGCATTTGATCAAGGCCGGAGGCGGCGTCCTGCTGCGCTCCTCGAATGGATTCCTGACCGCGGGACAGATTGGCGAATACCTGTTCAACAACGTCATCGAATTTGCCCTGGACAACCCCAGCTACTTGAGCGCCGCCGTGGATCGCGCGGCCCTGCCGAATGTGCAGGCGCCGGATTACAATCGCTCCTACCAATACCAGCAATATTTCGGCTTCGTTCAGGACACCTACAAAATCACCCCGCGCCTTACCGCCAACTACGGCCTTCGTTACGAGCTTTTTGGAGCCCCCGTCAACGCCGGTTCCGCCAAGGATACGCTGGTGACGCTGGGCCCCGGCTCGACGCTCGCGCAACAATTGTCCGGAGCAAGTCTGACCACACCGGCCTCCGGCGATCAGACACTCTTCGGAACCGACAAGAACGATTGGGGCGTGCGCCTGGGAGCAGCCTATGATCTTTCCGGCAATGGCCGCACGCTGCTGCGCGGAGGTTTCGGGACTTTCTATGACCGGCCCTTCGATAACTTGTGGGAGAATCTCCGCAACAACGGTCTGGTGCTCCCGCTGTTGGATATGCCGTCCAACGCCACTGGCTTCCTCACGCCCGTGGAGAGCGTCCTCTCCGGAATCAAGAACCAGTCGTTCGCCAGCACCTTCCCCGACCTGACGCTGATCGATCCCAAACTTCGCAACGGATTGGTCAAGAGCTACTTTGCCGGAATCGAGCAGCGCTTCTCGAATCGTTTGACTCTCGATGTGAATGGACTGGGATCGTATGGCAGCAGGCTGATCACCACTGATATTGTGAATCGCGACTACAGCACTCTGGCTGGCCGCTACGATCCAAATCTGCCGGATATCGCCTATCGCTCCGGACAAGGCTTTTCGAATTACAACGCTCTGGCGACGGTCCTGCGCTATCGCGCCGCCGGAGGATTCATTCAGGCCACCTACACCTGGAGCCACGTCATCGACAATCAGAGCGAGCCCCTCCAGGGCGATTTTTTCAATCTCAGTTTTTCCAATATCCAAGCCAGTGCCGGATCGAATGTCCGCGCTGCGTTCTCCGAACAATTCAATCCCGCCGCCGATCGCGGCAACGCGGACTTTGACCAGCGCCACAACCTGGTTCTCCAGGGCGTCTGGAATCTGCCGTCGCCTTTTGGCGAATCCGCTTTCGCGAAATCCAAGGCCGGACTTCTCACTCGCGGCTGGACCATCTCGGCGCTGTCCGCATTTCGTTCCGGGCTTCCATATTCGATCGCCGGAACCGAGACCGCCATTGCGGGTCAGGGATTCATCGAGAACAATCGCGCCAACATTCTTGACCCCTCGCAGACTATGCTGCCGAAAAGAGCGGCGGTTCCGGGAGGGCAACTGCTGTTGAACGCGGCGGATTTTACCAACCCCGCGCCCAGCACGCTTGGCGATTCCGGACGTAATGCGTTCATCGGTCCGGGCTTTTACAGTCTCGATCTTTCGCTGGCGCGTTCGTTCCCGCTGCGCTGGCTGGGCGACGCCGGACGCTTGGTTTTCCGCGCCTCCGCGTTCAACGTCTTGAATCACGCCAATCTCAACAACCCGGATTCGAACCTCAGCAGCCCCACCTTCGGCGTTGCGCTCTACGGGCGCCAGGGGACCCAAAGCGGCTTCCCCGCGGTCAGCCCTCTTAATGAAACGCCGCGCCAGATCCAGCTCAGCGCCAAGCTGGAGTTTTAGCCGCGAGCATCCCGATTTGTTTACAATGAGGGGCTATGTCACTGTACCTGCCGAGCCGCGACCTGCCGAGCCGCGACCGTAAGGGAGCGGTCTACCCGGAGTCATCATGAGCGCCGTGTCCAATACTCCCGGTGGAGAGCCTGCCACCCCTCCCGCACCCAATCGCGAGGAGTTCTTGTGGCACGTCCACGGCCATCTGGCCGAGCAGATTAAGTTCGCGGATCAGAAAGCCGGATTCATCGCCGTGCTCGCCACCGGCGTTATGGGTGGTCTGCACACGGTCAAAGTGCACGAGGCGTTCACGCAACATGCCATCGGCGACTGGGGTTGGAGCGGGTGGGCCGGAGCCCTCGCCTTTGCGCTGCTCGCAGGCGCTCTGCTCGGCTGCTTCGCCGCCATCGCTCCCAGACGCCGCAGCAATCAGCCCACGGGGTTCATTTTTTGGGGTGGAATCGCCGAGCACGAATCGGAAGAGGCGTTCTACCAGGAGCTCTGCGGCGCCTCCACGGAAGACCTCACCGAACACTTGAGCAATCAGACCTACGGGCTCGCGCGCATTTGCCGGGAAAAATACACGTGGCTCTCCCGAGCCATCTTCGCGGCCGTTGCCGGCAGCGAGCTCGGCGGCGTCTTGCTTCTCTTCTCCGCCATCGCCGGCTCTTAAGATCCTTGGTTGGGAGCTCGTCTCGCGCACTGCGGCTACACTATAGATAGTCGAGCCTATGACCCTGTTCTCGCTGCCCGTAATTCCCAAGGTCACCGTCACCGCGGTGCTCGACATCCTGGCTGTGGCGGCGCTTATCTACAACTTCTTCCTGATGGTTCGCGGGCGCCGCGCGGCGCACGTGCTGAGCGGTATCTGGGTGCTCCTGCTCGCCTACGTGGTGTCCGTGTGGGCGCACCTGGATCTGTTGCGCACCGTACTGGCCGCCATGGCGCCTTATACGGCCATCGCCCTGATCGTAATGTTCCAGGCCGAGATCCGTCGCATGCTGGCGCGCATCGGCCGCATCCGCTGGCTGGGGCTGGGTGGTCAACTGGAGCAGCGCGAGGTCGTGGACGATATCTTACTCGCCGTGCGCCAGATGGCCGAGCAGAAAACCGGAGCGCTGATTGTCCTCGAGGGCGATATCGGACTGCGCACGTTCATTGAAAGCGGCGTCGCGCTGGACGCGCGCGTGTCGCGCGATATCCTGTGCTCCATTTTTCAATCCGGCGGCGCTTTGCACGACGGAGCCGTGATTATTCAGGGAGACCGCGTCGCCGCCGCCGCTTGTTTCCTGCCCCTGACCACCAACCCAGCGCTTTCGCGGCAACTGGGCACGCGGCATCGCGCGGCCCTCGGAGTGACCGAGGAAACCGACGCTCTCGCCGTGGTCGTTTCCGAGGAGACCGGTCAGATCTCCGTCGCCGCCCGCAGCGATCTGGAATCGAATGTGACCGTCGAGCGGCTCCAGGCGTGGCTCACCCGCTATAAGCCTGTGGGGCCGGCCAGTCTCGACCGCGCGCCTGAACCCGAATGGCGAGCGCAGTTATGACCAAGAACGGTTCGCGCCGCGCTCCGTTTTGCGCAATCTCAATTTCAATATGACCCGCACCTGGATCTGGCGAAGGCTGACTCATAATTTCGTCTGGAAGCTGGCTTCCCTGGTGCTGGCGATCGCCCTTTGGTTTGCCGTGGCTGGAGAGCCGGAGTTGGTGGCCATCCAACCCGTCCCTGTGCTCTACCGCAATCTTCCGAACACCTTGCTGCTGCTCTCCGACGCTCCCGATCAAGTTCGTGCCGAGCTGCGCGGGCCTGCCGGAAAACTCACGCGGGCCACCCTCTCCGATGCCTTCGCCGCGCTCGATCTTGCCGGCGTCGTCTCCCCCGGCGATCAAACCTTCACCCTCGCCGCCTCTCAATTCAGTTTGCCGCAGGGTGTTCGCTTCGTGCGCGCCGTGCCCTCGCAGGTGCGCCTGCGCTTCGACCGCATGATCACCAAACCCGTCGCGGTCGAGCTTCAGTTGAAGGGGCAACCACCCGAGGGCTACAAAGTCGCGGCCGAGTCCATTCAGCCCCAGACGTTGAACGTTTCCGGCCCCGAGTCGGCCTTGAACACCATCGCCGTTGCCCAGACCGACCCTGTGGACTTAAGCGTCATCACCCAAACCACCGAGGTAAAGGTGAATGCGTTCTTGTCCGAGCCGCGAGCACAATTTGAGTCGTCGCCGGTGGTAACCGTCCGGCTGACCGTCGAAAAATCGGAGAAAATTCCCTAAGAAATGCGTCAATTATTCGGTACCGACGGAATTCGCGGCCTGGCGGGTGTTTATCCTCTGGATCGCCCCACTGCGTTTGCCGTGGGCGTCGCATTAGCTCGCTGGATCGGCATTCATCATCTTGATCCCGAAATCGTGATCGGCATCGACACGCGCGAGAGCGGTCCCTGGATCGCCGAGCATGTCGCCGGCGGGCTGGATCGTGAAGGCGTCCGAGCCCGCTTCGCTGGTTTGATCACCACCCCCGGTCTTGCCCACGCCGCCAAAATCGGCCCCTTCGCCGCTGGCGTCATGATCTCCGCCTCGCACAATCCCTACCAGGACAACGGCATCAAGATCATCGATCACTCCGGCTTCAAGCTGCCCGATGAGCAGGAGCACGTTCTCGAGCAGCACATCTTTTCCTGGCTCGAATCAAGTGAGGCTAGTCCCCCATCTATCAAGCCGCTCACCGTCGATCCCGGCCTAGACCGCGAGTACCTCGACTTCCTCGCCGCGACCTTTCCGGACGGCCTCGCCGGCGTTCACATCGTTGTCGATGCCGCCAACGGGTCGGCGACCTATCTCGGTCCGGAGCTGCTCACGCGCCTCGGCGCGCGCGTCGATTCCATCTGCTGCTCCCCCGACGGACGCAATATCAATCTGCATTGCGGCTCCCAGCATCTCGAAGGCTTGCGCGCCAAGGTGCTCGAAACCGGCGCCGATCTGGGCGTGGCTTTCGATGGCGACGCCGATCGCGCCCTGTTCGTCTCGCATTCCGGCAAGATCGTGGATGGCGATGCGGTGCTGCTGCTGACCGCTCTTCCGCTGCACGCCCGCGGCCGTCTCACCGAGGTCGTGGCCACCGTCATGTCCAACCTCGGGCTGGAGCGCGCTTTGAAGGACCACGGCATCGGCCTCGTACGCACCGCCGTCGGCGACAAGTACGTCCTTGAGGAAATGCTCCGCCGCAACGCGCCCCTCGGCGGCGAGCAGAGCGGTCACATCATCTTTCGCGATTACTCCACCACCGGCGATGGCCTCTTGACAGGCCTGCGTGTGCTCGAAGTCATGCGCGCCAGCGGTCTCGATCTGGACCGGCTGACTGAGGAAATGAAAACCTACCCGCAGCGACTCGTGAACGTCCGCGTCCGGGAGCGCCGCCCTTTGCAGGAACTCGACCTCGTCACCCGGGAAATCCGCCGCACCGAATCCGAGTTCGGCGACGCTGGCCGCGTCCTCGTCCGCTTCTCCGGCACCGAGCCCCTCGCGCGAGTCATGGTCGAAGGCCCCGCTCTCGACCGCGTCGAGTTCAACGCGGATGCCATCGCCGCCGCCATCCGCGGCGAGATCGGCGAGTAAGACAGCGCCGCGGTTGCCTCAATTCGCCGATGGTTTCTCCGCGTGATCGATAACCAGAATCTCCACCGGCCCTTTCTGTTTCTCCAGCTTCAAGCCGAGATCGTCCTGAATCGCGGTTACGACGGGCGGGCCGGCCTCGGGTGGTGCGTCGTCGGTTCCGTAATCGAAGCGGAAATCGAAAGTGCCCTGGATCCCGGTGCGGTCCGTGACCGGCGCCCGCATCAGGTTCGTCAGAGTGTCCGCCAACTGCGCGAGCGAAGCGTTCTGGCCCACCTGAGCGTATGAGACGCCCGGCTCCGTCGGCGGAGTTTTTCGATAAGTGCGAATGAAGGATTGATCGCCCTCCTTGGCGGGCTTCAGCTTGTGGCCGCCCTTCATCTCTGTGAGCGCGTACACAGTCCCTTCCTTGGATTCGCGATGGACCTTGAGTTTGAAGCGATCGGCAAGCAGCGTTTGCAGCATCGCCATCATTTGTTCGCGGCTGGGATCGCCGGGCGACTCGGCTTCAACGTTAAAACGGTCCGAGTTGAACCACGCGGGGCCTCCGGTGATTTGGTAGTACTTCACGTTGTAAGCCTGACGCACCAGGACGTCGAGAGTCTGGTTGGTCACGACCAGCCTTCCGCCCGAGACTCGGAAGTCCACGGTGATGAGCCCGTTTGGATCGACTGGTCTGACGCTGGCTGCGTCGAATGCGGGCTCGGGCTTCGGCGGATCTTGTGCAGGGGGTTTCGGTTCCGAAGTAGGCTTCGGCTGATTCTGTGCCAGCATCTGTGGAGGCGGTGGCGATTGAGGTATCGATTGCGCCAGGAGCCTGGGCGCATGCATCACCCCGATCGCGACCGGCGCAGCCAGAGCAGCCATCCCCGCCACCGTCAGCGCGAGTTTCTTCGCGAAGTTTAAATTGCCCGCGACGCGCTCGGTCATGATCGCTCGGATGCGCTTCTTCAAATTGGATCCCGTTACGCCCGACACGCACGCCAGCGGCGACTCTACGTACAGCTTGCAGACATTGAGGATCCCCTCGGCATAAACTTCTGGATCGCCGGCCGTCAGCAGCACCTCTTCGTCGCAGGCTCGCTCGCGCTCAGCCACCATCCGTTTTCCGATCCACCACACCAGAGGATGAAACCAGAAGATCGCCTCCACCATCATGTGAATCGCCGCTGTCAGATTATCGCGGCGCCGCACGTGGCACAGTTCATGCGCGAGGATCGCCTGCCATTGCGCCGGCGTCAGTCGGTCCACAATCCCCTCCGGCACCAGCAGGACTGGCCGAAAAATCCCGAACACCCCCGGCTCCAGACGCTCTGGAGACGACATCGCGCGAATCGGCAATTTCAAATCCAGCGTCGTCGCCGCGCGCATCGCCCGCCGCACGCGCCACCATTGCCGAGCCCATCCGACGATCACCGTCGCGAAGCCACACAGCCACACCATCAGCAGAATCGTCGGACCGCTGACCACCGCCGATGCTTTCTTCGCCGAAACAGGCGCTGGCGCCCCAGGCGCGAACGGCTCGCTGATCTGATCCACAACCGCGGAGAACTGAATCGGCGTCGCCACTGGAGCAGCCCGCCATTCAAAGTGGCTCCCGATCGTCACCAGCAGTGAAAACGGAATCAGGAACTTCACCGACGCCGCAAACCACAGCCCATACCGCACCGGCGCTCGATTCTTTCGAAGCGCCAGAGTCAGCAGCCCCGCCGCAGCCGCAAACACAGTCGACTGCCACAGGTGATTCAGAAGAGATGTTGGCATCATTTCGGTAACCCTCAGTCTGTTACTTCACGTAGATGGTGTCGCCATTCTGTAGCACAAGGTTCTGATCCCGGTTCTCGCCCTTCAGAAAGGCTCTGTAATCGAAATGGAATGTCTGGTCACCGCGCAGGATCAGGATGTCCTTCTGGTTGGAAAACGTGTCGGCAAAACTGGCTTGGTTGATCCCTTCAAATACCGTGGTGGGTCGGATCAGCGGGTATTCGCCCGGGCGCTTCACTTGGCCCGCGACCATATACGTCCTGCTTTTGCTCCGCACCTGGTAAACCCCGACCGTGACCACCGGGTCCCTCAGCTTCTCCTTCAGCGCCTCGGTCAGTTGCTTCTCGAGTTGCCGCGGCGTCAGTCCCTCGGCCTTCATTTCACCGTACAGCGCCACTGTGATCATGCCGTCCGTCCGGACCGGGTAGAGGCCTGTCCAATCTTTATCGCGGAAAACATTGACGTTGAGAACGTCACCTGCGCCGATAACATATGTCCCAAGGTCGACTTGGGCTCCGCCGATTGGCGGCTCAATCACTCCGGGCTCGGGCACCGGCGGATCTTGTACAGGGGGCTTCGGTTCCGGAGCAGGCTTCGGTTGGTTCTGCGCCAACACGCGTGGAGCGGTCGTCGGCTTCACCGGCTCGATGGGAACCGTCCGGTCAACGGCAGGCGGTGGCGGCTGAGCTATCGATTGCGCCCGGAGCGGGGGCGCATGCATCACCCCGACCACGACCGGCGCCGCCAGAGCCGCCATCCCCGCGACTGTCAGCGTAAGTTTCTTCGCGAAGTTCAGGTCGCCCGCAACGCGCTCCGTCATAATCGCTCGAATGCGCTGCTTCAAATTGGATCCGGTTACGCCGGACACGCACGCGAGGGGCGATTCTACGTACAGCTTGCAGACATTGAGGATCCCCTCGGCATAAACTTCTGGATCGCCGGCCGACAGCAGTACCTCTTCATCGCACGCTCGCTCGCGCTCCTCGACCATCCGCTTTCCGATCCACCACACCAGCGGATGGAACCAGAAGATCGCCTCGACCAACATGTGAATCGCCGCGGTCAGATTATCGTGGCGTCGCACGTGGCACAGTTCATGTGCCAGGATCGCCTGCCATTGCGCCGGCGTCAGCCGGTCCGCAATCCCCTCCGGCAACAGCAGGACCGGCCGGAAGATCCCGAACACACCCGGCTCCAACCGCTCTGGGGACGACATCGCGCGAATCGGTAATTTCAAATCCAGAGGCGACGCCGCGCACATAGCCCGCCGCACGCGTCTCCATTGCCGAGCCCATCCGACGATCACCGTCGCGAAGCCACACAGCCACACCATCGGCAAAACCGTCGACGCGCCGATCGGCACCGACGCCTTATTCGCCAGAGGCGCCGGAGCCGCAGGCGTGAAGGGCTGGCTGACTTCGTGAACAACGGAAATGAACTGAACCCGCGCAGCCACCGGAGCCGCTCGCCATTCAAACTGGCTCCCGATGGTCACCAGCAGCGAAAACGGAATCAGGAACTTCACCGATGCCGCGAACCACAGCCCATACCGCACCGGCGCTCGATTCTTCCGGAGCGCCAGAGTCAGCAGCCCCGCCGCGGCCGCAAACACAGTCGACTGCCACAGGTGATTTAAGAGAGTTGCCGGCATCATTGGGCCCTATCCTTTCTCGCTGTCTTTTCGCGCGAGCTTGCGTAGCTCCCGCTCCGCTTCCTTTACGTCTTCCAGAGAGAGACTTCCGGATTCCACCAGGTGCGCCATCACCGGCTTGCCCCGGCCTCCGAACAAAGACAACAGCTCGTCGATCACGCGGCGCTGCGCGTCGTTGCGGGAAATCGCCGCCTCGAAGATATTGGCGTTGCTGATCCTCTTCACCAGCCGCAGCGCCTTCTTGCGCTCCAGCCGGTACACCGTGGTCTGCACCGTCGTGTAAGCCGGGCGGCCTTTTTCCGGAAACGCCTCCTGAACTTCCCGGACCGAGCATGCGCCCCGGCTCCAGAAAGCCTCCATGATTGTAAGTTCGAGTTTTGTGAGTTTTGATGAGGCCATGGCGGTCTGACTATCGACGAAATCCAGTCTACTATCGTGATAGTCAGATTGCAAGAACTTTTCGTCACCTAACTCCAAAATATTTTTTTCCTTCTTCCCCTCAATGACTTCGCGTTTCCGCTGTCCTCTCTTGTGCGCACCTCAGCCGCATCATGGAGCCAGAAGGACGTGCACAGCCTGGCCAGGCAACGTCGTCTGTGATGAATCCGGTGAGCGGTAAGTAGCAAGCCGGAGGGAGAATCGATTCTCTTGAAGAAGGAAATCTTGGCGGTTTCATCGGCCTCACAAGCCGGTGGATCGTTTAGAGGAACCTTTCCATCCGCGGTGGGTCTCGTTCTAGAATGAGGCCCGCCGCGTAGGCGATGTTTTAGATGGATCTTTGAAAACGAATGTTTTACCCCTGGGTCGCGCCGAAGTGTCTCTTTACGTCCCGGATGGCGATGCCCGGCCCGGCGAATGCGTTGGATTGAACAGGTCTGCTAACCTTGGACAGCAGTGAGAGCCCAACCGATTAGAAAATTTCTTCCCGGCTCGATCGGCGCCAGTGCCTATCGAAGTTTGCGGGATAGCCTGTTCTGCGGACTGTTTATCGCGATTGGATTCTCGCCTCTGCGGGCGCAGATCACCGAGTATGCGGTGCCTTTCATCGGACTCAACGGAATCGCGGCCGGTGCCGATGGCGCCATGTGGTTTTCAGGCAGCGGACACATCGGAAGGATCACGACGGCCGGCGTCGTCACGTCGTATCCCCTTCCGACTTCCAACGCTGGGTCGTACGCGATCACTGCGGGCCCGGATGGGGCGATGTGGTTTACCGAAAATAGCAATCTTACCGCCGCCAAAATCGGCCGCATTACCACCAGCGGAGTTTTCACCGAGTATCCGCTCGCCGACCCCGGCAGCATTCCCACCATGATCACCGCGGGCCCGGACGGGGCACTCTGGTTTATCGAGTCGGGTACCAGCAAGATCGGGAGAATCACCACTTCGGGGACGATTACGGAATTCCCATTGCCGACATCGGAGGCAAGTGGTGGCGCGTTTGGAATCACAGCCGGTCCGGATAGTAATCTGTGGTTCACCGAGTATTACGGCGCCGATAAGATCGTGCGCATGACCACGTCCGGGGTCTTCACCGAATACAACGTGAGGAACTTCGTCGGTTCCGGCTCGTACGGCATCACACTGGGTCCCGACGGCGCCCTATGGTTTGCCGACGCGAACGGTCAGATCGGCCGGATAACGACGTCGGGGACGATCACGGAATATGCCTTGACCGCCAATGACAGCCCGTATGGAATCGCGGCCGGACCGGATGGAGCGCTGTGGTATACGGACTACTCTCTTGGCCAGATCGGGCATGTCACCACGTCGGGCACCGTGGCCTCGCTGATCGCCACGCCGACGAACACAGCCGGCGGCTTCCTCGGCCTCATCGCCGCCGGACCCGATGGCGCGATGTGGTTTACCGAAACGATCGGAAAGATCGGACGCATTCCGGCCGGCGTGACCAGCACGCCTCCGACGATCACGAAGGTCGCCAATGCGGAAGGCGAGTCTCTTACCATTGCACCGAATACCTGGGTGGAGATCAAAGGCGCCAACCTTGCGCCCGCGGGTGATTCGCGCCCGTGGCAGAACTCCGACTTCGTGAACAATCAGATGCCGACGCAGTTGGACCAGGTCAGCGCGACAGTCAACGGCAAGAGCGCTTATGTTTACTACATCAGCCCGGCGCAGATCAATGTCCTGACGCCGCCGGACCCGATGACCGGTCCGGTACAAGTTGTGGTGACTGTCAATGGAACCGCGGGCGCGGCCTTCACAGCCCAAGCGCAGTCACTCTCCCCGTCGTTCTTCATATTCGGCGCCGGTCCGTATGTCGCCGCACTCCACGGCGCGGATTACAGTCTCGTGGGCGCGTCGAGCCTTTCGGTTCCCGGCTATACGTTCACGCCCGCAAAGCCCGGGGAGACAGTGCTGCTGTATGCGAACGGCTTTGGGCCGACGACGGCTCCGGTGGTGAGTGGATCCATAGGCCAGGGAGGGACCCTGTCCACGCTGCCTGTAATCACGATCGGAGGCGTCACGGCTATCGTGCAATACGCGGGCTTGGTATCGCCGGGCGAATTCCAGTTCAACGTGGTTGTGCCGTCCTCGCTCGCCAACGGCGACCAGCCGATTACCGCGATGTACAACGGGTTGACCACGCAGCCCGGAACGATGCTCACTGTGCACCAGTAACGCCGCCAACTATACTAATAAAATATGTTCTTTCGGAACGAGACTCCGCGACAATTGACCTTTGAGGACCATCTCGCCAAGCTCAAGCAAGCCGGTTTCGATTGCCAGCGCGAATCGCCGCAGCGCGCCAGGATCACCCGCGGCGGCTATGGAGCCATCGTCGAGGATGCTCTGCAAGGCAAGGTTCGATTGGGCAAGGCCGGCGTGTTGGTGGGGAACGAAATCGCATTGCTCGTCAGCCGCGGCTACCAGATGTTTCTCCTGACGCCCTCCGGCAAGGAGGTTCCCGCGCTCGCGCCGCAGCTCAAGGCCCTGCACGCCTTCGACGAAGATCTGCGCGAAGCCCTGGGTCTCATCAGCTTGTATAACGTCTCGCTTGGCACCACTTCCGACGAGCATCTGTACGACCGCGTCGAGGATCGCGACAAACCCTTGCATCCTCGCCCCTGGGAGAAGAAATCCCCGCTCCACTCATAAGCCCCGAAGATCGCGGTCGAACGCATCGCGGGTTTAAATACAGAAGAGCCGCCGTCGTGCTGGCCGGCTACTGCGCGTTCCTTCAGCTCTACGCGACGCAACCTCTGCTGCCAATGTTGCGCGGCGTTTTTCACGCCGGTGAAGTCGCGGTCAGCCTCACGGTCACCATGGCCAGCCTGGGCGTCGCCGTCTCCGCCCCTTTTGCAGGGATGCTTGCCGATCGAATCGGACGCAGGCCGGTGATCGTGTGGTCGGCGTTCCTGCTCGCACTCACGGCCCTTGCCACCGCCAGCGCCACGACGCTGCCGCAGCTGCTGTGGTGGCGATTCCTGCAAGGCGTGTTCACTCCAGGAGTGTTCGCCGTCACCGTCGCCTACATTAGCGACGAGTGGCGCGCCTCGGGCGCCGGCCGCGTTGTAGCGTCCTACATCTCGGGCACCGTGCTGGGAGGGTTTTCCAGCCGCATCCTCTCCGGCTTGATCGCCGCCCATGCTCCCTGGTCCCGTGTATTTCTCGTGCTCGGTGGTTTGAACCTGATCCTCGCGGTGGCGATAGCGATGTGGCTGCCGCCGGAGAATCAGAAGCCGCACCATCCAGTTGGGGGGAAGCGAGGCTGGACCGCGGTCGCAGCGCACCTGGCAAACCGCCAGTTGTTGGGCACCTTTCTGGTCGGCTTCTGCGTATTGTTCTCGCTGGTCGGCATCTTCACCTATGTCACGTTTCACCTTGCCGCGCCGCCCTATTCGCTTCAGCCTGGGGCTTTAGGCTCCATCTTCTTCGTGTACCTCGCCGGCGCCGTTGCGACCCCTCTGGCCGGCCGCGCCATCGACCGCTTCGGACATCGCAAGACTCTCGCGTTCGCCATCGCTGTCAGCATCGCGGGCGTCGCCCTGACGTTGGGAGGTCCTTTGTGGATGGTGGCAGCCGGTCTGGCCGTGTGCTGCACCGGAGTATTCTCCGCGCAGGCGTCCGCCAGCGCCTTCGTGGGCACCGCAGCTCAGCAAAACCGCGGATTGGCGATCGGGCTGTACTCGACCTTCTACTATCTGGGAGGCAGCGCCGGAGCGTCCGCGCCGGGCCTGTTTTATTCCTGGGGAGGCTGGCCCGCGTGTGCCGCCTTCATCGCAGTCGTCCAGGTTCTGACCATCCTGATCGCACTACTCTTCTGGAAGGCCCGCGACGCGCGCGCGGCGTAAAAAAACTCGCACTGCGCGCGACTTCTAGCGAGAAACCGCTGGCAGCAAACTAGCAGAGCTCTTGTGACGAACGAAGTATCTCCGCTTGATGTCCGGCCAGAATTCTTTCAGCACTTGCGAGATCGCGTCGGTGGCGAGGTCCTGGCCCAGGCGGCTCACGTTGTCCCACAGGTGCGTCTCCCCAGGATAATAAGCGTTGCCGGCCGCAGCCGCCATGCTGTTCCCCACCACTTCCGCGAAATTGAAGGTGGTTCCTCCACTGTCTGTTCTAGTCACGAAGATGCGCGTCGCTGCGTAGGCAGTGCGGCCCAATTTCGAGCCTTGTGCCTTCCGGAAGTAACGTGGGTCTTCATGGAACAGGATGGGCAGAATGCCTTCTGTCAAGTAGTTGCCAATAAACTGATCGGCGTAGGCGGTCCCATAGCGGTGTGCGTATCCGGCGACACCCTGGCCGAAAAGCGGGTGCTCATTCGCAAGCTGCGCGATTCCCGCCAAGCCTCCGCCAAGTATGAATAGTGGATAGTCGATCGTATCCTTGGTTGCGATGATCAACTTCTGCTTCGAGGTAATCGGCATGTAGACCCCGGTGGCCTCAGCGGTGCGGTAATTCGGCAGCACTCCGAACACACGCTTATCTTCTGTCACGGGGACAACCGGGCCGGGATCGGCGTCCGCGGATGGAGCTACGCCTGGAGTTACCGGGTCGCTGTTGGGAACGTCGTCCGCGGCGGCCACACCTCCGGCCAGCAGGGCGAACACGCAGAGAAATCTACTTACCAAAGGAAGACACAACCGCATCTCCACTTATAGACGCGATTTGTGCCTCTCAGGTTGCGGCGGGAGGATAGAAAAGCGAAAGCCTTTCTGTTTCAACGCTGGAAAGAGCGCGTTTTCAGCCATAGTTCCCGCCGCCCGCGGGGATTTTAAACCCGGCGATTGGATCCGGCTACCGGATGGCTCCGCGAATCGGCGTCTTCGGATCCACCGCGACGTTCATGAAACCGGAGAGCATTTCATCCCAGCTCTGCGCGCCCCAGTTCACGTCCACCGTCGGATCCGGATTCGCGGGATTGTTGGCCGAGTTGTCCCACCACGCGGTCACCTTAACGCGAGTCCCAACCGGGAGCGGCAAGGGCTCGGCCAGCGTGTAGGAAAGCTGCCAGTGCAGACTCCACTTGTCGACTTTGAGAATCGTCTCGGTTCGCCCGTCCGGATAAATCACTTCGTATTGAAACGCCTTGCCGCGAAGATGCATGTGCGGGAGCAAGTTCACCAGCGTCATCGGCGTGCGCACGGTCATCGTCGCCGAGGCGGAATAATTACTGTCGCCCGCGGGAATCCTGAACCCCGACCCGGCCGCGAGCGCGGAAACAATCCGTTCCTTCGGAGGCTCCTTCGCGAACACCAAACCAATCGAGGTCTGATCCGTTCCCGCGGTCCCGTTGGCGGTGTAGTGAATTTGAAAAACCAGGTCCGTTCCGGCCTTCACCAATTGGGCTTGGCCAGGCTGCCAGACGTCGGGCGCTACGCCCGGAGTGTAGGTTGTGAGCATTTCGAGTCCGCCGCCGCCGACGTTGAACAGGGCTTCCTGGGCATTCGCGGGACCGAACACGACGCCTGCGGGCTTCCCGGCCAGCCAGGGCGCGCCGGGCTCACGCAGGAACACGATCGCGTGATGCACTGCGGCTCGATTCGACGGCCGCAGTTCCACGGCCTGGATCCATTTGTCCTCGGTGAATCCGGTGGGCACGATGACGTGTTGATACTCGATGGTTCCCTTGGCGGGAACGTGGAACGCCTCCGGCATCGTCAGCACAACATCCGGCTTCGGAATATTCCAGCCGTCGACCCACGTTCGGGGCGGCGGAGCATCGGAGGCTCGCCCCTCCGCGGCGCCCGAATCGGCCCATGCCGAAAGCGTGTCCAGTTCCGCGCGCGTCAGCGACCGGTCGTTGGCGAATTTTCCGATGTGCGGATCGGCGGGCCACGGCGGCATCTTGCCGGCGAGCGTGTTGGCCTTGATGGCCTTGGCCCACGGCCTGGTCTGCTCATAATTCAGCAGAGCCATCGGCGCGATTTCGCCCGGCCTGTGGCACTCCTGGCAATGGGTTTGAAGGATCGGAAGAACGTCCTTATAAAAAGCCGGTGGGGCTGGCGCTTGAGCCCCTGCAACCGCGCAGAACGTTCCCGCAAGCGCTATAAAGCGCATGCATCAACTATACTAGATCTCTAGAATCGTTATGTCTGGGAGAAACGTTGTCGCTCTTTGACGTCGCACTCAGGAACTTTTTCCGCCGCCGGCTCCGCGCCATCCTGACCGTTTGCGGCGTCGCCGCCGGAATCGCCGCCTTTGTCGCACTGGTGGGTTTTTCGCGCTCTTTCGAAAATCAATGGATGCGGGTCTACGAAGACTCGGGCACGGACCTCGTCGTGATTCAGAGAACCTTTCTGAACACCTCCATCGACGAGAGCAACGTCAACACGATTCGAGCTCTCCCCGAAGTCGAAAGAGCCGTGCCGGTGATTCTGAATATGATGGACATCACGCCGGATACGAACGCGCTGGTGTACGGCTGGCGCGCGGATTCTTTCGACATGGATTCGCTCACCATCGTGCAAGGCCGCCGCTACGTGGAGGGAGCGCCGGAGGTGATGCTGGGCGAGCTGCTGGCGGAAACCCTCGGCAAATCGGCCGGCGACGTCCTGGAGATTCAGGGAGCGCCGTTCAAAGTCGCTGGGGTCTTTCGCGGAGGCTCCGCTTTGGAAACCGGAGCGATGCTCATGCCCATTCGGCAATTGCAGAATCTGGCGGACCTGGGCGATAAGGTGACCGCTTTCCACGTGCGCCTCCGCCCGCAGAAGGCCGGCGAGACGGCGGAGCAGCACCTGGCGAAATCGCGGGAAGCGATCGAACGCGTGCTTCCCGGCTTGAAAGCGGTTCCCGCCAACGACCTGGCGGCGAACAATCAGCTTGTGGTCCTTGCCCGGTCGAGCGCATGGGGAACTTCACTGATCGCGCTGTTCATCAGCGCCATCGGCATCGCCAACACCATGGCCATGTCGGTGCTGGAGCGGACCAAGGAAATCGGGGTTCTGCGGGCGCTGGGCTGGAGGCGCTGGCGCATCATGCGGCTGATTCTGGGGGAATCCGCGATCCTCGGTCTCTGCGGCGGGGTGTTGGGCCTGGTCGCGGGAATCGCCGCGCTGCGAATTCTGGCCGCCCTCCCCGCCACCGCGCATATCATTCCGTCGGCGATTCCACTGACGGAGGGGATGGCGGCGATCGTTATTTCCGTGTTCATAGGGATTGCCGCGGGATTCGCCCCGGCCTGGCGAGGCGCACGTCTTAGTCCGGTGGAGGCCTTAAGGCATGAGTGAGTGCGTGCTGGAGACCAGAGCCGTTACCCGGGCCTACGATTGCGGCCGCATCCAGGCACTGCGCGGAGTCGACCTCCGCGTCTCGAAGGGGGAATTTCTCTCCATCAGCGGACCCAGCGGCAGCGGAAAATCCACGCTGATGCAATTGCTGGGCGGCCTCGACGCGCCCACCAGCGGCGAGGTTCTGTATCGGGGAGTGCGGCTTTCCGGAACCGCCGATCTGGACTCGTATCGCGGTCAGAAGGTGGGCTTCGTGTTTCAGGCCTTCCATCTGCTGCCGACCCTTCGCGCCGTGGAGAACGTGCAAATCCCGATGTTCGAGAGCAACCTTTCGTGCCGCCAGCGGCGCGAGAAAGCGGAGGCGCTTCTGGGGGAACTGGGGCTTTCCGCGCGCTTCCATCAATATCCCAACGAGCTCTCCGCCGGGGAGCGGCAGCGCGTTGCCATCGCGCGCAGCCTCGCGAATGATCCCGAGATTCTTCTCGCGGACGAGCCGACCGGGAATCTGGACACCGAAAACTCCGACAACGTGATGTCGATTCTGGCGGAGATCCAGGCCAAGCGGGGAATGACTCTCATTGTGGTGACTCACGACGATAGAATCGCGCATTCGGCCCACCGGAATATCCACATTCGCGACGGACGGATTTCTACCGAAACATGAAGCCTGCGATTGCAACCTTGGCCCTGGTGCTCGGCGCCCGCGCGCTTTTGCCCGCCGCGCAAGAGGACACGCTTGCGGACATACTCGCGCGTCTGCGCGCCGCTCGCGCCGCTACCGATTTCAAAGCCAGCGGGAGGCTGGTGCGCGTTACCGGCGCGGAGCAGCGCACCACCTCTCAATTCACGATGCAGGCGCACGCCTTCCCCGGCGTCCTGAAGCTGTTCTGCTCGATCACCGATTCAGGCGCCGCGCGGGTCCGGCTGCTGCTCGAAAGTCCGCTGATCGCGGCGGGAGCGCGGGCCGCTTCAAGAATCCGCGTCGGTCATCCGGGCGATGCCGCGGCACGCGACCTTGCGCCGGAACGCTGGGGCGAGGGCGTGCTGGAAAGCGACTTCACCTACGAAGATCTGCTCGAAGACCAGTTTCAGTGGAGCAACCAGTCCATCAAGGGAAGAGAAAAATGCGGAGCCCGCGATTGCGTGATCCTGGTCAGCGAACCGGGACCCTCCGATCGCAGCCACTACTCGTCGGTGACCTCGTGGCTCGCCCGGGACATTCTGTATCCTGTGCGAGCGGAAAAGATCGTACGAGGTTCCGGAATCGTGAAAGAGTTCACATACTTTGGCCTGCGCGAGTCAAAGGGGGTCTGGTCGGCCAGCCAGGTTGAAGTCAAAATCAAGGATAAACCGGGATCAACGCTTCTGATTATTAACCGCGGCGCCGAGAAGCCCAACCTCACCGCGCAGGCATTCGATCCGCTGCTGCTGATTAAGCCTTGAATTCCCGTCGGGGATGTGAACTTATCCGTACACCGTGAGAAAACGGACCACAACCTGCCAGCCCATCGCGCCGAAAATCTCGGCCGCGGCAAATCCGGCAGAATCTTCATAACGGATTTCCGCGGGAAGCGTCTAAGGGAAGTACAATTGCTGTAGTCCTTCACGCCAAAGGAGGTGGCATTTATGCCGCGAGCATTCGCCCGCATCGGCTTCCTTGCCATTACGTCTAGCGCTGCGTTCGGCCAAGCTCCTGCGACCCCAACCGCCGAACCTCCGTCCGTTTTTGACCTCGCGGACGTCCACGTGAGTCCGCGCAGCCTGCGGCCGAACATGCAACCCGGGGTTCTGCGCGCCGGCCGCTACCAGTTGCTGAACGCAACCATGGTGGATCTGATTCGAACGGCCTACGGCGTCGATGCCGACAAGGTGCTGGGCGGGCCAAGCTGGCTGGAATCGGACCGCTTCGACGTGATCGCCAAGGCTCCGCCCGCGACGCCGCCGGAAAAACTCAAGCCGATGCTCCAGGCGCTGCTGGCGGACCGCTTCAAACTCGTGGTCCGAAGAGATACGCATCCGCTACCGGCATTCACCCTGACGGTGGCGAAGGGCGGTCCGAAGTTGAAAGAAGCCGACGGCTCGGGTGAGCCGGGTTGCACGTCTACAACCGATAACACCGCGGCGCAAAATGTCGCCAGGCAGGCCTCCGCCTCGGCCGCCGCGGCTCGGGAGGCGGGTCAGTCCGCCGGACCCACCGCGTTTCTCATACAGCCGACGTATACCTACAAATGCGGCAACGTCACGATGGCTGCATTCGCGGAAGCAATGCACACGATGCCGGCCGCGCCCGGCTACTTCGGAACCGGAATCGTCGTGGATCAGACCGGCTTGAAGGGTGAATGGGACATAACCTTGAAGTACACCCCGAAGCCTCCGGCGGCCACTGCCAATCCGCTTGGGGCAGGCGTCACTATCGTGACCGCGGGCGAGACCATCCTGCTCACCGACTCGCTCGAGAAACAACTCGGACTGAAGCTGGACCCGGTCACGCTGCCGACCCCGGTCATCATCGTCGAGAGCGTGAACCGGAAGCCGGCCGACAATCCGCCGGGAGTGACTACGGCCCTGCCGCCTCCTCCCCCGACTGAGTTTGAAGTTGCGGATCTCAGGCTGGCCGAGCCGGGAGCGACCGCGATTCAAAGTCAATTTCAGCCCAACGGCCGGGCGAATTTGCGAAATTTTCCGCTGGTAACTCTGATCAATCAGAGTTTGAATCCCGCGACTCCCGATACGCTGGTAGGGATGCCGAAATTCGCGTCTTCCGTGCGCGTGGATCTCATCGCGAAACTGCCCTTGACGGGAGGCCTGATTCAGCCTCCGTACATCGAGGAGTATCGGCCGGCGCTGCTCGCGCTCCTAAAGGATCGCTTCAAGTTTGCGTACCACACCGAGGAACGGCCAGCGGATGCGTACACGCTGGTGGCGGCAAAACCGAAACTCAAGAAGACCGCGGATCCCTTGATTCGCACAAATTGTAAAGAGGGTCCCGGCGCGGATGGCAAGGACCCGAGGACCGCGAATTCAGTGAATAGCAGGCTGCTCACCTGCGTGAATATGACCATGGCGGAATTCGCGGAACAGCTTCCGCTGCGGGCGAACGGATACATTCGCAGCGAGGTGCTGGATGCCACCGGGCTCGACGGCGCCTATGACTTCACGCTGAATTTCGCCGCGAACGGCATCGCGAATCTGGCTGGCGCGCTCGCAGGCCGGGGCGGAGACGGCGCTGGGGCAGCCGGGCCCGCGGCTTCGGAACCCAATGGCGCCATCTCTCTTTTTGATGCTGTGGAAAAACAGTTGGGGTTGAAACTGGAGTTGCATAAGCGCCCCATGCCGGTGATCGTCATTGATCATCTGGAGCAGAAGCCTACGGACAATTAACATGCGACCATTCTCATGCGTAACTATTGCCCTTCTGTCTAGCGTGGCATTCGGCCAGGCGCCAACGGCCGACACCACGCCCACCTTTGAGATCGCGGACGTCCATGTGAGCCCGCGCACTTTGAATCCGAACATGCGCGGCGGTGTCCTTCGCGGCGACCGCTTTGAGATGCACCAAGCCAACATGGTGGATTTGATTCGAACGGCCTACGGCGTGGACGCCGACAAAGTCCTGGGAGGGCCAGCCTGGCTGGAGTGGGACCGCTTCGAGGTGATCGCGAAAGCCCCGGCCGGGACGTCGCCGGAAACGGCCGAGCTGATGCTCCGGGCACTGCTGGCGGACCGCTTCAAGCTCGTGCTCCACAAAGATACGCATCCGCTGCCGGCGTTCGGGCTGACTGTGGGGAAGAGTGGCCCTCCGAAACTCAAGGAAGCGGACGGCTCGGGCGAGAGCGGATGCAAGTTCACAGTTTCGCCAAGTCCAGAGGAGAATCAGGCGAGGCAGCGGGCTGCGGCTGCGGCTGGAACGCCCCTTGGGATCATCGTTCCGACTTATTCATACACATGCACCAACATGACGATGACGGCATTCGCGGACGGAATGCGCACGATGCTCGCGGCGCAAACGTACTTTGGGACCAGTATCGTCGTGGATCAGACCGGGCTGAAGGGCGCTTGGGATTTCAATTTTAAGTATGGCCCGAAAATCCCGCCGGCTTTGGCCGCGCAGATAGCCGTCACCGGCGAGGCGATCCCTATCTTCGACGCTATGGATAAACAACTCGGACTGAAACTGGATGCGATCAAGTACGCCACGCCCGTAATCATCGTCGATACCGTGAACCAGAAGCCAAGCGCCAACCCGCCGGGCGTCACAACGGCTCTGCCGCCCCCGATCCCTCCCGAGTTCGAAGTGGCGGATCTCCGGCTGAGCGATCCGAGCGCGGCTCCGCTTCCCTCGGGCGGATTCCAGGCAAGCGGAAGGGTCGATCTGCGAAACTACCCCTTGAAAAACATGATCACGCTGGCTTGGGACCTCGGCCCCGACATGCTGGTGGGACTGCCGAAATGGGTTGACTCGGCCAACATCGATCTCATCGCGAAGATGCCTTCCGTGAACGCGCCGTCCCCTAACCAGGGAATCGACCTCGATTTTTTCAGGCCGGCGTTGAAAGCGCTTCTGATCGAGCGTTTCAAGATCAAGATGCACGAGGAAGAGCGGCCGGTGGAGGCGTATACGTTGACGGCGCCAAAGCCGAAACTGCAAAAGGCGGACCCCTTACATCGCACCGCGTGCAATGAACCTCAGCAAACGGAGGGGAAGGATCCGAGGATCGCGAATCCAGTGAATTCAAGGTACCTGGTATGTCAGAACATGAGCATAGCGCAGCTTGCGGAGCAGCTTCAGCTTCGCGCGGGGGGTTACGTTCACGCTCCGATTGAGGACGCGACCGGGCTCACCGGGGCGTATGATTTTACTCTGAACTTTGCCACGATCGGCCAGTACCAAAACGGCGGCGGAGGGCGGGGTGGAGACGCCGGCCCCGGGGGAACTGCCGCACCGGGAGCATCCGACCCCAATGGCGCCATTTCCCTTCCCGACGCCGTCAGCAGGCAACTCGGGCTGAAGCTGGAGTTGAAAAAGCGCCCCCTACCCGTGCTCGTGATCGACCACATCGATGAGAAACCGGCGGACAACTAACATGCGACTGTTTACATACATCCCACTTGTCGCAGTTCTATGCGGCGCGGCCTTCGGACAATCCGCTAAGCCCGCATTTCAAGTCGCCGACGTCCACATCAGCGCGCCGAGCAGGAATCAGAACATGCAAGGCGGCGCCCTTCAAGCGGGCCGGTATGAGATCCGGCGCGCGACCATGCTCGACCTGATCAAGACCGCCTACGGCGTCGATGCCGACACGGTATTTGGCGGGCCGAGCTGGCTGGAATGGGACCGCTACGATGTGGTGGCGAAGGCTCCGGCGGGGACCTCGGCCGCAACGGTCCGGCTGATGCTGCAGGCTCTGCTGGCGGACAGGTTCAAGCTGGTGGTCCACAAGGACACCAAGCCCATTCAGGGGTTTGTTCTGTCGATGGGCAAGGGCAAACACAAGTTGAAGACAGCCGATGGCTCGGGCGAGTCCGGATGTGTCCGGCAACCGCCGCCGCCTCCGAATCCGGATTTCATACCGCCTGGAGTGATTTTCTGCCGCGGCGTGACCATGGAGGAATTCGCGCCGCTCCTACGCGCGCTGGGCGGCGGGTATCTCAATGGCCCAGTGCTGGATTCCACCGGCCTCAAAGGCGCGTGGGATTTCGATATCAAAGTGACCGATCAGATTGCGATCCAGCTAAATTTGGCCGGGGCCGATGGCATGACTGTCTTCGACGCCGTCGATAGGCAGCTCGGGTTGAAGCTGGAGCCGGGAAAAGTTCCGATGCCGGCGCTGGTGGTCGATAGCGCGAATGAGAAGCCATCGGCGAATCCGCCTGAGGTGAAGACCGCGCTGCCGCCTCCCCCAGCGCCCGAATTTGAAGTGGCGTCGGTTCGGGCGAATCCGCCGGGGACGCAGCTCGGACCACCGGGAGGACTTCAGCCGGGCGGGCGTTATGAGATGCACGCCTTCCCGATGTGGGTCATGATCCGGCAGGCGTGGGAGGTGAATACGCAGCCCGGCGAGGAGATCCCCGGAACTCCAAAGTGGCTGGATATGTACAACCCTCTTATCGACATCGTCGCGAAAGTGCCGGCGACTTCCTTCAGCGGCCCGCAGCTCTTCAACGAAGATCTACAGTTGATGCTGCGTGCGCTCCTGGTGGATCGTTTCAAGATGAAGGCCCACTACGAAGATCGGCCGATGGACGCGTACACGCTGGTAGCAGCGAAGCCGAAGATGAAGCCGGCGGATCCAGCGAACCGGACGGGATGTAAGTTCGCGCCCGCGGCGCCGATCGATCTGACCGCCGGTCCGCCTCCGCGGGTGGCGACCTGCCAGAACATCACGATGGCGCAATTCGCGGAACGGCTTCAAACCATCGCGCCGACTTACCTTCACTATCCGGTGCTGGATGCCAGCGGCATTCAGGGCGCGTGGGACTTTACGCTGACCTTTAGTGGAGTCGACCCGAATCGAGCGGGCGGCGGCGGAGGCCGCAACGGGACCAAGGGCGGCGGCCCGGCCCCGGCTGCAGGCGTGTTATCGGACCCCATCGGCGGCGTCTCGCTTTTCGATGCGGTGGATAAACAACTGGGACTGAAGCTGGAGAAGCACCAGCGCCCCGAGCCGGTCTTCGTCATCGACCATATCGAGGAGAATCCGACGGACAATTGAAGGCGGTTGGAATGATAATTGCTACTGTCGAGAGGGTATTGACAGACATCTAAATAAATTTGAACGCAAGCGCGCCTGGTTGCGTCTTCCGTTTTTAGTTTCCTCGTCGTTCGTTCCAAAGGAGGTTGGAATCCATATGATGCGAGCATTGGCAGGCGTTGGCGTCATAGTCTTTCTGTCCGGGGTGGGATCCGGACAAAACATAACCGCGGCGGCTCCGCCCACATTTGAAATCGCGGACGTCCACGTGAGCCCCAAGGGCAAGCTTCCGTACATGACAGGCGGGGTCCTTCGCGGCACTCGCTACGACATTCGAAACGCATCCATGCTGGATCTGGTACGAACCGCCTACAGTGTCGACGACGACAGCAAGATTCAAGGCGGGCCGAGCTGGCTGGAGACGGACCGGTTCGATATCATCGCCCAGGCCCCGGCCACGACGACCCAGGAATCCGTAAAGATGATGCTTCAGGCTCTGCTGGCGGACCGCTTCAAGCTGGTGGTGCGCATGGAGAGCAAGCCTATGCCCGTATTTGTGCTGTCGATGGGGAAGGGCAAACCGAAACTAAAGGAAGCGGAAGGCAAAGGGCAGCCCGGATGCCAGGGCCAGCCGCAGACTCCCCAGCCCGGCGTCATCCAGAACGCCCTTGTTTTCTGCCGGGGCGTGAGCATGGAGTCGTTCGCGACACAGATTCGTGGAATGGCCAACGCCTATCTCACCAACCCTGTGGTGGATCAGACGGGCCTGAAGGG
>Ga0070733_10000786_pt1 | contig 24789 bp, 19 predicted proteins | sample Coa_R1_9_FD_66450 | JGI IMG/M metagenome (GOLD analysis project Ga0070733, IMG submission 66450) | Surface soil microbial communities from Centralia Pennsylvania, which are recovering from an underground coalmine fire - Coalmine... | ecosystem: Environmental > Terrestrial > Soil > Unclassified ...
CAGATTTTCCCCCGAGGCATATTTAGACTCCAGAGGACGGGATTCGGGAAGCGACTTCTTCGATTCGTTCGGCGCGGGTTGGGTAGTGGCCGCGAATGTGGGCGTTTTTGAACACTCACGCCTTGAAAGGGGCGGACGGTGGGGCACGCCGTGGATCCCCAGCGATATTCGATTGTTTGCATTTTCAGTTTTGATTGCGGCATCACCTTTCTTCACCACGCACTCAAAGTAACAGCGAAAAGGCAGTGCCGCGCTTAAACCGCTGTCCGAAGACCCTCTTTAGTGAGATACTCCGCGAAAATCGGGAGACCAATTGAATTGCAGAGCGGTCGCTTTCCGAAATGGATCACCATCGGCTCCCTGGCCGGCCTGGGCGGAGGACTTGCCCTCGGACTATTGGTTCACAACAAAGGCAATTCCCCGCTTCAAGTTTTCGTGCACTCACTCGAGCCGTTGGCTTCCATCTGGCTCACAGCGTTGCAGGTCATCGTCTTTCCTCTGATTGTATCCGTCCTGCTGGTTTCGATTGCCGCGACCGAGGATTCTGAAGGACCCGGCCGCATGGGCGCGCTGACGTTAGCCATCTTTGTTTCGATCTTCTGCCTCGGCGCGCTTTTTTCTCTTGCAGCAGCGTCGCTCCTGGTCGGCGGGTTCCGAATTGATCCGCGGGCACTGGCTTCCCTGAACCCGCAGGCCGCGAGCGCCGCCAATACCGCAACCTCGGTCACGCCATCTCCGTGGAACTGGCTCTGGGGCCTTCTTTCGTCGGGGCTTTCAAGGCGCGCGGCCTCGGAATACATTCTTCCTCTCCTGGCTGCGACGATCCTGCTTGCGGTAGCCGTCCGAAATCTCGACGCCGAACGTCGGGCGCGCTTTGTTCGATTTTTCAAAGCAGTGGGCGATGCCATGATCGCGGCCCTTTGCTGGCTCTTTTACGCTTTGCCCGTCGTGGTCTTTATCCTAGCAAGCGACGTTTATTCGCGGGCGGGTTCGCTGGTCGCCAGGGGAATCGGGTACTACATTTTGGCTGTATGCGGGACGATGCTAGGTTTCACCGCGTTGCAGTACTTGATCGCCTGGCTTGGCGGCGGGATCTCAATCGTCCGTTTTGCTCGCTCTCTCTGGGATGCGCAAGTCACCGCAGTAACGACTCGCTCGTCCCTGGCCAGCCTCCCGCCGCTCCTAGACGGGGCCCTGAGCCGAATCGTGCTGCCGCGTACCGTTGCTGCATTTGTACTTCCTCTTTCTGTCTCTACTTTCAAGGCGAGCCAGTCCATTTACCCGCTCTTCAAGCTCATCTTTCTCGCTCATATTTTCGGCGTTCCGTTGCGGCCTGCTTTGCTGATTGCCTTTGTCATCGGTGTATTCATCTTGAGCTTTGCCGCCCCCGGTGTTCCCAGCGGCGGATCGCTGCAGACGATTCCGCTGCTGCTCGCCCTCGGAATTCCGATCCAGGGGATCGTGTTGTTCAACTCGGTGGAAGCCATTCCGGATATCTTCGAAACTCTCCTCAATGTGACAGCAGACATGACCGTTGCCGCCGTCGTCGCACGATTGCTCGTCGGGGGCGCATGGCGCCCCAACCTGCAGCCTGTTTCCTTGCAAAAGTCTCAAAACGGGCGGGCCATCGAGGAAACAACCAAGTGATATTCGTCGTCTCACCGGAGGACGACTCATTTGAGATCCGGGAGTTTCTACAAGTACAAGGCCATCCGTTTGTCGATCGCATCCGGCCATTGACCTACGAAGAGATCATGGCCCGAAGGGAGTTGCCGCTCGGATCATACATTTTCACTGCGATCGACCAGCTCTCTCCCCCGGAGCGCGAGATCACCGCCCTTTGTTGGCAGGCACTTTCCCATGCCAGCTCGCAAATCACTCTCATCAACCACCCACAGCAGGTGCTTTGCCGCTACGAGCTGCTGGAAACTTGCTTCCAACTGAAGCGCAACTCATTCCGGGTATTTCGAGCCCCACAGTTCGCCAGTTGCACCAGGTTTCCCGTCTTTCTTCGCTTGGAACGCCAACATCTCGGGAGTCTTTCCGGTTTGCTTTACTCCAAGCGCGCCTTGCTTCGCGCTCTGGCCAAAGTATTGGCCAAAGGTTATCGCCTGCGCGATACGATCATCGTCGAATATTGCGACACGGCCGATTCGGCGGGCTTTTTTCAGAAGTACTCCGCCTTCATCGTCGGCGACATCATCGTACCGAACTCGATCGTTCATAGCGACGATTGGGTTACCAAGTGGGCAGTGCGATCCGCCGAGCCTGAACTGGTGCGGCAGGAAGTCGAGTACGTTGAAACCAATCCGCACGCGGATTGGCTGCGGCAAACCTTCTCCATTGCCAAGATCGGTTATGGCCGCATCGACTATGGCATCAAAGATTCCGTTCCGCAGGTTTGGGAGATCAACACCAACCCGACCATTACGCGGCGCATCTGGGACACGGATCCCGTTCGAGAGCAAGCAAGGCGGGTTCGCGCTCCCGTTCGCGACCGTTTCCTGCGCGGGTTTGAGGAAGCGTTCGCTGCCATTGACACCCCCGTCGACCCGGCCCAGATGATCCCAATCGATATTTCCGAAAGTTACCTTCGAAAACTGCAGGCCGAGAAGAGACTGAGATTACGAGTTGCTAAGAGAGGAGCCAGCGTCTCACGCGCTACGCGTTCTGTGTCCGCACTGTTGCGTCGGCTTCACCTGCGGTAGGCAAGTGCTGCGGGGTCAGACCCAGACTACGGTTTCTTGTGAGTGGCCGTGCGCAGGGAGGCGAACAAGCGCGGTGTCGTTGAGAGCCACTGTGTTGGATCGAACGGCTCCTGCAGCCAGCGAGATAAAGATGCTGTCAGGTGCGCGGAGACCCTTGAATCAAGGATCGCCCGACATCGATGCCGCCGCGCAGACCGCCAGTGTTGCAATCCCCGATCCGGGCGGATCGGCTGTCGCAGCCATCGGAACGAAGCTGCAGTGGTTTGGCGCCACAAACGTCGGGCCACGAATGACCAGCGCCGATCGCTCCAGATGGCTCTCCAACCATTGATCGGACGAAGCGCGTAAGGAATAGCCCAACGGCCAGACTCGATGAGCGCTCGCTTTGCTGCCTCTCCTGACGCGAGGATCCGACGGCGCATTGTGGCGGACGAAACATTCCGATCCGCTTTGGCGTCGACCAATGGAATGCAAGCAGCCAACGATGGGGACGGCGCCGCCTTCCGTGCCATTCCGGCCGCCAAGCCGGCATCGGAGTCACCAAACAGGGCAATCAAGTCCAACTGTTGCCGTTCTTCTATCTGGTTTGAATCGGGAGCAGATAGCGGAGGAAGTGGAATTTGCAGGAGCGTGGACACTTCCAGCTCCCGTTCGCGGGTCGGGGTGCTCTCCCAGTCCGTGAGCGGTTTGGGGGCTTCAAAGAGAGCTGAAATGTCGGCCATCGATTGCCTCGCGATTATCTCGTCGCTCTCGACCTCGTCAAAAGTTCGAGGCGGACAGAACGGTGCGATCGTTTCCAATTGAAAATCGCGTGCGACATCTGCGACCAGGCGCGCGGGCACGGGCCGGATCCGGTCCACATAGGCATTGATGAGCACGTGCTCGCAGAGCAGGTTTACGACGCGCGGGATCCCGCGCGCATAGAGATGAACTGCATTCATTGCCTCAGACGAGAAGACCGGGCATTCACGCCTGGCGCCGGCGATTCGCAGGCGCTCCTGGATGTAGCGATGGGTTTCCTCGAGCCTGAACGGAGCCGTATTACATCGGACCGCAATCCGTTGTCTGAGCTGGCACAGTTCAGGTCGCAGGAGGGTCTTTTCAAACTCCGGCTGGCCGGCGAGCACGATTTGTAACAGCTTTTCGGAAGGCGTCTCCAGATTGAGCAGCATCCGAATTTCTTGGAGCACGTCGAGCGACAAACCTTGCGCTTCGTCTACGATCAGCACCGCGGTCTTCCCCGCGCGATAACACTGGGACAACCATCGTTTCAGGGGAATGAGCGCGTCACCGTTCAGCCGTGAGTCGAACGTTACTCCAAATTCCGCCAAGATCAGTTCATATAGATGGCCGATTTCGAGATGCGGGTTAAAAATGAAGGCAACAGGTGTCTCCCGTTGACGCAGCCAGGCGAGCAGGCTGTTAATCAGGGTCGTCTTGCCCGTTCCGGCCTCTCCCGTTAACAAGATGAGGCCCTTGCGGGTTTGAATCCCGTAGGTCAGTTCCTCCACGGCCTTCTCAACCTGAGGGGTGAAGACCAAATATCCGGGATTCGGGTTGATGTCGAAAGGGCTTTCGCGGAGTTCAAAGAAGCTCTTATACATGTCCGTCTCGCCGGAGTTCTCGTACGCTTGATTGCGCACGCGATTCGAGCACGCTTACGCGGCCAAAGTTCAATCGATCTGGTGGGTTCGCTTCGTTCCGATTATGGCTCTTACTGAAACCGGAAAGACTCTCGAAATCAACTTCGAACTGTTACATCGTAACGCTCTTCCTGCCGTCGAGACAACCAATTTTGGCACCAAAATTTGGCACCAGAGACGAGCCCACCGCTCTGGAAAGGATTCGGCTGGTCAATTGGCCGGAGCTAGACCGGTTTTCGCCGAAGCCCTGCAGGAGAACCCCGGCAGAAATGGCGGTTCGCCCGCCCTACCATCCCCGTGTTTCCCTGGATGGCAATACTCGCACAAGTTCCGGTTCTTTGGGACATTCGCGTATGGTCCGAGACCCCCCGCACCTGTATACAAGAGACATTGAGGTTCCACCGTACTAGCCCGGCTGGAACCGGTTACAGAATCCCGGCGCAACAAACCCGAATGCCGGCGTTGCTCTGTTTCCTTTCGTTGATACCAGGAGATGAGATGAGAACTGCTTCCGTAGCGGGGATCGTGCTGATTGTTCTGGGTGTTCTGGCGCTTGTATACCAGGGAATTTCCTATACCAAGCGGGAACGCGTCGTCGACGTGGGTCCGGTCCACGCAACAAAAGACACGCACAAGACCATTCCCATTCCTCCCGTTCTCGGCGGCATCGCCGTAATCGGTGGGATCGCACTGCTGGTAGTGGGCGGCAAGCGTGAATAGCAGCCGCAATTCGAAAGCTGCACGTCACAATTCGATTCAAAAAGGGGGAGGAAATTATGATGCTGATTCTTTTCGTGGTTCTTCTGATCGCTTTGATTGGCGCGGTTCCGGCCTGGCCGTACAGCAGGGGTTGGGGATATTACCCGAGCGGTGGAGTCGGGTTGGTTCTCTTGATCGTCCTGATTCTTCTTCTTATGGGGCGTCTATGAGGTGCGCCTGAACCGGCTCCGCGGCGAGAAAAACGCTGTGCGGATCGTCCTTCAGGGGCTATACGGACTCGATCAGCGAAAGAGACTGGTCTCCGGCCCCTGAAGCTTCGTCGGGGAAGCAGCCAAGAGATTTCTCGGGAAAGAAAATTGGTGCGGTCGAGTGGATTCGAACCACCACGGTATTGCTACCGCCAGCCCCTCAAGCTGGTGCGTCTGCCAGTTCCGCCACGACCGCGCTTCGACAATCCTAATCGCCGCTCAATTGCTTGTCAAACAAGCGGCCATCGCAGTATGGGCGCGCAGCCACGTGAAAAGCCGTGCCCGGGGGCACGCCTTCAGCCCGGGCGCGCCAAGCTATTTCTGTGGCGGCTTTTGCTGCGGCTGGGGCTGCGTCGGAGGCGGCGCGGGCTTCTGTACCGGCAGCTGAGTCTTGGGTTTTGCGGGTGCCGGCGCCGACTGTGGGGTCTGCTCCAAAATCGAGCCAGTCGCGAGCGCTCCGGCCGGCGCGCGCTTCAGCGATAGAGCAAGCGAACTCATCATGAAGACGACCGCGCACCACGTGGTGGCGCGCGAAAGAAAGGTTGCCGCACCGCGCGGGCCGAATGCCGTCTGGCTGCCCGCACCGCCGAACGCTCCGGCCAAATCTGCCGCGTTACCGCTTTGCAGCATGATCACGATGATCAGCACGAAGCACACCAGGACGTGCAGCGTCACCAGCACGTACGTCACGTGCCAGCCCAGGTCGACCAAGGCGCACGCCGCAGCGAACGCTATGCCCCATTTTGCCCACGATGGCATCTCTAGTTCCTCAATTCCCTTCGAATCTTATCAGCCCGTGCCGGATCTGGCGGGGCGGTGCCGGCACGAGGGCGGGTCTCAGACCCGCCCCTACGAATTCCCTTCGCTACCGCCGAGGGCGGATCCTCGTTTCAAAGGCCCTAGAAGTTGACGATGGCTGCGAACGACTTCGCGTCAAGGCTCGCTCCGCCCACCAGCGCGCCATCAATCTCAACCTGCGCCATCAACCCCTTTATATTGTCGGGCTTGACACTGCCACCGTAGAGGATTCGCACCGCGGACGCCTGGTCGAGCCCAAACCGCGCCACCGCCAGCTCCCGAATATACCCGTGCGATTCAGCCGCGACTTCAGGAGTCGCTGTGCGACCGGTTCCAATGGCCCAAACCGGCTCGTAAGCGACAAGGATACGCGAGAAGTCTTCGCCGGTCAACGCAGCCATTCCGCCTTCGAATTGCCGTTTTAACACAGCCTGCGCCTGATTCCCTTCGCGCTCGGCGAGCGTTTCGCCGACGCACACGATCGGCATGAGGCTCGCCGCCAGCGCCGCTCGCGTCTTGCGGTTGACCCACTCGTCCGTTTCGCCAAAGTATTGACGGCGCTCCGAATGCCCGATAATCACGCCGCCGCATCCCATCTCGACCAGCATCCGCGCCGAAATTTCTCCCGTGAACGCGCCTTCTTTCTCCCAATACATATTCTGCGCCGCAACGGCGATTGGGCTTCCTCGCGCCGCCTCGACGGCCGTTTCCAGAGCGGTGAACGGCGGCGCCACAACGATGTCGCACTTCTGCGCTCCCGCCACCAGCGGCTTGAACACATCGAAAAACGCGCGCGTCTCCTCGCGCGTCTTGTACATTTTCCAGTTCCCCGCAATCACGGGCCTTCGCACTCGATCCTCCTCTTCATCGTTCTAGAACAGCGAAGTCTAGCGATTGAGCGTGCAGGAGGCAAGAAGCGCCGAACCTGTGTCTCGCTCAAATCTTTACTTCCCAGGGGCTGCGACGCGGATCACGTGGCCGCGACTGCAGAAGGACGGCCGAGGCACCGGAAGCGCAGGGACCCGCAGCGCCAGCGGCTAGGGCTTATCGGTGAGCGCGGCGACGCCGGGGAGGATGTCGCCGGCGAGGAATTCGAGGGAGGCGCCGCCACCTGTAGAGATGTGCGAAATTTGCGAGGCGAGGCCGGCTTGCTCGACCGCGGCCACAGAATCGCCGCCGCCGATGATGGAAGTTGCGCCCTTCGATTTTGTGGCGTCCGCGACAGCGCGTGCGATGGCCAGCGTTCCCTTCGCAAACGCGGGCTTCTCGAACATGCCGAGCGGACCATTCCACACGATCGTCCGCGCGGCGGAAATTTCCTTCTCGAATTCCGCGATCGTTTTCGGGCCGACGTCGAGGCCCATCCAGCCTTCGGGCGTGTCGTCGATGCTCGCCGTTTTCGTGGTGGACGAATCCGGCGACTCTGCCAGCACGTGATCCACCGGCAGCAGCAGCCGGAAATTGCGCGCCTTCGCTTCCTGCAGCAGGTCGCGAGCCAGATCGAGCTTGTCGTTCTCCACCAACGACTTCCCAACCGGCTTGCCCTGCGACTTCAGGAACGTGTACGCCATCGCGCCGCCGATCAGCATCGCGTCGGATAGTTTCATCAGGTTCCGTACCACTTCGATCTTGTCCGAGACTTTCGCGCCGCCCAGCAGCGCGACAAACGGCCGGTCGGGATTCGAAATGGCTTTGCCGAGATATGCGAGTTCCTTCTCCATCAGCAAGCCCGCGGCAGACCGGCGCACGAACTTCGTGATGCCCACAACCGACGCGTGCGCGCGGTGCGCCGAACCAAACGCGTCGCAAACGAAAAGGCCGTCGCACAACGCAGCGAGTTGCTTCGCAAATTCCGGATCGTTCTTCTCTTCCTCGGCATGGTAACGGACGTTTTCGAGCAGCAGCACGTCTCCATTCTTCAGCGCTTTACTCTTCGCCTCGGCGTCCACGCCTACGCAATCGGCCGCGAACGTGACAGGTTTCCCGAGCAATTCCTGCAAGCGCGCTGCCACCGGCTTGAGGCTATATTTCGGGTCGGGCTTGCCCTTCGGCCGTCCAAGGTGCGATGCGAGCACGAGCCGGGCACCGCGCTCGATGGCGAGGCGAAGCGTAGGGATGGTAGCGCGAATGCGCGTGTCGTCGGAGACTTTGCCGTCGTCAAGGGGCACATTGAAGTCCACACGAATGAATACGCGCTTTCCGCTTAGGTCCAGGTCCCGAATCGATAATTTGTTCATTTTGGCCTTCCGATGGTTTGGGTAAGCGATGTGTTCTCGAAAGGGGCGCAGCAAGCAGCGCCCCCACCGCGCAAACGGGCCGGCACGCGCGTTTCTCTGTGCCTTCGGTGGTGAACTCACAACGCGAAACCAAAACCGCCGGCGAGACGCCGGCGCCACAAGGACTCTACAGTTTCGCGGCGAAGAACTTGATCAGGTCGCGGCAGCGGCAGGAATAGCCCCACTCGTTGTCGTACCATGAAAGGACCTTCAGGCAATTCGAGCCGACGACGCGCGTGTAGCCCGCATCAACGATCGACGACCGCGAATCGCCGCGGAAATCGATGGAGACGAGCTCCTCTGTGCTATAGCCCAGAATTCCCTTCATAGGGCCGTCGGCCGCCTTCGCAAGCGCCGCATTTGCGGCCTCCGCGGTAACCGGCTTTTCCGTCATCACCGTCAAGTCCACGATGCTGACGTTTGGCGTCGGGACGCGCATGGCGTAACCGTCGAGCCTGCCCTTCAGCTCCGGGATGACCTGATGCAGCGCTTTAGCGGCGCCGGTGGACGTCGGAATCATGGAAAGAGCAGCAGCGCGAGCGCGGCGTAGATCCTTATGCGGAAGGTCGAGGAGCTTCTGATCATTCGTGTAGGAGTGGATCGTCGTCATCGTGCCGACGTTGATGCCGAACGTGTCATGAATCACTTTCGCGACGGGCGCGAGGCAATTTGTGGTGCAGGAGGCGTTCGAGACAACGTGGTGCTTAGCGGAATCGTATGTGTTTTGGTTGACGCCAAGCACGATGGTGGCATCAACCTCGGTGGCCGGTGCGGAAATCAAGACCTTCTTCACGGGCCCGCGGATGTGTTTGCGCGCTTCGGCGCCTTTGGTGAAGAGGCCGGTCGATTCCACCACGATCGAGGCGCCCACGGACGCCCAATCCAGCTCCGCCGGATCCTTCACCTTGAATACCTTGAAGCTCTTGTCGTCGACGGAGATCGTGTCGTCCGTATGGGTGACGTTGTTCGAAAGGTTTCCCAGGATGGAATCGTACTTCAGCAAATGGGCCAGCGTTTTCGCGTCCGTGATGTCGTTGACCGCGACGACTTCGATAGCGGGATCTCCCATTGCTGCGCGGTAGATGTTGCGGCCTATTCTTCCGAATCCGTTAATCCCTACTTTGATCGCCATTCTTCCTCTCATTCTGAGTGTAAGTTGCGTTCCAAATCCTTATGAGATGAGCGCCAGGGATGCCATGCGGCACGAGCGGCGCGTCAACGCTTGCGCGAGTCGAGGACTTCCTGGCCGCGAGGCAGCCAAAGTCCCCGGCGTTTCATCGTGCAGTGGTTCAGTTTCGGAGGCCGTGACTGCAGCCACCCGGAGTTGTGATCGATATCACACGAGTCTCTAAGGCAGTCGCGCGATGGGCTTTAGAGCGCGTTCTCCAGAACAAAAAAATGCTAGGGCACGCGGGGAGAAAAGTCAATTCGCGTGCGGGCGGGAGCCACAGATGGAACACCGTCGAAGCAGCGAACCAGTCAGAGGAACCGGCGCTGGAACGAGAATCAGTTCGTGTTGGTCGCCGATTTTGCGCCGGGATCGTTGAAGACTTCAACGCGAGAGACTTTCTCGTGGATGAAAATGACGAAGACCGTTTTGGCCGGCGGAGTGCCGTAGATCCAGGTTTCCGTGTCTTCGCCCTGCGTGTTGCGCTCGCGGACCTTGTGGTCGGCGCGTCCGAGCGCAGCGATGACCATTTCTTCGTCCATGCCCACCAGCGCGCGGTGTTCGCGGATGGCCTGCTGGATGTTTGGCGGCAGCGAGTCGAACCAGTTGACCGCAGCGGAATGCTTCGAAAAATCAAGCAGAGCGGAGAGATCGTGTTTCAGGTCATCGGGCGACAGATTGGGAACGGGTCGGCCATAGTCGAGGATGATCGTCGTGCCGCGACCTTCGTTGGGATGGTCCGCCATCGAAGGCGGAGGAAGATTGCCCACGCCGACCTGCAGGTGCTCGCGAAGATGAAACTTCCTCTTCCCTCCGCCATTGATCTGCACAGCGATTTCCTTGCCGCGAAATTCGATCGCAGTGATCTGCACCGTGTCGCCTGGATTCGCGATCGTGCCTTCGTGGCGGAGTTGGTACTGGAGCTCTTTCATGTTCAACGGCTTGCCAACGGCGACTTTGAATCCCTCTTTCTCATGCGGAAGGGGCTGGAGAGCCTTCGCGTACTCGCCATCGACGTAGCGGATGATCGCAAGTTTTCCTTCGTCGCCAAGATGGGTCGATCGTTTTTCATCATGCCCGGTGACACCGACGAACACTTCGGAAACCGAAGGGGCGTCGAACGCTTCCATGGTCAAACGAGGAGGAAACGGCAAACGGATGCCGGGAAGGTCCGGGACCGCAGCGCAAATCGCCAGCGCGGCTGCCGTCAGAAGAGTTGAACGGAAGTACATGTCGAGCCTTCGGCATCCATTTTAGGACTTCCTGCGGGCGATGCCAATGCGAATTGGAGGCGCCACGAGGGACGAGGCGCCGAGGGGGCGCGGACGGCGATCCTTGACGCCAGCGGCGGCGCCGCGTAGTATCACCCGACGACATGACTTCGGATCCGCTGATCGGGCAATCCCTTCTGCATTACCGGATTCTTCGCAAGCTGGGCGCGGGCGGCATGGGCGTGGTGTACGAGGCGCAGGACTCGCATCTCGATCGTCGCGTGGCGCTGAAGTTTCTCCCGCCTGAGATGGCGGAGGACAGCCAGCTCCTCGAGCGCTTTCAGCGGGAGGCGCGCGCCGCTTCTTCGCTGAATCACCCGAACATCTGCACCATCCACTCGATCGAGCGGCACGAGGGGCGGCACTTCATCGTGATGGAGCTGCTCGAGGGCAAGACCCTCGCGCAAACGATGAGCCATCAGCCTATGGAGATGGAGAAACTGTTGCCGCTGGCGATTCAGATCGCCGACGCCCTTGAATCGGCTCATGCCAAGGGGATCGTGCACCGCGACATCAAGCCGGCGAACCTCTTCATCACCGATCGCGGGCAAATGAAGATTCTGGACTTCGGCTTGGCCAAGATGAGTCGTCGCGAAGTGGCGGGGGTGCTGGCCGTGCAGGGTGCTTCGGTCGGCCAGGCAGAGACGCTGGCCGGCAACCAGCTCACCTCGCCGGGCACAGCCGTGGGGACAATCTCCTATATGTCGCCCGAGCAAGCACGCGGGCAACTGGTGGACGCTCGCACGGATATTTTTTCCGTTGGCACCGTTCTCTACCAGATGACGACAGGGACGCTGCCCTTTCAGGGAGACACTTCAGCGGTCATCTTCGACGCGATTTTGAACCGCGAAGCCCAACCGGCTGCAGAGCTCAATCCCTTGCTGCCTCCCGATTTTGTGCGCATTCTGGACAAGACTCTCGAGAAAGACCGCAGTCTGCGGTGCCAGACGGCCACTGAACTAAAGACCGACCTCAGCCGCCTGAAGCGCGACGTGGAATCCGGCAAGCGGCGCGCTAAGGAAAAGAGCGATTCCGATCCAGGCGTCCAGAAACAGCATGCGGGGAAGTCGGTCGCGGTGCTGTATTTCGAAAATCTGAGTGGGGCGAAGGAAGACGAGTATCTCCGCGACGGCATCACGGAAGATGTCATCACGGAACTCTCGAAAATCCGGGGACTCAACACGTTCTCGCGCCCCACCGTTCTGGCCTTCCGCGATAAGGCCGTGACGCCGGCGCAAATCGGGCAGCAACTCGGCGCCGCGTACGTCCTGACTGGAACGCTGAGACGGGCCGGCGCGCGTCTGCGCATCAATGCACAGCTGGTGGACACGCGGACGGATTTCCCGCTCTGGTCGGAGCGCTTCGATCGCGAGATGAAGGACGTTTTCGAAATCCAGGACGAAATGGCGCGCAAGATCGCCGAGGCCCTGCGCGTGACGCTTTCCCCGCAGGAACTCGAGGCCCTAGCCGTGAAGCCGACGGAAAACCTGCAGGCGTACGATCTCTTTCTGCGCGGCAAGCGCTACGCTCGGCGTCAGACGCGCCAGGACCTGGAGTTCGCGCTGCAGATGTTCGAAAACGCGGTCGCGATGGATCCCAGTTTCGCGCTGGCGTACGCCGCGTGTGCCAACGCGTGCGCCATGTTCTACTGCAACTACAGCCGCGATCAATTGTGGGTCGAACGCGCGCGCGAAGCATCGGGCAAGGCCGTGGCCCTGCGCTGGGATTTACCCGAAGTGCAGGTCAGCCAGGCGTGGGTGCTGTACGCAGCGGAACTCCACAACGAGGCCGTGCGGATGGTCAAGAAGGCGATTGAGCGCAAGCGCGATTGCGAAGGCGCATATTACATGCTCTGCCGGGCCTTGTTTGCGGCGGGACGCTACCAGGAAGTGGTGGACGTTGCGGAAGTGGCGATCGAAGCGAGCGGCGAGGACTACAACGTTTACGTTCCCATCCTGAATTCGCTCGGATCGATGGGCAAGGAGGAAGCCAAGCGCAACATGAGCCAGAGATTCACGTCCGCACTCGAGGACCATTTGAAACACGTCCCGGAGGATGCCCGGGCGCGCGTCCTGCTGGCAGCCGACTACGCCGAGTGGGGGCGCGTGGACGACGCTTTGCGCGAACTGAATCTGGCCGTTACTCTCCGCGCCAATGAGGCTTCGATTCTCTACAACGCGGCCTGCGTCTACTGTTCCCTGAAAAGAAAGCCGGAGGCCATAGCTGCTCTACGCAACGCCTGGGAAGCCGGGTTCAAGGACCCCTTGTGGGCGCGCCGCGACCCCGACCTCACTCTTCTTCACGGCGATCCTGAGTTCGAGCGCCTCTATCCGGATAAGCCTGTATCGATGCCGGTTTCCGGCACTCAGGCGTCCAGCTCCCAGTAACCTCTCCCAAAGACGGGCGTCTCATCGCGAGCGCCACTCCACCCGCCAGGCAAGGAAGGCAAATGGCGGTCACAACGCTTCAGAGATTTTGCCAAAAGAATCTGTCAGCCAACTTTTGACACCCAAGCGCGTGTGTGTTCAGATGACGCCGGAGAATTCACATGCGGCAACGCCGTCTAACGCTGTTGATCGCGGCACTGTTTGTAATTTTTCTGGTCATTGTTCCGCTTTTCTCGGCCGGTATCGGGCTCGTGGTGGATTTAATGTGGTTCGATCACGCGGGCTTTCGCGAGATCTTCGTCACGATCCTGAAGACGCAGAGCTGGCTGGGCTTTTTCTGCGGAGTCATATTCTTGCTGCTCAGCGGCCTGAACCTCTGGGCCGCGCGGGGCGTGGCGCACCGTTCGGGATACGTGACGATCGCGCGGACGATCGAATTTCCGGCAATCGACAAGCTTCCCGCCGTTTTCCGGCGCTTGCTCTGGCTGGGCCTGGTGTTCGTGGCGTGGCTGGTTGCCCAATGGTCGGCGACGCACTGGAAGGATTATCTCTTCGCGACGCACGCCGTCCCGATGAGGCAGAGCGATCCGATCTTCGGGATCAGTCTGAGCTTTTACCTCTTCCGGCTGCCTTTTCTTTTCTTCCTGTACCATCTGGCGCTGGTCATCGTGGCGATCAGCTTGGTGACGGCCGCGGCGCACTACTTCTTCGAAGGAGGGATATGGATTTCGCCCCGCGGTTTGGGGGTGGGCCGAAACGCGCGCGCGCACTTGATGATTCTCGGCGGCCTCTTTTTCCTGCTGCTCGCCTGGCGGGCACGACTGGGCATGTTCAATCTCGTCTACGCGCCCACCGGACTCGTGTACGGCGCCGGTTACACGGATATTCACGTGGGCTGGCCGGTGTTGTGGATTCAGTTGGCGCTCTGCGTGATCGCCGCGATCGCCTTTTTTGCCGGTGCGGCGAAGGGTGAAACGCGTCCGGCACAATATGCGGTCGGCGGAGTGATCGGGGTCGCGATCCTGGGAGGTCTGATCACTCCGGCCCTCGTGCAGCGATATCTTGTCGCGCCCAGTGAACTTGAGAAGGAGGCGCCATACATCGCGCGCAACATCAAGTTTACGCGCCAGGCGTACGGGCTCGAGATGTTCGACGAACGAGATTTCCCGGCGATGCAGGACCTCACCGCGGCGTCCATCGACCAGAACACAGCCACGATGCGAAATCTTCGCCTGTGGGATCACGAGCCTCAGCTCACCACGTTTCAGCAGCTTCAGGAGATCCGCACGTACTACGACTTCGCGAATGTCTTCGACGATCGCTACATGATTCATTCACAACTGCGGCAGGTATCGCTGTCGGCTCGCGAACTCTCGGCGGACAGCTTGCCGGATCCGAACTGGGTAAACCAGCACCTGATCTACACACACGGATACGGTTTATGCCTCGGCCCGGTGAACGAATCGACGCCGGACGGCCTGCCCGTGCTGTTCATCAAGGACATTCCGCCGGTTTCGTCGATTTCGCTTCAAGTGACGCGCCCAGAAATTTATTACGGGCAACTCTCCAACAACTACTGCCTGGTCAAGACTAGCGCCAAGGAATTCGATTACCCGTCCGGTGAACAGAACGTCTATCAAAGTTATCAAGGATCCGGCGGCATACCGGTCGGCGGATTCTGGCGGCGGCTGATTTTCGCGCTGCGCTTCGGCGACATTGACATTCTCCTCTCGGGATACATTCAGCCCCAGAGCCGCATCATGATTTATCGCCGCGTGCTGGATCGCGTGCAGAAGCTGGCGCCGTTTCTTTCTTTCGACAGCCATCCCTACCTGGTCGTCAGGGATGACGGATCGCTGCAGTGGATCGTGGACGCGTACACAACGTCGGATCAGTACCCTTACTCCGACCCGACGCCGGGCATGGGGAATTACGTCCGCAACTCCGTGAAAATCACGATCAGCGCCTACGACGGGCGAGCGACCTTCTACATCGCCGATCCCTCCGATCCATTGATCCAGGCCTATCAGCGAATTTTCCCCGGTGTCTTTCACCCACTCTCCGACATGCCATCCGACCTGCGAGCGCACATCCGCTATCCGCAGGATTTCTTTGGCGTGCAGGCGGCCAAGTACGCCGTGTATCACATGACGGACCCCAGCGTCTTCTACAGCAAGGAGGATCTGTGGCGGGTTGCGACGCGCATGGTGAACGGGTCGTCCACGCCGATGAGCCCGTATTACGCCGTCATGAAGCTGCCTGACGTTGGGAAGACGGAGGAATTCATCCTGATGGTTCCCTTCACGCCGGCGCGCAAGAACAACATGATCGCCTGGATGGCGGCGCGCTGCGACGGCTCCAATTACGGCAAAGTTCTGGTTTTCGCGTTTCCCAAGGAAAAACTGATTTACGGCCCCGAGCAGATTCAATCGCGCGTCAACCAGAGCCCGGCGATTTCGCAACAGCTCACGTTGTGGGATCAGGGTGGATCGCGGGTGATTCGCGGTACGCTGCTGGTCGTTCCGGTGCAGAACGCGGTGCTCTACGTCGAGCCGCTCTATCTGGCAGCGGAGGGAGGCTCTTCGCTCCCCCAATTGAAACGCGTGATCGTGGCCTATTCCGATCAATTGGTGATGGAACCGTCGCTGGGAGACGCCCTGAATGCGATCTTCGGCGGGAACGGGGAAGGAACCGCCGGCGCCAACGCGCAAACAGCCGGGTCTCCAGGAACGGTTCCTTCTGCGCCCGCTAAGGCCATTCCGGCTTCGCTTGAGAGCCTCATCCAACAGGCCAACCAGCATTTCGAGCAGGCTCAGGCGGACCTGCGCAAAGGAGACTGGGGCGGCTATGGTCAGGAAATACAGAAACTTGGCGAGATTCTGAAGCAGATGCCGGCGAAACGACAAAGGTAGCCCATAAACCGGCCTCTTGGGGACGTAACATGCTGTCGCACCAGCACTTTAGTACTTTCGGACCAGCGATTTTGGCGACCAGTCCTATCGCTGGCCACTAGCCCGGCCTCTACTCTGCAGCTGTGACGGGCGGCGAATTCTTGCCCCTCGTCCGACTCGACAAAAACTGGGGAGTGCTCTTCCTTTGCAACTGAGAACTAAATTCCTGTGCTCGCTGGTTCTGATTACTGCCGGGCTTACCTGCGCCACGCTGCTGGTCGTGCGCCATAACGTTCAGGTGCACCTGCAAAGAGAGACTGAGCTAGACGCACGCAGCGCGATCCGGACGTTCGAGGTGATTCAGCACCAGCGGGAGCTGGAGTTGAGCCACACAGCCGACCTGCTGGCGACCCTGGCGGAAATCAGGAATGAGGATGCTTCCATCATCCAGGACTCGAGCGAGGATCCATGGCAGTCGGACTCCTGCAATCTCTTTGCGCTCGCCGATCCGAGCGGCAAGATCATCGCCTTGCACACCACGACTCCGGGGTTTCCTCGCAACGCTGCGGAAAAGATGTTTCGTCTTTCCCTCAAGGCGCACACGGCCTCGCGCTGGTGGTACGGAGGCGGTCGGCTGTTTCAGGTCGTGCTCCAGCCGGTCTTCAACAGGGATCTTCCCCGAAAACCTCTAGCGGGTACCGTAATTGTGGGCCACGAAATAGACACGAGCGCAGCCAGCGCGCTACGCGCCACCTCCGCGAGTCAGATCATATTTCGCTACGGGCCTGACGTGGTTGTTAGCACGCTCTCTCCTCTCCAAGAGGAACAATTCACGCAAGAGATTCAGGGGCAAGCGGGTCGGGAACAGGTCGGGCTCGACGACGAGGTCTTTCTGGCAAAAACGGTGGACCTAACTCCTCCCGGCCAGAGCCCTGCGGTGACTCTGACGGTACTGAAATCAACGAGCGAGGCAGCCGTCTTTCTGAACAGGCTGAATCACCTGCTGCTCGGATTGGGGTTCCTGGCGGTGCTCGCGGGGGCCGGGCTGGTGTACTTGATCTCGGACGCTTTCACGCGGCCGATGGCACGGCTGGCGCAAGGCGTTCGCGCACTCGAACAGGGCGACTTCTCCTATCCGCTGGATGCCAGCGGAAACGACGAAGTAGCGCAAGTGACCGGCGCTTTCGATCGGATGCGCGGTACGCTGCAACGAAACGAGGGCAACCGGCAACGGCTCGAAGGCCAGCTGCGCCAGGCGCAGCGCATGGAAGCGATGGGACGCCTGGCCGGCGGCGTCGCACATGACTTCAACAATTTGTTGACGGTAATCAAAGGGCACAGCGGCCTTCTGGTTGAACGCTTGAGGATTGGCGATCCTTTGCGGGAAAACACGCAGCAAATCGCGAAAGCGGCCGATCGCGCCGCTTCCTTGACGCGTCAACTGCTGGCGTTCAGCCGGATGCAGGTCCTGCAGCCCAAGGTACTCGACCTGAATGCACTCGTCGCCGACATGGGAAAGCTGATGGCCCGGCTGATCCGGGAGGACATCGTCTTCGCTTTCCGGCCGGGCGATTCGCTGGGACGGGTCAAAGCGGATCCGAGCCAGATCGAGCAGGTGGTGCTGAACCTGGTGGTGAACGGGTGCGATGCCATGCCGCGCGGAGGGAACTTAACCGTTGAAACGCGCAACGTCACCGTGGATGAAGGGCTGGCGCGACGCCGCCCTCCTATGCCGCCGGGGCGATACGTGGTGCTCAGCGTTACCGATACAGGCGAAGGAATGGACGCGCGCACGAAGGCTCGCATCTTTGAGCCGTTCTTCACGACCAAGGACCTGGGTAAAGGGACAGGATTGGGGCTGGCCACGGTTTACGGTGTGGTGAAGCAGAGCGAAGGCTTCATCTGGCTGGACACCGAACCGGGCAAAGGAGCGCGCTTCGAGGTCTATTTACCGTACGTTAGCGCGCCTGCGGAAAGCATTCGGCCGGAAGAACCGGGGGCGGAGCCGATCCGGCGGAGCAAAACCGTCCTGATCGCCGAGGACGAGGATGCCATCCGGGAACTGATGTGCGAATTCCTGAAGTCGGCAGGTTATACGGTGCTGGCAGCCGAGGATGGCGCCAAAGCACTCGCCATCGCGAATCAGGCAGACGGCCCGATACACGCGTTGCTGACGGACGTCGTGATGCCGAATATGCGCGGACCGGAGCTCGCCGAACGGCTCAGGCGCAGCCGTCCGAAGATCAAGGTGGTCTACGTCTCCGGCTACCTCGAGTACGAACGGGGCAACGGAGAGTTCCTCGCAGACGGTTTCTTCCTGCAAAAACCGTTTTCGCGGGACAGCTTAATCGCCAAAGTGGGCGAAGCACTAGCTCTCGAATCCGTTGCTTCCGCGCCCGCCGCCCAGCAAGTCTGATCTACATCCCCGGAAATCCGTTTGCGATCTGCTAGACTGCTTCCCGTCCGCGAGCCTTTACTGCGGCGGTTGCTTGGCTGCATCAGGCCTATCCCGGCGATCGTCGCCGCACCAAAATCCGGTGCGGTAGCAAGTAAGTGAATCCAACAAACAATTCCCACCGCGTGGATGTGCTCGTCAGCCCTCGATTGAAACCACCGTCAAGGACGAGATTTGGCCGCACATTGTAATTCAGCGCCCATAGACTGCCAACCGTGTTGCTTCGGAGAAAAGGCTGCGTGAAGTGCCATATCTCTCCGGAGATTCCCCATTTGTTCACAAGCGAATGCGAAACGGAGAGAGTCTGCCCGAATTGGGCGCGGCGAATCGAACCGTCGACGACCTCGTTGAAGAGATAGTTGGTGTCGTAGTGAAAGCCTTTCAGGTCTGCGCTGATCAGAAGGAGCGCCGAATTCTTGAAGCTGCCGATATCGAGGTCCGGCGCGTTTCCGCCGTAGACTCGCCGGAAATAACTGAATGCAACTGTCGGCCGCGCGCCTTCCCCCTGACGGACAACCGCCTGGAATCCAAGATCCACGTCTCCCGCTGCGTTCGTCGACTGATTTTGTGCGTTGGAGTGCGCATACGGTTCCGCCGCGGCCAACAATTCGAGGCGACGAGCTACCGAAAACTTCACGACCTCGTTGATGCTCGACTGCGAAGAGACTTCCGGAGAATGCCACGCACTCAACAGTCCTGTTTCAAATTGGACGTAGCCGACGGGAGTCAGCGTCGCGGGCGTGGAGACGGTTGGCCTGCCGGGGTTGGCGGCGGCCGTCCCGCGTGCTGGCTCGGGTTGTTGTGGCGTTCCGTCCGGCTGCTGTGCCCTTACGGAAATCGATACGAGGGCCAAAGACAAGAGCAACGGGAAGAGGGGACGAATGGTCATATTCCGGTCGCGCGGCTCATTTCGCCCTCAAAAGAAGGACGGGCACGTTGACCCTGTGCTGAACGCGGCTAGCCGTGGCGCCTAAAAGGATGTCCGCCAGGAAACGATGCCCATGGGTACTCATGGCTACGAGGTCACAGCCTCTGGTCTCGATCCATTTGAGTATTTCCTTGGCGGGCTCGCCGAAAGCCAGTTCAGCCTGCGCGGGAATGCCTGCAGTCTGAAACTCCGCCCTGACCTTTTCGAGGTATGCCGCGTCTTCGCCGATTTCGGGACTGACCGCGTCCGGGCCGTAGGTTCTGGCCGCCCAGCCGTCGGCCACGTGAAGCAGCACCAAGTGGCTTTGCGCGAGCTTGGCGAGCTGTTTAACGTGCTCGATGATCGCCCGATCGCTCGGCGTTCCATCCAGGGTCATAAGTATCTTTTCGTACATGTGTGGCTCCAGTCGTGCCGCGTGTGCGTCAGCCGCCAATGATGACGTGCCAGGCCGCCGCGAGCGACGCCGGCAAGCCATAGATGTCCATCGCCGTGATCAGAATTGCACTGGTCCATCCTGTGATCAGCAGAAACCAACCGTTCTTCCACTTCCCCATGCGCTTATGCGAACTGGTGAACTGCAGGAGCGGGAACATGGCGAACGGAAGCTGCAACGCCAAGACCACCTGGCTGAGCGTCAGCAGATCCGTGACGCTACTGTCTCCACGCAAGCCGATGATGAATACCGCGGGCAGAATCGCCAGCGTACGAGTGATGAGGCGCCGCACCCACGGCTGGATGCGCCAGTGCATAAAGCCTTCCATCACCACCTGGCCAGCGAGCGTACCCGTGATCGTGCTGCTCTGCCCGCTGGCCAGAAGGGCCACTGCAAAAATGGTGCTGGCAACCGTGGTTCCCAGCAAAGGCGCCAACGTCAAATATGCGACGCGGATCCAATCACTGTTGGCGCTGAACCGGACCAGATGGCCGCCGGCCACGACCACGTTTTCCTTGCCAAAGAACACAGTTGCCGCCAGCACCAGAATCGCCGCGTTAACGAAAAAGGCGATGGTCAGCGCCGCGGTTGAATCGATCGTGTTGAACTGGATCGCGCGTCGAACGGACGGTTCATCCTTCTGCAACTGGCGGCTCTGCACGAGCGCGGAGTGCAGGTAGAGATTGTGGGGCATCACAGTCGCGCCGATCATGCCGATCGCGACATAGAGCATTCCCGCTTGACGAAATTCCGGCGAGATCAGCGCCCGTCCCATCTCGAGGAAACTGGCGTGAGTCTGCGGGAGAACGAAGATTTCGATGAAGTAGCAGATGCCGATGGTCGCGACGAGCAGGAGGACTATGGCTTCGATGGTACGCATTCCAAACCGTTGCAGGGCCAGCAAGAGCAGAACGTCAAGGCCGGTGATGATGACCGCCCATAACAGAGGGATGTGGAAGAGCAGGTTGAGTGCGACGGCGCTGCCCAGCACCTCGGCCAAGTCGCAGGCGCCGATGGCGACCTCGCTCATGAGCCAGTTCGGCCAGCGCGTCCATTCGGGATACCAGTCGCGGCAGCACTGCGCCAGGTCTTTCCCGGTGACCACGCCCAATCGGGCGGAGATCACTTGCATGAAGATGGCCATAATGCTGGCCAGGGCGACTACCCACAGAAGCCCGTATTTGAACTGTGCCCCACCTTGCAGGTCCGTTCCCCAGTTCCCCGGGTCCATGTATCCGACACTGACGAGAATCGCCGGCCCCACGAAGGCGCGCCATTGTTCCCAGAAGCCGGCCTGGTGGGGCGGCACCTCGACGCTGTTGTGCAGACCCTCCAATGAAAGGTGAACGCCACGCGGATCGTTGGTTCCCAACCGCCCCTCCAAACTTCGCCTCAGTATACTATGGAGTGTTAACTATAGCTAACTAAGACTTCGATGGAGAGACCCAGATCTTCTCCGCGGCGGGGCCGCCCAGAACGATAGCACCCGCGGATGTATCGATCGAGAGCGTCTGGTCGTAGCTGCGCTCGCGCAGGTATAACACGCTACCGGGACGGATGCCTCGTCGATGCAGCAATTCGCCCAGATTGGAATCCCTCTCATACACGCTCGCCACCCTGTAGCTCCGGCCGGGCTCCGCCTCCGACAGCAGTTTGTACCCCTGCCTGCGCTTGCGCGCCGGACTGTCGACGATCGCGGAATTGCCGTGGGGACAGATTCCGCCCCGGCCCAGTGTCTTGACCAACAGCGACTCGAATTCCGCCGAGACCGCATGTTCCAGTCTTTCGGCCTCGTCGTGGGTGCGATACCAAGGCATGCCGAAGATCTCCGTCAGCATGCGTTCGATGAGGTGATGTCGAACGGCGATCCTTTTTGCGATTCGGCGCCCCGCGTGAGTCAACTGCACGCGGCCGTCCTTCCGCACGTGCACCAGCCCGTCGCGAGTTAACCGGCGCAAAGCCATCGTGACCGCGGGGGGCGAAACGCTGAGCCAGTTCGCGAGCGTCGCGGAGATGACGGCGTCGCCCTCGCTCTCGGATTCGAAAATTGCTTTGAGATAGTCTTCTTTGGAGACGGTGATCACGGCGTGAGGCGATTATACTCGCGCGACGCAGCGCTCGGTAACGCCATCATGCAAGTGCCCGGTAACCGCTCAGCACGGCTTTGCGCGGGAAGGACCTTGGATCGACTTTCAACAACTTGGAGAGCGGGCGCAAGGAGTAGCTCCTCACGGAGCAGCGCGATGGGCGGAGGTGTTTGTCGCTTTTTCGTTCTCTTTTTCGATTTTCTGCTGGGCGAGAAAGGGCTCGAAGCAACGGCGGCAGCGCGCTTCGTACATCCCGCCCGCGCCGACCACGATGAGTTCCTCCGATGCGACCAGGCGTTGCGTGTGCACGGCGGGATTTCCGCACCGCATGCAGATCGCCAGAAGCTTCGTGATTTCTTCGGCGACGGCGAGAAGGTGCGGCATCGGTTCGAACGGGCGTCCCATGAAATCGGTGTCGAGGCCGGTGACAATCACGCGCTTGCCGAGGTCGGCGAGCTTGACGCACGCGTCAACCAACGAATCGCCAAGGAACTGCGCTTCGTCGATGCCGATCACTTCGGTGCGGGGTGCGACCTTGTCGAGAATGTCGCTGCCCGATTGGACCAACTCGGACGCGATCTCGAGGCCAGAGTGCGAGACGATTCCGTTCTTAGAGTAGCGCTGGTCGATCACCGGTTTGAAGATTTGCACGCGCTGCTTGCCAATTTCCGCGCGACGCAACCGGCGAATCAACTCCTCGCTTTTGCCGGAAAACATCGGCCCGACAATCACTTCGATCCAGCCCATGTTGCCCTTCACAATGTCCACGACGTCGCCTCCCGGCGCGTAGGCTACCACAGTCGTGCCGTGGAGAATTGCGGAAGAATGGAATCCAGCCGAACGCGAGAACACGGAGTCTCTCGAACGGAGCGGCCGCTCGAGGAAGGTCCTTTTTGCGGCCTCCGTGACCTCGCGAATGTTGGCCGCCTGAGTACACATCTCGATTGAAGCCGGAAGGGGCGCAGCAAGGAGCACCCTAGGACGCGTCGCCAGAATATGCGGCGCGATTGAAGAAAGGGGCGAAGGCGTTGATGACGGCGACGCGAAAGGCGTCCTGTCGCGTGATGATGTTGCGCGTGAGGATGCCCCAGGTGCCTTGCGCGTCGCGAATTCCGCGGCCCCTGGCAAAGGCGTCGATTGCTTCGGAGAGCTCGACACCATCGTCCACAACAGGCTTAATAAGCTGCTCAGGCGTTGAAACTGCGCCGGATTGCCCGAACGCGGCGCGGCCGTTCGTGTCCGCGACGTAAGCCCAATTCTCGAGGAAAACCAGACGCGTCGAGCCATCTCGCACCACGTCGAGTCCGCCCTCCAGTCCGACAAAATACTCCCAAGGCTCGTTCTTTTCGTGCGCGATGCGAACGAGCGCTTCGACGCGTCGGCGTGCTCCGGCCATGATTTCCTCTCGCGAAAGAGGGGTGTGGCGGACGCCGCTGGGGACTTCGACCGCGGCCATATCGAACTGCGCGCCGCTGTCGAGGACGGGGCCTACGACCGTAAGCGCTTCCCAAACGGCGTTCAGCTTGGGCCTGCGCATAGTGCCCACCGCGACGATGATCTTCTTCATTTGATGCGGATTGTATCAGGCTTCGCAACGCTGGGAACCCGGTCAACCAGACACTCAGGATGAAGCGTCATTTCTTCTTTTGCATCTGTGCGAATCGAGCTTGCATTTCGTTCAACGTCGGTTGGAGCTGCGAAGAATCGCGCGGGCAGTTGTAGAAGATCTGGCGGAAGTCCATTCCCGCCGGCGTGCCGCCGAAAGTCTTGTACGCACCTGGAAGCGGAGGGCCCCCTGGTTCTCCTGCCGCCGGAATCACGGCGGGCAGTTGGAGCGCATACATACTGCCTCCGGCGAGCACCTCATGGGAATAGTTCATCAGCCAAAGGCAGTTGTCACCATCCTCGATCATGCTCGCCGACACGATGGCCCAGCGGCCGGCATCGGACGGCGAAGGCTGTTGGCAATTCCAGAACTGCGCCCCGCTCACGTACACGGTGGGATCGGAGAAGCCGTATTCGTCCACCAGCACGTTCTCCAGGCGGCGCTGCTGGACGAAACGCTCCGCTTCGGGCAGAGACTGATTCCAATCGAGATTGGAATCGTTGACAAGCGTGTACCCCGGCCTGTCGAAACTGAGGCTGTTCAGAAATGGAATGCAGTGCGGGTAGGCGCGAATCGCGGTCACGATCGAAACGGCCGCGAGTAAGACCGCAACCCCTTCCAAGATTCTCGCGCTCCTCCAGCCTGCGCGCTTGAGTTCCTCGAGGGCGTGAGGAATTGGCGCGAGTGCCAAAATGATCAGCGCAATCGGGACAGTGAAATGCCGAATGCTGAGATCCAACCGGCTCAAAAGGCACGCCACAACAAACACTGCCAGGAAAACCCAAAGCGCGGGCCAGTGAAACCGCAACTCAGCTGGAATAACAGAGCCGCGTGGAAGTTTGCGCTTCGCGATGGCGGCGACGGCCGCGGCAAGAACGAGGAGAACGAGAAAGGCGAGCGTCGATTTCAAGATGAAGAGCGCCGGGAAATAGAACCAGACGCCATGCGGGCACGAGTGGCCGAGGATGAAAGTGCCGCGGCTGGACATCAGGAGGAACACGGCAAGCCCGCGGAGATAAAGCCACGGCGGCATCAGCAAGCGCCGCGCAAACAGCCCCACGACGCCCGTTCCGAGGCGCTGCAGCGAATCCGTCGGCTGCTTCCACGACAAAACAAAATACACCGTCAGAATCAGCGGCCCGAAAGCCAGGAACGCGGGATAGCTCACGT
>Ga0070733_10000787_pt1 | contig 24709 bp, 20 predicted proteins | sample Coa_R1_9_FD_66450 | JGI IMG/M metagenome (GOLD analysis project Ga0070733, IMG submission 66450) | Surface soil microbial communities from Centralia Pennsylvania, which are recovering from an underground coalmine fire - Coalmine... | ecosystem: Environmental > Terrestrial > Soil > Unclassified ...
CGCGCCAGCCGGCAGCGTTCAGGACCTGGATCGAGGTGGCGCCGGCGTTCGCTGTGCTGGACAGCTTCGTCCAGGAATTGGTCCGGTCACCGTGAAGATTGAGGGTTCCGCCCATGAGCATGATCCCGCGGTCCACGCGGTCCGTCGTTCCACCCACTCCACTGATGTCTTCGCCTTTGACGTTGTCGGTGAGGGTAATGGTCGCATTGCGCGTGTGGGGCTTGGCTTCCGTGCCAATCTCCAACTCCCCGTGCACCATGATCCACTCGGTGGTCAGTTCGAGGTCCTTATTATCTGCGAAGCTCAGTTTGCCGTTGATTGTCAAACCGTGCAGCGCCGGCGGAGTGACATCGAGGACTACGTCCATGTCCCTCCCGATGGTGACAAGGTCGTCTTTGGCCGGCACCTTTTTGTCAGGCCAAGTGGCTGGATCAGACCAGCGTTTCCCGCTGGTCGTCGAAGAAGTTTTTTGTTGAGCCTTAAGGGCGGCGTATCCGCCGAGGACTAAAAAGGCTGGAACCAGCAACGAAAGGATCAAATGTGTGTGTTTTCGCATCGTTAGGCCTCCATGCACGATCATGTTACGCTACTGTCTCCCGCGAGGATCGAACGAGGTATAGCCAGGGACAATTTTACACCCATCCTCAGCGGGACAAGATCCTCTGGTTTCAACGTATTCGGCCTGCGGATGGGTTTGCGGAGCACAGGACTGAAGGCATCTGAGCACGGCGGTTCGGACGCCAGAGCCGCCGGGTGCCAGTCACGATCTGGCGTGCCTTACAGACACCCTCCGAATTTTCTTGGATCAACGAGCTTTGTCCTGCGCTTCCGTTCACCCGCTCACCTGCACTTTGGGCAGGTGTCTGCCAACTTCCTCCGACCCGACGTCTTGCCAACTTCCGAGTTGCGCGTATTCCGCCCGAAGTGAACGCATCGGTAAACACTTCGCGTCAAGCAGGATCTATCGGTATTTGGGCTGCCAAACAGGTTTCCAGGGCCAGGATTCTTCTGCCGCAGCCGACCGGCAATCCTCCGAATCCTCTCTCTGCAAGCTCGCGTTAACGCTAAGGAATATGTTCACACAAGCCAAGCGACATACGCCTCTGCCGGTCTGTCTTGAAATCTCAATTGCTCGCTTTGCTGGGAGACGATACACGCTTCATTGTGTCGTGTACAGAGTGCTTACCTCGCTTGCTGAGAGTACCCGGTTGAACACCTGAACCTCATCCAGTTTGCCAAAGAAGGGGTCACCGTTGTAGTAGGTAGCACCGAGCGTCAGCGCATTCGCTGAGTCGTCCGGCACTGATCCAGAACAATTCTGTGAATTCGCTGTTACAGCTACGCCATTGACGTAAATTACGATGCCGGCGCCCGTGGTAGAACCGTTCCAGGTCGCCACAATCTGGCTCCATTGATTTAACGGCGCGGCATTCGCGGGCGAGTAAGCCTGCACCTGTCCGCTGGCACAGACGCGACTGAACAGTATCCCCCCGTTTGTGAAGAACCCGAATGTCCACATGCCCTTATCAATGAAGACCTGATTGGCGTTCAGACTCGTCGGGTAAATCCAGGCTACTACGCTCATGCCGCCGGGCCCCTGGGACTGGAGGTTGTTGAGCGAAGGAGAACCGGGGACGTTGGCGAACCCACCACTCCCTCCGAACAAAAGCGCGTTGCCAACCCTACCCGTCGTCCAGGTTGGAAGTGGCGTTCCGGAAAGTGTGCCAGTATTGCCGTTGCCCGAGGAATCCGTCGCGGTTGCGCCGGACCCTTCGTCCAGATGCCAGTAGCCCTGGCTCGCGGTCAGTGGAGCGATAATGTCTGCCAGTTGCGAGCGAGCTGACTCCCAATCGTCAGGTTTGTTGCTCCAACTGACTGGGCCGATGAAGTAGCTGCAATCGGATAGGTCGTGGCATTGGTTTTCCCACAACGCCTGAGGCACCATTGAATTGACCAGATTCGTGACCGCCGTCGGGTTAATCGCATTCGCCAGCGTCAGGTAGTCCACGTCCTGGATGCCGCGCCGCCAATGTTTCAGGCGAAGACTCACAATCGGCCCGCTGATACCGTATGAATAGGCTGGAAAGACCCCATCTGTGCCGGGGTAGAACGTTACACCATTTCCGTTGCTGCCGCCCACCTGGCCGTACATAGGGTCAGCGCTGGTTTGCCCAAATGTATCGGCGGTTACAAACACGTTGGTATTCCCCCGGCCCCGCTGATAGTCGTTGTAGTATGTCGTCTCCCAGATAAACGACCGATCCACCTGTTTCTTATATTGTCCCCAAGGTAGCTCGCGCACTGACGTGCCCTCGTCTTCAATGATCGTTGATCCCCCGCCTGGGCGCCCGCCATTGTATACGTACAGCCTCCTGATCGGCTCTGATGCAAGGATTGTATTCACGTTCGTTTGATCATCCGAAGACGTTTGCGAACTAAAATACCACTGGGAAGTCGGGTCGCCTAACACCGTGCCGACCGCACTACTCAAAGACTGCGTCGCCAGGGTGTGCAGGTTGTGACCTGCCCCGGTGATTCCCTGCCACCACTGGAGTTGTGTAGCCAGCGTTGGAGTGTTGTTCTGGCAGTAGACCTCATCGCAGAGGTAAACAAATCGTTCGGTGGAAGGAGCGTTGGCCTCAAACCAGCTTTCCCAACCGTTGAATTGGGCCGTGAAGGCGCTCTGCGTTTCGCCGGAGTTGTTGGTCATCCCTCCGTACGTGCCGATCGAGAATACGTCCTGCCCCGTACTGACGCCCGGTCCCGCATAGCCATTCGACGATGTAAACCCCGAACCCGATAGGAACGGCCGCCACTGCGACGCCGGCTGCAGACCGCTCCAGCCCTGCCCGAAATTGTCATCTATGAGCGAGAGCTTGTGGCGGTGTGCCACCATAATCTGATTTTGCAGCGCCGTAGTCGTGGCGCTTCCATAGCGGGGATTCAGATCCCCATAAGACGTAAATAGCATCGTCTTTGAGCTGGGCGCATCCGGCAGCATCGCGTTCCTCACCGTTAGGCTGATCGGTACAGTGTGCGTGACGACGCCGTTTTCGCTGATCGTAACGGTTCCGGAATAAGACCCAGCGGTAGCAGTTCTGGGAATGTAGATGTCGGCCCACACAGACTGATTGTTGCCTGCGGCAATATTGAAGTTTGGCACCAACTCAATGGGCACTGCGATGTCCGGATAATACTTGTTGGCCAGGGAACGTGTTGTCCATGCGCAGCCAGTTCCACTGGGGCACTGCGCGCGTTGCGGAAACGTAGGCTCTTGAAAGGGAGCAAGCGTACCGTACGCGTAATAGCTTAAACCCAGGATTTGAAGGTAACGAACGTAGAACAGCTCGCTTTCGGTCGTGGTCCAGTTAAACAGGTCGCTCGGGGAACGCGGCGCATACCGAATGGCTGAGCCGCCTGGTCCATTGAGGTCGCTCATCGTTACGGCGACGTTCGTCGCCGATGTTGAGGCCGCCTCAAGGACAAGATTGAAATTAACCACTTCATTCTTCAACCCGAACAGCGTGATCGTTGACCCATTCCACAAGCTGCTGGTGACTGTTTGCCCGCTGCTCGCACGGATTTCATCCTGGGTTACTTTGTCTTCGCCGTCGTTGGCCCAAACGGCCGTGATCGCAGTGCTTTGAGCAGCGAGGTGAGCCGACCGAGGAAGGCCAGTCAGAAGCAATCCAAGCAGGAGAGCAACACACCAGCATCCCGTTCTGTTTCGTCGTGGGGCACGTTGAATAGTCGCATCAGCCCGCGTATGCATGGGACCTCCTTCTCTTCGGTGGGCTGCCATCTTGTCGGAAGACATCGGCCCAGTTGAGTGCAATTTCATGACCGATGTGCGGATTTGGGGTACGGGCACGAGGCAGTTCGTATGCTCCACGGGTCGGATGTTTCCCGCCCAACTGGGCCGACCAGACTGCCTCTCCGGCCGACCGGATGTCGGGTAGGTTTACCGATGTGCCCCTATAGGGAATTAATTTGACGCGTAACGCCCGTTGCTGTCTTGTGCCGACGCGTGGAACTGCAGACAGCGCCCAATCTACGGAACGCCGACACGTCAACCCTGGATTGCTTGCGTCCGAGTTGGCCGATCGTCGGGTCGCCGCCACTCCCACCGCTCAGGCAACAACTTCCGTGTGAGATAGATTCTGCGGTATGTTCTTATCATGTTTGGAGCATTCCGAAACTTCGCGGTGGCGCTCGCGCTCCCTTGGCTAAGCGTTGTTGCGATCGCTCAATCTGCTTCTCCGCCTGAGAGCGATGACGGGAGGCAATGGCTGAGCCCGCGGAGTCCGGCTACTTCTCTCCTTGCCGCCGCTTCCCGCGCCAACGCACTGAACCAGAATGACGCCGCAGAGAAGCTACTGCGCCAAATCATCCGGCGGGATCCGCGAAATCCCCAGGCATCTGAAGCGCACAAGCTGCTTTCGCGGATTTATATCCGAACCGGCCGTTATAAGCGCGCGACCGACAATCTCGATGAGTGGCGCCGGGATTTCCCTAACAGCGCAGACGCCCAAGCGGAGCGTAAGGACGTCGAACAGTTCCGCGGACTGCCCGATCAGATCAACGGTCAGAGGCGCTCAGCGGTCTTGAAACATGAGGGAGATTTTTCCGTACCGTTGACGGTGAACGGGAAAGAGTGCACATTTCTGATGGATACCGGCGCATGGGTCTCCATCATCACGCAGCAGGCGGCGGAACGCCTGGGACTGGAATTCCTCGGCGCCGGTGCCGTGGTCGGCGATTCGTCTGGCAAAGGCTTTGCGGCCAGGACGGCAGTCGCAAAGGAACTTGTTCTCGGAAACATGCGGATTAAGGACGTATCCTTCTTCGTTGTGCCGGATCAGGAGCCGTTCACCTCCTTTCCAGTTGACCAGCGAGGGATTCTCGGTGTGCCAATTCATTTCGCGGTCGGCACCTGGCAATGGTCCAAATCGGGGACGATCCGGCTTGGCGAAAAGATCGCTCGGGGTGGGAGCCAGCCCAATCTGATTTTCTTCCGGAACAAGGCGTTGGTGTTGGCGGAGATTGCCGGGCGCCGCGTGTTCTTTACCCTCGACTCAGGAGCCGTCAATACCGATCTGAACAGCAACTTCGTGGGAAATTTCGGAGACCTTGTCGCTAACGCGCAAAAGACGACCAGAGAGATCACGGGCATCGGTGGGACCTCGACCTTTGAGGCGTACACCTTATCGGAGCTGAAATTGTCGGTGGCAGGCCATCTGTTGACGTTACGCCCGGCGGACGTGACTGTTCAGAGACTAGCCGGGCCTGGCGGCGAGTGTTGCGTGGGGAACTTCGGCGACGACCTCCTCACCCAAGCCAAAGGGTTTTCGCTCGATCTCGACAACATGTCGCTCCGGTTCCAATAGAGAGCGAGGTCCCTTCCGGAAGTTTGGCTGTCCGGCGTCAACTTGACGGAAAACGTCCCACTCGTCCAAGTGATCCGTGACTGCCCACAAGACCAGTTCGACAGCTTCCCGACTTTGCACCAAACCCTTTGCGCGGACCCTCGGGCCAACGCCGCGCACTACAAGCCGGACCCGCGCGGCGAAACAACTCCGATCAAGGCAGCTGGAACACCCAAACCGCCGGAGAGCGATCCACATTCTGAATTTCCGGCACCAGCGCCGTGAACCCCGTCGCCTGCGCGCCCCCGTTGCCCACGCCAATCGCCACATACTGCTTGCCATTCACCGTATACGAAATCGGCGCGTTGCTCGGCACATCGGTCAGACGCGTTTCCCAAAGCATCTTGCCCGTCTGGTCGTCGTAAGCGCGGAAGAACCGGTCGATCGAGCCGTTGAAGATCACGCCGCCCGCCGTATCCAGCGCGCCGCTCGACACCGGCGCGCGATGCCGCTCAGTCCACATCACTTCGCGCGTCACCATGTTGATGGCTTCCACACGGCCGTAATTGCCGTCCGAATCCGGCCGGGGCCGCACCATCGGGCGAACGCCGGTGGACAACAACGCGCGGCCCGAGCCCTCGCCCAACGGCGCCAGATCCATACACGCCTCCACCAGCGGCACATACATAATCTTTGTATTCGGGTTGTACGACCCCGGCAGCCAGCTCTTGGCGCCATCCACATGGGGGCACACGAAGGTCGTCGTCTTCCCATCGCCCGGCAGCGTTTGCGGATTGATGGTCTTCTTACCCGTGGCGGGATCGATCGACGAAACAATATTCTGCAGCCCGAGGTCCTTCGAGTAAATCCACTTTCCCGTCTCCGCGTCAAGAATGTCGTAGGTGGCCTGCTTACCCGAAGTCATGATCACCGGCCGAACCACGCCGTTAACCGGCATGCGCACGATCTGGCGTTCGAACACCCAGTCGAGGTCCCACTGATCGTTGGGCAGGTGCTGGTAATACCAAACCAGCTTGCCGGTATCGGGATTGATGGCCAGCGTACAGTCCGTATACAGGCCGTCGGTTTTGACCCCCGGCCTCACCGGCTTCGCCAGCAATTTGGTGTCGTAAGTCTGCGCGACGCCGAAGAACGCGAGGTTGAGCGCGGAGTCGTAGCTTCCCGCGATCCACACGGACGCGCCGTTGCGCTCATCGGCTGTATGATCGTTCCACGTATCGCCGCCGGGCTCGCCAGGCTGCGCGATGGTGTTGAATCGCCAGGCGAGGTTACCGCTTTCGGCGTCGAGCGCGACGATGTAATTCTTACCCCCAACGCGCCCGCTGGTTCCGATCATCACCTTGCCTTTGGCGACCAGCGGGCCGCCTGAGAGCCCGAAGCCGCGTTCCTCAGTCAGCGGCTCGTCCCAAACCACCCTGCCCGTCTTCACGTCGAGCGCCACCACATGTACGTCGGAGGTGCCCATATAAACCTTGTTCCCGTAAATCGCGATGGCGCGCTTGTTACCCGCGTTGACGCCCGGCGGCAAAATCCGCGCATACTGCCAGAGCAGGTCGCCGGTGGCGGCATCCAGAGCTTCGAGTTTGTCGCCGGGGCTGTGCAGAAACATCACGCCGTCATGAACGAGGGGCGTACCTTCATTGGAGCCGGGGGAAAGCGTCCATGTCCACGCCACGCGCAGGCCGTTCACATTCGATTTCGTAATCTGCTTCAGCGGGCTGAATCCCTGATAATCGAACCCGCGCCGCCACGTGAGCCACTCGCCCGGAGATGGGTTCTGCACCATCGCGTCGGTGACGGGACTGATTTTATCGAGAGGGTTCGCCTTCTTCGGCGCCGGAGGCAGCTTCACGCCCACCGCCAAACCGCCGCCGCCCCCACCACCACCCCTGCCGCCGCGCCCCGCAGGACCGGGAATCGTCACGGAAGCCAGCGCGCCCGCATTCGATGCGAGTTCTACCCGTCCGGTCGCAAAACCATTCTGCTGGAGCACATAAGCGATGATCCGCGCGTAATCGTCGCCACCCAGGCTTCCGGGATTGCTCTTCGGCATGTTCATGCTGACATACGTGAACAAGTCGGCCGCGGGTTTCCCCGCGTATTTGCCGAGAAAAGCCGCGCCGCGGAGCGCAGGGGCGTTGCCGTCATCCACGTTCGCGCCGTGGCAGTTGGCGCAGTTCCGTTCGTATGCCGCCTTCCCCGCGACCGCTTGCGCCGATGTGAACAGCGCCTCGCCAGGAGGAACGGCGCCGGGCGCCTGAGCCTGCAACGTTGCGGGTGACGCAACAATGATCAGAGCTGCGACTACTCCACACAAGAATGCGGAGAGCGACGCTCGCCATCGACTTTGACGATTTCTGGATGTCATGGTGGTTGATTGTACTACTGAATCCCCGCGACCACCTCACGGCAAAACTGTCCAAAAAGATATTTTTAAAATCGCAGTTATAATCGGGCCGAAATGGCACCGGAACGGAGGCTGAGGATCGAAGCGATCTTCCATTCCGCGCTGGAACGCGATCCGGTTTTCCGCGCCCCGTTCCTCGATGGCGCGTGCGGACAGGATGTCTGGCGAGTTCGCGACGATCGAGACCGAAGGAATGATCGGTCAAACCGTCTCCCACATACCGCATCGTCGAAAGGTTGGGCGGCGGCGGAATGGGCGTGGTTTACAAGGCTGAGGACATTCGCCTGCGACGTTCGTGTCCCTCAAGTTCCTGGCCGACGATATCGTCCGCAGAGGCCCCTTCGCCACGGACGAATTCCTGGACGGTGCCGTACATGTCGCCGGAACAAGTCCGCGCTAAAGATATCGACTCACGGACGGATTTATTCTCGTTCGGGGTGGTGCTTTATGACATGGCTACCGGCACGCTGCCGTTTCGCGGGGAAAGCTCGGGGGCGATTTTCCATTCCATTCTCAACCGCTCTCCTGTGCCAGCCGTGCGCCTGAAATCCGGACCTGCCCGCGGAAGTGGATCGCATTATAGGCAAGTTTCTCGAAAAGGATCGCAACCTGCGTTACCAGCACGCTTCGGAAGTTCGCACCGACCTCCAGCGTTTCAGGCGGGACACGACCTTAAGCGTCAGGCCCGCATCCGAAACCGCCATTGCAAAATATCGGAAGGTAACTATCCCCGCTGCCGCGCTTGTACTCCTCGCGGCCGACTACTTCTACTTCCACCGCGCACTGCACAGCACACCGAAACTCACGGATAAAGACACCATTGTCCTCGCCGATTTCGAAAATAAGACCAGCGACCCGGTTTTCGACGGCACGTTGCGGCAAGGACTCGCCGTCCAGCTTGAGCAATCGCCGTTTCTGAAAATCATGGAAGACCAGGAGATGCAGAGGGACCTCCGGCTGATGGGCGCGCCGCCCGGAGGACGCATCACCAACCCTGTCGCCCACGAAGCCGCCGATGGTGGCCACAGCTCCATCCCGCACGCAAATGTTCCTCGCGCTTCAGAAGGAGTTTCAGGAAGGTCAATACCGGTCGGGCCTGGCGCTGTTGTCTGCCGATGGCAAAGGGTCACGCCAAGAGGGGCACTTTACATTACGCCAGTCGTGTAGTCCATCATGCTTCTCGTCGCATTCCTCATCTCGATTCCTTTCCTACATGGGCCTTTTTCACGATCTTCATTTATCTCAGATAGCATATTTTGGTCTCGGGCTTTCCTGCGTGTTCTGGTACAGTCACGCGCTCAACCCGCTGAAAACAATCTCCGCGCCATTTCACCCGTCAAAAATCGCTAACCGCAGGGCGCATAATGCAGCCATGAATATATCCGTCCGGGCCGCGCGCTTGTCCTATCCGTTCTTATCCGTGTTCATCCGAGCCCAAGTTGCTTTTGACAGAAAAAAATGCCGATTTCCAAACGAACCGAACCTAACATCGGAAAATTACCAGTGCCTCGCCCGGCAACCTGTGCCCTTGGAAAAAAGCGTTCTTGCGTAACGAACCCAAGCCATGGCCTCAACCCGACCTGCCATACTCAGAAAACATTAACCAATGACGTCCGAAAAGCCCAGAGCCGATCTCGACGAGGCGAGCTTCGTCAAAGGCCTCGGCCTCACCTCCGCCACCACGCTCGTCATGGGCTCCATGATCGGCTCCGGCATATTCATCGTCAGCGCCGATGTCGCCCGCCAGGTCAAATCCCCCGGCCTGCTCATCCTCTGCTGGCTCGTCGGCGCGGCCCTCACCCTCATCGCCGCCCTCAGCTACGGAGAGCTCGCCGCCGCCATGCCCCACGCGGGCGGCCAATACGTCTACCTGCGCGAAGCCTTCGGACCGCTCTGGGGTTTCCTCTACGGCTGGACTCTCTTCCTCGTCATCCAGACCGGCACTATCGCGGCCGTAGCCGTCGCCTTCGCCAAATACGCGGGCGTCTTCCTGCCCTCCATCTCCGCAAGCAATTATTTAATAGGTTCAGGGAAGCTCGGCCTCACCACCCAACAGCTCCTTGCCAGCGCGATCCTCATACTCCTGACCTTCGTCAACACGCGCGGCGTCCGCACCGGCGCGTTGGTTCAGAACATCTTCACATTCGCGAAAGTGGGATCGCTCCTCGGACTGGTCGGCCTCGGCTTCCTGCTGGGGCGCAACCCGCAGGCCATCGCCGCCAACTTTCACGATTTCTGGCGTAATGCGAGTTGGAGTTGGGCCACCGTGGCTCTCGTCGGATCGGCCATGGTCGGGCCGCTCTTCTCCTCCGACGCATGGAACAACGTGACTTTCACGGCAGGCGAAGTCCGCAATCCGAAACGAAACCTGCCGCTCTCACTCGGGTTAGGCGTAGGGACGGTGTCCATCCTCTATATCGCCTGCAATTTCATCTATATCTCGGTGCTCACGCTGCCGCAGATCCAGACTGCACCAGAAGACCGCGTCGCCACCGCCGTCGTCTCCGTGATGTTCGGGCCTGTTGCCACGAAACTCATGGCCATCGCGATCATGGTCTCCGCGTTCGGCTGCTGCAACGGCATGATCATGTCCGGCGCGCGCGTCTATTTCACGATGGCGCGCGACAACCTGTTTTTCCGCCGCGCGGGCACGCTCGACCCCGTTCACCGAACGCCCGTTTTCGCCCTCGCCATCCAGTGCGTGTGGACCATTCTGCTCACGCTCAGCGGACAGTACAACGACCTGCTCGACTATGTTATCTTTGCAGTTCTGCTGTTCTATATCCTGACCATCGGGGGCCTTTTTCGACTTCGTCGCACACGCCCGGATATGGAACGTCCCTACCGCGCCGCAGGCTACCCGGTCCTCCCTGCCCTGTATATGCTGGTAGCGGGTGTTATAGAAATTCTACTGCTGATTAACAAGCCTGCGTTCACGGTACGGGGCTTAATTCTGGTAGTGCTGGGAGTGCCCGTGTATTTTCTCTGGCGAAAAAAAGGGGTTACTGAATCGTGAGCCTGTTGGCAACCAAACCGATCGCCCGCATTCTCCGCGAGAGCGAAGGCGGCACGCATCAGCTGAAGCGGACCCTCGGCCCCGTGAATCTGGTCGCGCTGGGCATCGGCGCCATCATCGGCGCGGGCCTGTTCGCCATCACTCCGGTGGCCACGCACGATAACGCCGGCCCCGCCGTGGTCTTCTCGTTCCTGATCGCCGCCATCGGATGCGCCTTCGCGGGTATGTGTTACAGCGAATTCGCCACCATGATTCCGATCGCCGGCAGCGCGTATACCTACGCCTACGCCACCATGGGCGAACTGCTCGCATGGATCATCGGCTGGGACCTCGTGCTCGAATATGCCGTCGGCGCAGCGACGGTCTCGGTAAGCTGGTCGAGCTACCTGGTCCGGCTGCTCGGCCACTTCGGCATCACTCTGCCTGCGAGCCTCACCGCCTCACCCTTCGATGCGATGGGAGGCGGACATGGTTTCGTGAACCTTCCCGCCATCTTCATCATCTGGACCATCTCGATCATCCTGATGATCGGCATCTCGGAATCCGCGTGGGTAAATGGGTGCATCGTAGCGCTCAAAGTCACCATCGTCATCCTGGTCATCGGACTCGGCTGGGCTTATATCAATCGCGCCAATTACGTCCCGTTTCTTCCCCCCAACACAGGTGAAACCGGACACTTCGGCTGGAGCGGCGTCATGCGCGCCGCCGGCATGATCTTTTTCGCCTACATCGGATTCGACGCCGTTTCCACCGCCGCCCAGGAAGCGAAAACCCCGAAGCGCGACATGCCCATCGGCATCATCGGTTCTCTCGCCATCTGTACCATCCTCTATGTACTCTTCGCATACGTGATGTCCGGCATCGTCAACTATAAGGACATGACGCCCACCGCCATTTACGACGCCATCAACAAGACGAAATACGCCTGGCTCTCCACCGGCGTGATCGTCGGCATTCTCGCCGGCTACACGTCCGTGATCCTCGTCATGCTGCTGGGCCAGAGTCGCGTATTCTTCTCCATGTCCCGCGACGGTCTGCTCCCGAAGCTCTTCTCCGACATTCACCCGAAATTCCGCACGCCCTGGCGCTCGAACCTCCTCCTGATGGTCTTCGTCAGCCTCTTCTCCGGCTTCCTCCCCATCTCCAGCCTCGGCAACATGACCAGCATCGGAACCCTGCTCGCATTCGTGATTGTGTGCGCGGGCGTCATGGTCATGCGCCGCACGCAGCCGAATCTTCCCCGCCCCTACAAAACACCGCTGGTGCCCATTGTTCCTATTCTGGGGATACTGGTCTGCTTCGGAATGATGGCCTTCCTGGACGTCATGACATGGATTCGCCTCGTCGTCTGGCTCGTGATCGGCTTCGTCGTTTATTTCGGCTATAGCCGTTTCCACAGTCACCTCGTCACCGACCCCGAGTCGACCCACGTGAAAATTTAGTGCCGCCCGTTATCACCAGCACGGATCTGCCCGGCATCCAGCGGGTGGCCAGCGGCAAAGTCCGCGACGTTTATGCCATCGGCGGCAACTTACTGATCGTCGCCACCGACCGCATCTCCGCCTTCGACTGCATCCTGCCCCAGGGCATTCCGGGCAAGGGCCGCATCCTCACGCAGATGTCGCTTTACTGGTTCGATTTTCTGCGCTCTGTCGTCCCCAACCACGTCATCACCGCCGACGTTAACGCTTACCCCGCCGAACTTCTCCCGTATCGCGATCAACTCGAAGGCCGATCCATGCTGGTCCAACGCTGCCGCATGGAGCCCATCGAGTGCGTGGCCCGCGGCTACATCTCCGGCTCCGGCTGGAAGGATTATAAGAGGACCGGCGCCATCTGCGGCATCCCTCTGCCCGCCGGAATGCTTGAGAGCCAGAAACTGCCCGAGCCCATCTTCACTCCCGCCACCAAAGCCGAGTCGGGCCACGACGAAAACATCCCGCTCGAAGCCGCCGAACAAATCATCGGCCGCCAGACTGCCGCGCTCCTGCGCGATCTCACCCTCCGCGTCTACACCAAAGCCGCCGACTATGCCGAATCGCGCGGCATCATTCTTGCCGATACGAAATTCGAATTCGGCTGGTCTGTATCGGGCGAGCGTCCATCGGGTGAGCTGCTGCTGGCCGACGAAGTGCTCACCCCCGATTCCTCCCGCTTTTGGCTGCGCGACGAATACTCGCCCGGCGGACCGCAAAAATCCTTCGACAAACAATTCGTGCGCGACTACCTCGAAACGCTCGACTGGAATAAACAACCCCCGGCGCCTTCCCTGCCCCAGGATGTCATCGATAAAACCGCCGAAAAATATCGCGATGCCTACACACGCCTCACAGGCGCGGCCTTTCTGTAGGCAAGTCATGAACTGGCTCGATTACCTCCTCCTCGCCATCCTCCTCATCTCGACCCTGCTGAGCATGCGCAAAGGCTTCTCCCGCGAGGTCATCGGCCTCGCCGCCGCGCTGCTCGCGCTCGTTCTGGGAATGTGGTTTTACGGCCTCGCAGGGTCCTGGCTCATTCCCTACGTGAGCTCGCCGCGCATAGCGAATCTCGCCGGGTTTCTCCTCGTCGTATTGGCCGTCCTGCTGCTCGGATGGTTGCTCGGATGGATCGTGAGCCGTTTTCTGCGCACCATCGGGCTCTCGTTTTTCGACCGCCTTCTCGGCGCCGCTTTCGGTCTCCTTCGCGGATTGGTCGTCGCCATCGCTCTTCTCACCGCATATATGGCGTTCGGCCCGGAAGTCGATTCGAAAACTGTTGCAGCGTCTCTGCTTCACTCCCGCATTGCGCCCTATGTATTGGACGCGTCGCGCGCTTTCGTCGCCATCGCGCCCATGGAGCTCAAAGCGGCCTTTCTGAGACAATATGCACTGGCGAAATCGCTGGTTGAAAAAAATCAAGGAACCCGGTACTGATGAAAGAACGCTTCGACGCCCTCCTCGATCATTTGGTGAGCACCGGGTTTTTCCTCGAACAGGCTGTCGAAATCCTCGAGAAGGGCATGATCGAACGCGCGCTCCGCATCACCAACGCCAATCAGTCCGAGGCGGCCAAACTGCTCGGCATACACCGCAACACCCTGCAACGAAAAATGGTAGAGCACAAAATCGACGGCAAGCGTCCCCGCCGCAAGCCTGTTAAGCGCGCCACGGGGAAAACCAAAGCCGCCAGCCGCCGCCCCAAAGCTTCGTAATGCCGCTTCTCATCTTCGACCTGGACGGAACGCTGATCGATTCCCGGCTCGATCTCGTGCACGCCACCAACGCGACGCGCGCCCAGGCAGGCCGCGGACCGCTCCCCCCCGAACAGATTTTCTCTTTCGTCGGCAATGGCGCTCCCGTCCTGGTCCAGCGCGCCATGGGCCCGGAAGCAACCACCGGGGAGGTCGAGCGCGCCCTCGAATATTTCCTCGATTACTACCGCCATCACGCGCTCGATTACACGATGCTCTATCCCGGTGTGCTCGAGTCTCTCCACCGCCTCCATTTCGCCGGCGCCAGGCTCGCCATACTCACCAACAAGCCGGTCCGCATCAGCCGCCGTATCATGGAAGGCCTCGGCGTGTCGTCTCTGTTTTTTCAAATCTACGGCGGCAACAGTTTTGAACACAAGAAGCCGCACCGGATCGGCATTGACACCCTGCGTTCCGAAGCCGAAGCGCCACCAGACGAAACCTGGATGGTGGGCGATACCTGGGTGGATATTCAAACCGCGCGCAACGCCGGCGTAGCGTCCTGCGGCGTGACATACGGCTTTCAACCCGAAACGTTCCGCGAATTTCCCCCCGATGTGCTCGTCGACCGGCTGGAAGATTTCGCCGATCGCTTTATCTGATGTCCTGTATCTTTTGCGATATTGTCGCGGGCAAAATTCCTGCCGAAATTGTCTGGCGCAGCGAGGACGCCGTGGCCTTTCTCGATCACCGGCCGCTGTTTCCCGGCCACGTTATATTGGTACCCGCCGCGCATATCGAAACCCTGGCAGACCTTCCGCCGGAACAAGTGGGACCGCTGTTCCACGCCGTGCAGAAACTGGAATCCGCCGTCGAGCGCGCCCTCGAAGCCGAAGGGACCTTCATCGCTGTGAACAACCGCGTAAGCCAGAGCGTCCCGCATCTGCACATACACATCGTCCCGCGCCGCAAAGGCGACGGCTTGAAAGGCTTCTTCTGGCCGCGCCGCAAATACGACAGCGAAGCACATCTGCGCGAAACGGCGGATAAGATCAGACAAGCGATTTGACAAGTTTCATATTTCTGTTATTGTGGAAGTATGAAAAAGCCCAGGGCGGAAGATGTAGCCCGTTACGCCGACATGCTGGCGGCGATGGGTACCGAACCCCGCCTCCGCATCATGCGTCTCCTGCTGTCCGCTCATCCCGGCGGCTTGGTCGTCGGCGAGATATCAAGCGAGCTCGACATCCCCAACTCCACCCTTTCCCATCACCTCGAAAAGCTGAAGCACGAGGATCTCGTGACCGTAACCCGCGAAGGCACTTTCCTGCGCTGCTCAGCCAATACGGATGGCCTGAGCGAACTGCTGGGGTTCCTGTACGCGGAATGCTGCACCCGCAATCAAGCCATCGAACCCGAAGCCATCATCCGGCTTTGCAGTTGAGGAGACAAAATGAACACCGACATCAGGACCATCGTGAAAGAAAAATACGGCCAGGCCGCTCTGCAGTCCCCTTGCTGCGGCCCGTCCTGCTGCGATCCCATCACGTCCAATCTCTACGCCGCTTCGCAAACCGGCGAAATCCCGGAGGAAGCGCTCCGGGCATCGCTCGGCTGCGGCAATCCCACGGCCCTGATCGATCTCCGACCCGGCGAAACCGTACTCGACCTCGGCTCCGGCGGCGGCATCGATGTCCTGCTCTCGGCAAAACGCGTCGGCCCCTCCGGAAAGGCTTTCGGTCTCGATATGACCGATGAAATGCTCGCCCTCGCCCGCGAGAATCAGCACAAGGCCGGAGCAAAGAACGTCGAATTCCTGAAAGGCGAAATCGAAAACATCCCCTTGCCCGCCGATTCGGTCGACGTGGTGATCTCGAATTGCGTCATCAATCTTTCCGCCGATAAAGACCGCGTTCTGAACGAGGCCTTTCGCGTGCTCAAGCCGGGCGGCCGTTTCGCGGTATCCGACGTCGTTGTCGATGGCGCCGTGCCCGGTGTGGTTCCACCCGAAATTCGCCGCAGCGTCGAACTTTGGATCGGGTGCGTGGCCGGCGCCATGGAGATTTCCGAATACCGCGCCAAACTGGCGTCCGCTGGATTCGGCGCTATCGAAATCGAACCCACGCGCGTTTACGACATCGAAGATGCGCGCCAATTCCTCGACGGACAGGGTATCGATGTGGACGCAATCGCCCCCCAAATCGCCGGAAGATTCATGAGCGCCTTCATACGAGCCGCCAAACCGTAGGGCGGACCCCCCGGTCCGCAGCCGACGCCCTCGTCGGCGCTTCTTTTACAGAACCGCAAGCGCGCTGGCTTCGATGGCCTTGCTGGACTCCCGCAGTCGCTGGACCGCTATCTCGGACAACTGTCGCTGCAACTCCGGGAAACGGTCCATCATGCGATTGAATTGGCCGCGCCCGAGAGAAATGCAGGTGCAGACCGTCAAAGCCCGCACCGTCGCCGTCCTTGGAAATCCCGTAATCAGCGTAATCTCTCCGAAGAAGTCGCCGTCCTGCAGCACGGCAACCCGCTTCGTATTACCGGATTGCTCCTCGGTCCGCCACACCTCGACCTTGCCCCGCGCGATGATGTAAAACTTATCTCCCGGATCGTTCTGCCGCACAATCTCGCGTCCCGGCTGAAATGTTTCCGTGGCGAAGAACGGCGCCAGCTCGGCCAGCTTCTCTTCATCCAGAGTTTCCAGAATCGGGAAAGCCTTCAACCGCTGCGCATCCACATCCACGTGCCTTCCGTCCGCAGAAAACGTGAAGCCGGCCTGCTTGCGCCAGAGATTCGCATAGAGCCCGTCCGCGGCCAGGAGTTCATAATGGCTTCCCTGCTCCACGATCTCGCCCCGGTCGAACACGAAAATGTGGTCTGCGTCCGCCACCGTGGAAAGCCGGTGCGTAACCGATACCACGGTGCGCCTCCGGGCCGCCGCCCGCAGTGTCTCGTTGACGGCGACCTCGTCCGCCTGATCGAGCGCCGATGTGGCTTCATCCAGCAGCAGGATTTCCGGATCCCGCAGGATGGCGCGCGCAATCGCCAGCCTCTGCATCTGCACGGATGAAAATCGCACGCCCTGCTCGCCAGCCGGCGTCGCGTAGCCCATGGGAAGAGCCATGATCCATTCGTGCAGGCCGGCCGCCACGGCGGCGTTCCGGATCGCCTCATCCGACGCGTCGGGCCTGCCCAGGCGGATGTTCTCACCTACCGACATGTTGAACACGAAATTCTCCTGCAGCACCATGCCCATGTGGGCACGCAGCGACGTCTGCGTCACGGCTCTCAGATCGTGGCCGTCTACAGATATAAAGCCCGCCGCCGGGTCGTAAAAACGCATCAGCAGATTCAGTATCGTGCTCTTGCCGGAACCGCTGGGCCCGACGAACGCCACATAGGCGCCGCGCGGGATGCGGGCTTTAATGTCGGCGAGCGCTTTATGGGCACTGCCCTCGCCGTCGTAGCTGAAATCCACATGCGAAAAGACGATCTCGGTCTGCAGCGGCGGCAGAAACCGCGCATCCGACCGGTCCGTCACTCCCTGCGGCGCTTTGATAATCTCCTCGATCCGGCGCCAGGCATCTCTCGCCACCGAAATGGACGGGACATATTCAACGATGAACAGCAGCGAATTGCTCAGCGTGACGGCCAGCATCTGCAAGGCGATCAGCGTGCCTGCGGTCATCTGCTTTTCGAAAGTCAGCCATGCGCTCAGCGCGAGAAGGAAGGTGTGGATCGCCAGAATGCCCGTTCCGGTAAACCGGTCGATGAACGCGGAAAGCAGACCGGCGCGCATCATGCTCCGCGACAGAATGTCATTCCGCTTGCGGAACGCGGCGAGACCCATTTGCTCCAGGGAGAACGCCCGGATAATCGCCTGCGAGGACAAATTCTCCTTCAAGACCCCAAGAACGTGCTTTTCGTCCTCCCTGTATGCCTCGCTCGCTCTGTGAACGTGGGCTGAAGTGGTCTGAGGCGCGAGAATGATCCAGGGCCACAGCAGGAACCCGACAAGTCCCGCGCGCCAATCCAGCCACAGCATCAACCCGGTGCAGAGAAGGGACTCGATTGCGGGCAACGCGCCCCACGGTACCGCCAGCGCGAGCGTATTCTCGATGGCGGCAAAATCGCTCGAGAAGCGATCGAGGAGCTCCGCCGTTCGCGATTGCCCGTGGAACGTCCGTATTTGTGAATGAACAGCCTGCGAGTGGAAAGCCATCGAGAGGCGCTGCAGACGCTCGAACATGCCCTGCCGCAAACCCCGCAGAGACCGGCTTTGTATCCGTGCCGACAAAAAATCGCGCAGCAGGCCGGCCAGGACGGCGATGACCGCGCCCCCCGCCAGAACGCCCAGCATCATGTAAAGCGGATCGTGACTCGGGGCCGGCAGAGCGCGGTCGATAAAGAAACGGATGCTCAGCGGAATCAGGGCATTGAATCCCGCTTCAAATAGCAGCGCGACGAAAATGATGGCAATCGAAAACCGCAGCGTGGCCCAAAGGGAGAAGGGTCTGGCGCTCCTTTTCCGTCCAGCCGAAGCGTTTCGAAACGGGTTGAACTTCAACCATTCATTATAAAGCCCGGTGGCGCGGGCGCCCTCACCTGCCGGGCCGGGACCCTTCCCCGTGCCCAATGCCACTTAAAATTCATTGGATCCGGTGTGGGGCGGGGTTTTCGCCCTGTCGCCGGCATTTCGGCCGGCGTCGCGAGGCGAAGACTAAGGGGTGCTCCCGAAGGATCTGGGTGCGATTTGCGGCAGGCGTGGTTTTGCACCCAGTGTCCGCAACGCAAAATCCGGCCTAAAGAGAACTTGCCAACCTGCCGACACTATCCATGTGTAGACAGATGAGTGTAGACAGATGAACAGCCCGAGGACTGTCCCATTCCGGCTCAGAAGCGTAATTGCGATAGCACTGCCGGCCTGTGCACTGGTCTTCTTCAGCCTGGCCAACATCGTGATCGACGGCAGACAGCAACATTCCGACCGCATATTCAGGGCGTCGATCGAGGCGAGGGCGAAGGGGCAGGACGCTCCGCCCACGACGGATGGAAAGGCACGCGATCGAAGTCTGCTCCCTAACCTGAATCGGCAACTTCTCGCCGACCAACGGCTGGATCGGGCTCTGAACATTCTTGCTTTGCCCGCGGCGCTCCTCGCCGTGCTGTTGTCCGCTTGGGTGTTCAGCGGAATGCGGCGCGCATCCGCGCTCCTCGTCGACCGGAACAGTCGGCTGGCCGCCGGAAATGAAGAGTTGGAGGACGCGCTGAAAAGCATGCGGGAAGCGTCGGCGCACAAGTCCCGGTTTCTGGCTCATATGTCCCATGAGCTGCGCACCCCGCTCAACAGCATCATCGGATTTACCGAGGTTATCTGCGACAAGCGCGCGGGCCCTCTGACCGAAATCCAGGAAGAATTTCTCGGCGACAGCTTGCGCAGCGCCAGGCACCTGCTCGCTTTGATCAACGATATTCTCGATCTCGAGAAAATCGCCGCCGGGCATCTTGTCCTGAACCCCGAGCCGCTCGACCTGGATCTGCTGATCGAAGAAACAATCCACGAATTAAGCATCCTGGCGGCGCTGGAAAAGAAAGTTCGCGTTTCGTCCGAGCTGGACGAGCGGGTGCGGTACGTCGTGCTGGACCGTCAGAAAACGAAGCAGATCCTGATCAACCTGCTCACGAACGCCATAAAATTCACGCCGGACAGCGGCCGCGTTACGGTGCGTACGCGGGCAGCCGGAACCGGACGTTGCGTGCTGGAGGTTGAGGATACGGGAATCGGCATCTCCGAAGACGGCCAAACGCGTCTCTTCCACGAATTCGAGCAATTGGAATTGGCCCAATCGAAAAGGCTGCAGGGCACGGGCCTGGGTCTGGTGTTGACCAAAAAGCTGGTGGAGGCGCAGGGCGGCACGATTGCGGTCTCAAGCCAGGTGGGCGTCGGCAGTACTTTCTGCGTCATGCTTCCCACCGTCCTCGAACTCCCCGCACACGCAGCAATGCTCGCACCCGAGGCAGAGCCGGACAACTGCGCCGAACCTCCTGAGTCTCGCTTTCCGTTCGCCCGCGAAAAAGGCCACATCCTCATCATCGACGATGACGTCAACACCCAAAGGTTGGCCAAAAAGGCGCTGGAGGACTCCGGCCTGCTGAAGGACTCCGGCCTGGAGGTTACCGCCTGTCTTGACGGAGAGTCCGGTTTGGCAGAGATCGGGCGCCACTGCCCAGCGGTCGTAATTGTGGACCTGCTGATGCCCCGCCTGGACGGATTCAACCTGATTGAGCGGCTGCGCCGGATTCCGGAGACGCGCACGCTCCCGATCGTCGTTTGGACGAATCTCGACCTCACAGGCCGGGAGTTCGACAGCCTTTCAAGGCACGTGAACAAAATCGTCAATAAACGCGGGTTGGACATCGCCCGTATGATCAGGGAGCTGTGGACGGAGTCGTGGAGGCCGGATTTGGAGCGGGTTACCCAGGTTTCTCGATCATGAACGCTCCACAAGTGAACCAAGCCCAGCGTGCGCCGGACCAGCCCGCACTGGACCAACCGGTGTTGCTGGTCGACGACAATCTGCAGAATCTCCGCCTGGCCGGCTTTCTTCTGAGGTCCGCCGGATGGGTCGTGCACACAGCAGAGAGCGCCGAACGCGCCCTCGATCTGCTGGCATCGGTCCGGTTTTCGCTCGCTCTGGTCGATATCCAGCTTCCCGGGATGGACGGTCTGGAACTGACCCGCCGGATTCGGAGGAATCCCGCTTGTTCCGATTTGGTGGTGGTGGCGCTCACCGCCTATGCCATGCGCGGCGACGAAGAACGGATGCGCGCCGCCGGATGCGATGGTTACATCGGCAAGCCTATCGATACCCGGACGTTCGCGGCTCAGGTGAGGGAATACCGGGAGAGGCATTTGGGCAATCAGGAGCCCGTCGGCGAGGCGGCGCTCGTCGATTCCCCTGAGATAGCCCGGCTGAAGAGCGACTTCATCTTCCAGTCCAGGCGCGAGGCGCGCGCGCTGTTATTGCTGCCGGATTTCGATCTCGGCGGCGATCTGACTTTCAAAACACTGCACCGCTGGAAGGGCATGGGATCGTCCATCGGGCTCGGCGGGCTGACGGATCTTGCGCGGGAAGCGGAATCTCACTCCCGCGAGGCGCGGCCAGTTCGCGGAACGCTGATCCGGGCGTTCATCTCCAGCATACTGGCGCTGCTGGAAGCTGAGAGTTAAGCTCACTCGGCAGGATCTCGGGACACGCGGCTTCAGGCGCGTCCTCTTATTGCTCCTGAAAAACGCGAATGGGCCTAAAGCTTTCACCCAAAAGGGCCGATAAATTTTCATGCAAACCCCAAACCTCGACCCGGTTCGCTACGTCGCACGTTACCCCGGTACATTTCCACCGCAGCACGCTCTGATGGAATCCGGACACGCTCCCTGGCTGCGGGAGAAGGCGCGCGTCGTGATCGTCGACGACGACCCTTTTTTCCGCAGCCTGTTCAAAGTGATGCTCGCCCAGGCGGGCCTGCAGAATGCCGAGATCCTCGAAGCGGAAGATTCCAGCCGGGCTTTCGATCATTGCCGGAACAAACCCGTGGATCTCGTTTTTTGCGACCTGCACCTGACAGCGTTCTCCAGCCGGAACGGCTTGGAAGTCGTTCAGGAGCTGCGCAACAAGAATCCGGATCTTCCCGTTTACATGGTGACCGCCGATAACACCGAGCAGCTGATTGACATGGTAAACGCCGTCGGCGCAACGGGCCATCTGCTGAAGCCGATCAGCCTGCGCACCGTAAAACGCGTTCTCCTGTCGGCCCTCACCCGCAACAGCGAGATGAATTACTCGTAGCCCACTTCAGCCGTTCACAGATTTCAAAAATAATCTGAACCTCCACGCCTGCCTGCACTTGCAGACGATTTTCCACCCCACTACAACCCGCTTTTTGGCACTCGTGTGCTACTTTCCAATCGAGAACCCGGACGTACCTATGATGTTCCGGGGCACTAAGCCGCGTAGTCCTCGAGGCCCTTCGCGCGTGAATGTCGAAACAATAGGCGGCAGGAGCTCCCGTATGGTGTTGCCGCAGGCCAGACTGCGAAACCAAACTGGCAAAGGGGCCCCGTTTTTTCTTATCGGCTGAAACTTCTCTGTATCTGTTGGACACCCAGTGGCGCAGATTATCGTCTTTCGTCGTCTGCGATCCGGCAAAATGGGTTTGAATTTGCGAATGCCAAATCACCCAGCATCGGTCCAGGCGAAGCCGTGTGCAAAAATGAAGGCAAAGCATTCGTGCGTTCAGGTGTTTACAAGGAGTAGAATGCCCCACCAGGTCAACGACCATCCAAATGCATCCCACTGACACTGCCAACCCCGACTATTTTCATAGAGTGGTCGACTGCCAGTGGGCTTGTCCGGCGCACACCAACGTCCCCGAATACATCCGACTCATAGCGCAGGGCAGGTACACCGATGCCTACATGCTCAATCGGGAGTCGAACGTCTTCCCCGGCATTCTCGGCCGCACCTGCGACCGTCCTTGTGAACCCGCCTGCCGCCGCGGACGGTTGCCGGAAAATGGCGGTTCCAAGCCCGTAGCCATCTGCCGCCTCAAGCGTGTAGCCGCCGACCTGCGAGACGACATTCAGGATCTTCTCCCGCCCATCCCGCGCGCGAAAAACGGAAAGCGCATCGCCTGTATCGGCGCCGGTCCCGCCTCGCTCGCCGTCGCCAACGACCTCATGCCGCACGGCTACGAAGTCACCATCTTCGAGAAACTCGACAAGCCCGGCGGCCTGATGCGCACCAACATCCCGTCGTTCCGCCTGCCGGAGCGCGTCTTGATGGAAGAGATCGACGCCATCCTCAACATGGGCGTCGAGATTCGTTACAACTCGCCCATCGAAAGCATGGCATCGCTGCTGGCCCAAAATTTCGGCAGCATCTTTGTCGGCAGTGGCGCCCCGCGCGGCAAGAATCTCGATCTCCCCGGCCGCTACGAAACGGACCGTATCCATATTGGTATCGACTGGCTGGGTTCGGTCGCCTTCGGGCACACGCACTCCATCGGTGAGCGCGTCCTGATCATCGGCGTTGGAAACACTGCGATGGATTGCTGCCGGTCTTCCCGAAGACTCGGCGGCAAAGACATCAAAGTGATGGCCCGCCGGCCTCGCGGTTTCTTCAAAGCCTCTCCCTGGGAACTCGAAGACGCCGAAGAGGAAGGCGTCGAGATCGTCATCAACTACGCGCCGAAACGCTTTGTCATCGAAAACGGCGTTCTCACCGGCATGGAATTCGACCGCCTGGAATGGGACGCCGAAGCGAAGAATTCCAAAACCATCGACACCGTCACGATTCCCTGCGACGACGTGATTCTTGCCATCGGGCAGGATAACGCTTTCCCCTGGATCGAGCGCGATCTCGGCATCGAATTCGACAAGTGGGATATGCCCAAAGTCGACAAAGTCACGTTCGAGTCCAGCCGCCCCGGCATCTTCTTCGGTGGCGACGCCGCGTGGGGACCGAAAAATATCATCTGGGCCGTCGAACACGCCCATCAGGCCGCCATCTCGATTCACAATCACTGCCAGGGCGTCCCGGTCAGCCAACGCCCCGGCCACACCATGAATCTCATCAGCCAGAAGATGGGTCTCAGCGAGTGGAGCTATCACAACGATTACAACCCCGCGTCCCGGCAGAAAATGCAGCACGTCGATCTGGTGCGCCGCTTCGAAGAGCTCTCGATCGAAGTCGAGCTCGGCTTCACCGCCGAACAGACGGCGCGCGAAGTCCAGCGCTGCCTGAACTGCGATATCGAAACCGCGTTCACCGCGGCGAAATGCATCGAATGCGATGCCTGCATCGATATCTGTCCTCTCTCGTGTCTCACGATCGCGGGCGACGCCCCCGAGGATGTGCTTCGTCACCGCCTCTCGGCTCCCGCGGTCAATTCCGACCAGGCGCTCTACGCCTCCAAACCGCTCCCCCAGACCGGCCGCCTCATGTTAAAGGACGAGGATTTGTGCGTCCACTGCGGCCTGTGCGCCGAGCGCTGCCCCACCGCGGCGTGGGACATGCAGAAATTCCAACTATTGATTGGTTACGCGGGCCAGGGCTACTCAGAGAAAGACACCCCCATCGAATCATGCTCCGTCGCATAAACGATTTTGCAATCAAGCTGGCAAACCCCAATGGATCCGGCTCCGCCAGCGCCAACGGCCTCATCATGCAGGCCATCTTCCGGATGGGCGTCCCCGTATCGGGCAAGAACCTTTTCCCATCCAACATTCAGGGTCTGCCGACGTGGTATGAGATCCGCGTCAATAAGGACGGCTACACCGCGCGCTCCCTCATCTACGACCTCGTGGTCGCGATGAATGCGCAAACTTACGAGCGCGATGTCCGTGAGGTCCGGCCGGGCGGGTACATCCTGTACGATTCGTCCTGGCCTCTCGACCACAAGCTCATTCGCGACGATGTCACTTATATCGGCGTGCCGCTGGCCGAAATGTGCAACGCGAATTTTCGCGAGCCCCGCGAACGCGTGCTGATGAAGAACATCGCCACAGCCGGCGCGCTCATTGAACTGCTCGATATCGACGGCGCCATCATCCAGCAGCTCGTGCAGGAGAAATACGGCCGCAAGAAGGGGCTTCAGGCCTCCAACCAGAAGGCCCTCAAACTCGGCGCCGATTACGTGCGCGAAAATTTCTCCTGCCCGCTTCCGTT
>Ga0070733_10000791_pt1 | contig 24677 bp, 18 predicted proteins | sample Coa_R1_9_FD_66450 | JGI IMG/M metagenome (GOLD analysis project Ga0070733, IMG submission 66450) | Surface soil microbial communities from Centralia Pennsylvania, which are recovering from an underground coalmine fire - Coalmine... | ecosystem: Environmental > Terrestrial > Soil > Unclassified ...
TTCGTCTTTGGTCGCCAGACGCCCGTGCAGTCCGAGAATCTTGTTGTAATCCAGCTTCAGCCGATCCAGGTTCTCGACCAGGCTCAACGTGTAAGGGCTCACCGGATTCGGCGTAGGCGCATTCGGCGCTCCCGGCGTATACAGATCCGCTTCCACCACGATCTTCTCTTTAGGCAGGTAAGCAATCAACATCCCCTCATTGTGCTCATTGGGAACGTGATAAAGCTCGATCGTGTGGGTGCCATCCGTCAGCACACGTTTCTCGCCCACCGATTCGATGACCGCCTTTTTTTTCGACTGCAAAAGCTTGTCCGGCGCGAGAGTGCGAGGCATCGCGAATGTCTTCTCGTAATACGCCTTGTTCATCTGATAGGTGAGGATCGTCGCCCCTTCAGCCGCATAGGTGCGGATTCCGCCGGCATGATCGAAATGCGCATGCGTGTTGACCAGGTACCGGATCGGCTTGTTGAAATACAGCTTCTTCACCTCGCTGATCACGGCGCTTGATCGCGCTTCATCGAGCGGCCCTTCGATCACCACCACATAGTCGTTGAAGTTGACGATGACGCTGTGGTGCGTGCCCCCGGTGAAATAATAAACGTCTTCGGCGACCAGCTGTTCGTCGACCCCGAATATAGGGTTCTGCGGCGCGGCATCCTTACCCGGCGGCTGCACTCCGGCCACCACGTTGCGGTTCGCATCCGTGATCGTCAGTTCCATTACCGGATACCCGCCCTGCGTCTCGACAATCTTCGTCGGGAACTTCATCCCGTGAAATTCCTTGTAATCGGAGTAATTCGCTTCGACCGGCATATCCCCCAGCACGGGATTGTCGACCCAGGTCTCGACTTTTTCCACCATATTCTGATCGTCGATATACCCGTTGATCTTGTACTTGCTTTCCACCATGTACGAAACGACGTTGTATTTCTTCGCACCTACCGTTTTCGCCTGCACGGTGGCGTTATTGCTCGCCAGGGCGCCCTTGAGGAAACCGACTGGTGTCACCCAGACTTCAAACTTCGATGCCCAGGGTTGGGTGAAACCGTTCACGACCGACTGTGTCTGTTCGCCCACGATCGGCTGCAGCCCGCCGCCGCGCGGAGGATTCTCGCCCTGCGTGCGAACCATCGTCTGGCTGGCGGCCCCGGCGTCGAAATCGATCACCCGCTCATAGGTCTTCACATTGAACTTCGGCCACGCGGAACTCGGATTCACCGCTTGCCCCAAAGCAAAATTCAAACCGCTCCCGGAGTACCGCACGGACCCCAGACCCGACACCCCCATCGCCTTCGACGCGCCGTCAATAACAGTCTTCGCGTCCTGCGCCGTTGCCGCCTGCGCAAAGACAAACGTCGGCAGCGCTCCGAACGTCAACACCACCAATGAATTCCGTATCGTCACCCGATTGCCCGCCTTCCATTCCAGCGTCCTACAGTTTACAAGGTGGGCGGTTCGTGTCACATCTCTTAATTTTATAGTTGACGCCGGTATGCGGTGTGTTTATAATCGAGCCAAGTCTTAATTCCTTAGTTACAGGAGACGGAGCTTGGCGCGAAAGAAATCGCTCAACCTGACCGAAGCCGAACAGCGCCTGATGGAGGTGCTCTGGGAAAGAGGCTCCGCCACCGTAGCCGAAGTCGCGGACGCGCTCCCCAGGAAAGCCGGTCTCGCTTACAACACAGTATTGACGACCCTGCGTATTCTCGAGGCCAAAGGTTATCTGCGGCACAGCAAGCCGAAGGACGGCCGTGCGTTCCTTTACACGCCCATCGTCAGCCGTGATGAGGCCAGCCACAGCGCCCTGCGCCATCTGCTCAGCCGATTCTTCGGGAACTCCGCCGAAGCGCTGGTGCTGAATTTACTGGAAGACGAAAAACTGAGCGAGGCCGAACGCAAGCGCATCCGCAGCCTCCTCGAAGAGGATCTTCAATGAACACCATCCTCGCAATTCTTGACGCCCTGATAAATACACTCTGGCAGGCCGTTGCCGTAACCCTTCTTGTCTGGCTCGCGCTCAGAGTCACGCCGCGGATGAACGCGGCGACGCGGCACGCGATCTGGTGGGCCACGCTTACGGTGGTTCTGGTATTGCCGGTCGTTCCACGCTTGACCACCGTGCTTCGACCGCAGCGGCAATCCATCGAGGCGAAGTCGGCCGCGACCCCCAAACCAGCCGCGCCTCAGGTTACGGTTGAGCCCCTGATCGTACCGATTGCGCCGGGCCGAACCGCAAAATGGCCGCTGGCGGTTCTTGCCATATGGGCGGCCATCTTCCTCTGGCGCACGTTTCAAATCGTGCGAAGCTACTTCTATCTGCGCGGCATCAAGCGACGATCATCCGTTTCACCGGTGCCCCTGCCGGCTATTCCGAGACGTGCGACCCTCCTCATTTCGCCCGACATCGTTTCTCCAATGGCTGTCGGATTCCTCCGCCCCGCCGTCGTCCTCCCCGAGTCGCTGCTCGGCGAATTATCGGAACCGGAACGAAATCACGTTCTGCTGCACGAATCCGCCCATTTAGCGCGCAATGACGATTGGGCCAACCTCGCGATGCGCATCCTGGGCGGCGTCCTCGCGCTGCACCCGGTGGCGATATGGATTCTTTGGCGGATCGAGCGCGAACGGGAAATGGCCTGTGACGACTGGGTTGTAGCGCGAATCGGCTCAGCCCGCCCGTACGCGGCGAGTCTGGCGCGGTTGGTCGAATTGCGTCAGGCTCGGCGCGGCCAGATACTCGCGTCGGGAATCTTCGGCAGCGGTTCGCGTATCGGCGGCCGCATCGAAATTCTCCTCCGCCGCGGCCGCACGTTTTCACCGCGCGCATCGGTTACCGGCATCGCCGCAAGCGCCGTTGTACTGGCGGGTCTAATGCTCGCCGGTTCGCTCGCGCCGCGCTGGATCGCCTTCGCACAACAGGCGGCCCGGCCGGCATTCGAGGCTGCCTCGGTGAGGCCCGGCGACCCCTCCGGAGCGAACCGAGGGGTAGCGTTTCTGCCGGGCGGAAGGGTCAAAGCATCCAATGCCACACTGAAGATGCTGGTCATGGTCGCCTGGAATCTGCGGGATTTTCAGGTCTCGGGTGGGCCGAGCTGGAGGGACTTGGACCGCTACAGCCTCGAGGCGGAGCCAGGGCGCCCAATCAGCGTCGATGGCCCTAACAGCAGTGGAGCCGCCGAGGTCAGACATATGCTCCAGTCCCTGCTGGCTGACCGATTCAAGCTGAGCGTTCATAGCGACACGAAAGAAATGCCGATGTACGCGCTGGTCTTGGCGAAGAATGGGGCCAAACTCAAGGAGAACCCACTGGGGGTAGGTCCCGGATCTTCCGCCGGGGGCAATGGAAGGGGCGAATTCACTGCCCGGCAGGTGCCCATAGGGGCCTTGGCTCCATTCCTCTCGAACCAGCTTGGGCGCATGGTCGTGGATCGGACAGAACTGAAGGGCGTCTACGATTTCACCCTAACCTTCACGCCGGAACCAGCGACGGTTGCTTCGACTTCGGCCCCAGGCGATTCCGACGTGCCATCGGTATTCGAAGCCCTGCAGGAGCAACTCGGCCTCAAGCTGGAGCCGATCAGAGGGCCTGTCGAGACCCTTGTCATCGATCACGCGGAGAAGCCCGATGCGAACTGAATCCCGCGAACTGCTCGCAGTGGGAATCTTCGGCAACAAATCGCGCATAGGCGATCGAATCGAAATCCTGCTGCGCCGCGGCCGAGTCTCCTCACCACGAGTTTCAGCCAATAGAGTCGCCGCGAGTGCTATTGTCTTAGCCACCCTCCAACTGGCCGGTTCGCTCGCGCCGCGCTGGATAGCGTTTGCGCAGCAACCCCTCGCGTTCGAAGTGACATCGATTAAGCCCAACACCATCGTGAGCGAGATAGTCAAACTGGGTCCCCCTGTCGGCGGTAGGTTCACGGCGACGAATGTAAGTCTCAAAATGCTTGTGATGCGCGCCTGGAAGGTGAAGAACTTTGAAATTTCCGGGGGTCCGCGATGGATCGATTCCGACCGGTACGACGTTGCCGCCTCCGCGCCCGAGAACAACATCGCCGAGGAACAGTTCAAGGCGATGCTGCAGGCGTTGATACGAGACCGTTTCAAATTTGCTGCTCACCGCGAGTCGAAAGAGATGCCGATTTACGCCCTGGTGTCCGTCAGGAACGGATCAAAGCTCCCCGAAGCTGCCGGGAGCTGCGTCGTCGCTCTGCCCAACCCGCCACCGCCTCCGCCCCTGGCGCCAGCTCAGCCCCCGCCTGTTCTGTGCGGCGGCTTTCTGATGGACGGGAGCCGGCTGGAGGGCCGAAGGATTTCCATGGCGCAACTTAACGGCGCCCTTTCCAATATGCTGGGCCGCTCCGTAATCGACAAGACCGGATACAACGGAACGTTCGATGTTCATCTGGAGTTCAAGCCGGAAGGGATCGCGCCACTCGGCGGAGGCGGATTTGGCGCGCCCGGCGGCCCGGCGGTGGATGCAGGCGGCGCTGATTCCTTCAGGCCCTCTGTCTTCACAGCCGTCCAGCAGCAACTGGGTTTGAAACTTGAGTCGCAAAAAGGCCCAGTCGAGATCCTTGTGATCGACCACGTGGAGAAGCCCGATGCGAACTGAATCGCGGGAACTGCTCGCCGTGGGAATCTTCGGCAATAGATCGCGGACTGCCGAACGAATCGAAATTCTGCTCTGCCGCGGCCGCACGTTCTCGCCGCGAGCATCGGCCCTCGGTGTCGCCGCGAGCACCATCGCCCTGAGCGCCATGACCTTGGCCGGTTCGCTCGCACCGCGATGGATCGCCTTTGCGCAACAAACGTCCGAGCTCAGGTTCGAGGTAGCGTCGATCAAGCGCGATGTCAGCGGTGATCCCGTTACGTATGCCCGCTGGTTTCCCAGCCTGCACATCGAGAGAATGACGCTGAAAAATCTCGTCATCCTGGCGTACCAGGTCCAGGATTTTGAGGTCACTGGAGGCCCGGGTTGGATCCGTTCCGAGCGGTATAACATCGATGCGAAGACCGAGGCCCCTCCTGTCCCCAGCCAGCAGTACGTGGCTCTGGAACGCCGGGGCCTGCGGACACTGCTCCGCGACCGGTTCCACCTGACGATACACCGTGAGACGAAACAGCTTCCGATCTATGAGCTGACCGTGGCGAAAGGTGGCCTGAAGGTGCATCCTTCGAACTGCATTCAGCGTGTAACTGGCGATACGGCTATTGCGCCCGGCAAGACAGGGTCGGACTACTGCCGATCGCCTGCGAATGGCGGGGGCCGCATTCAGGGGTCAGGCGTAAGCATGGCTTTTCTGTCCCATATTCTTGCCAGTCGGCTCAGCCGCACGGTTGTTGATAAGACCGGAATCACTGGCGAGTTTGATCTCCAGCTCACCTACACCCCGGACAGGCCGAATGTTCCTTCCGATGGCGCCCCAGCGGCTGATCTCGCCCCGGACATTTTTATTTCCATGCAGGAGCAGCTCGGCTTGAAACTGGAATCGACCAAAGGCCCTGTTGAATTTCTCGTAATCGATCACGTGGAGAAGCCCGATGCGAACTGACTCCCGGGAACTCCTCGCGGTTGGAATCTTCGGCAATAAATCGCGTATAGGCGATCGCATCGAAGTATTGCTGCGCCGCGGCCGCACATTCTCGCCGCGCGCATCCGCCAACAGCATGGCCGCGAGCGCGATTGTCCTGAGCATCCTCATGCTCGCCGGTTCGCTCGCCCCGCGCTGGATCGCTTTCGCACAAGCGCAGCCTCGCCCGTCCTTCGAGGTTGCATCCGTCAAACCAGGCAATCCTGACTCTCATCAATTTGGGTTCAACGTACAGCCTGGCCGATACATCATTACGAACGCCACGATGAAAATGATGATTGGAGAGGCTTACGATGTCCGTAACCATCAGATTTCCGGAGGACCGAAGTGGCTCGACTCGGAGCGGTTCACCATCGAGGCCAAGCCGAAGGACGCGACTCCGATTCCGGGGGGTGCGGCGGGCATGGACTTGAGGCCGATGCTCCAGTCGCTGCTGGAGGAGCGTTTCAAGCTTGCGCTGCATCGCGAAACGAGGACCGAGCAGGTGTACGAGCTGGCGGTGGCGAAAGGAGGTCACAAGCTGAAGGAAAGCTCCGGCCCGGACTCGGAGGGCACGACGGGCATTTTTTCCCGCGGAAGAGGAGACCTGAAAGCCACTGACGCGCCCATAGCTATGCTGGCGAAGATTCTGTCCCAGGGGCTGGCCCGTTCGGTGATCGACAAAACCGGCCTTCCCGGCAAGTACGACTTTGCGCTCGCTTACACGCCCGACCCGGGCGAGGGCGCGGCGTTCCGCCCTTTGCCGGCGGATTCCCTCCCTCCCGCCGATCCCGACGGGCCAGCGATCTTTACCGCGCTCCAGGAGCAACTCGGGCTCAGCCTCGAGTCCACCAAAGGCCCGGTCGAGATCCTCGTGATCGACCACGCGGAGAAACCCGATGCGAACTGAATCGCGGGAACTTCTCGCCGTCGGAATCTTCGGCGGCAAGTCCCGTTTGGGAGACCGTATCGAAATCCTGCTGCGCCGCGGCCGCACGTTTTCGCCGCGCACGTCAGCTGCCGGCGTAGCCGCGAGTGCGATTGTCTTAGCCGCCCTCATGCTTGCCGGCTCGCTCGCCCCGCGATGGATCGCTTTCGCACAACAGCAACCCCGGCCGTCCTTCGAAGTCGCCTCCGTGAAACTCAATACCAGCGGAGTTGAGGGGGACGCGCATTCGTTTCCTCCGCACAGCCGCGGATTTACAGCAACCAACTCGAGCCTGAAAACGCTTATCCAGCTCGCTTACAAAGTGAACGATTCCCGCCTCCTGGACGGACCGGGATGGATCGATTCCGCCAGGTACGACATCGCCGCGACGCCGGTGGAAGGCAACGCCGGACTCGATCAGTCCCGGCTGATGCTGCAGACGCTGCTGGAAGACCGGTTCAAATTGATTGCTCGCCGCGAGGTAAGAGAGATGCCCGTTTACGGGCTGGTGTCCCCGGTAGGGAGCCTGAAACGGCTGGGGTCGGGGGACGCAAATTGTGTTACCTTCAGTTCCAATTCGCCACCGTCGCTCCCAGCGCCGGGTCAAACTCCACGAACTCCGTGCGGCGGATTGCTCCGCGGCCCCAACGTTCTCGCCGGCGAGAAAATATCCATCGCGGAATTTGTCGAAACCCTTGGCAATATCCTGGACCGTCCGGTAATCGACAGAACCGGATTCACCGGAACATTTAGTTTCCGCCTCGATTTCAGTGCGCCAGGAGCCGAGATCGTGGACGGCGGTAATCTCGATAACAGACCGTCGATTTTTACGGCTCTTCGTGAGCAACTCGGACTGAAGCTGGAATCGACGAAGGGACCGGTTGAAGTGCTGGTGATCGACCACGTGGAGAAACCCGTTGCCAACTGAATCGCGGGAACTGCTCGCGGTTGGAATCTTCGGCAGCAAATTGCGCCTCGGCGATCGAATTGAAGTGCTGTTGCGGAGCGGTCGGGCTTTTTCGCCCCGCGCATCGGTCAACAGCGTCGCCGCGATTACGATTGTCCGGAGCGCCCTCATTTTCACTGGTTCGCTCGCACCGCGATGGATCGCTTTCGCACAACAGCAACCCCGGCCGGCCTTCGAAGTCGCCTCCGTGAAACCAACGCCGGCAGCGCGCAGGGGGTTTGACTTCGGAACATATTTCCGAAGCCTGCCGGGTGGGCGGTTCTCTGCCGAGAACGAATGGACGCCGGACCTCGCCTCGGCCCCGTCGCTTTTCACCGCCATTCAAGAGCAACTCGGGCTAAGATTGGAGGCGCGGAGAGAAAGGACCGAGATCCTCGTGATCGACCACGTGGAGAAACCCGATGCCAACTGAACCGCGTGGCGCGCGCACTCTTGTGGGCCGCGCCGGCGCGCATTCCGGCGCTTGTTCCCGGGCCTGCATGATCCTCCTGGCCGGTTTAATACCAGGCTTGGCCTTCGCACAAGAGCAGCCCCGGCTGACATTCGAAGCGGCAACCATTAAACCAAACAACTCGGGTGAGACTCGCGTTTCGGGCGGCTTTCGACTCGGCGGCCGTTACACGGTGACCAACTACACCCTGCGCTCCCTGATTGCCGCGGCGTATGTCAGGCCTCAGGTGAATCCCGACTTCCTGATCGCCGGCGGCCCCAAATGGATCGACACCGACCGGTTCGACGTCGACGCCAAAGCGGCGGATGAGTTTCCCGTCGCCGAGGAGGGCCCCACTGCGCCCCGGCGTCTGATGCTTCAGGCACTGCTGGAAGATCGCTTCAAATTGCAGGTGCATCACGAAACCCGCCTGGGACCGGTCTTCGCGCTTCTTTTCGCCAGGAACGACCGCGCTCCCGGCCCGAATTTTCGCCGCTCGTCGATCGATTGCGCCGCGCCCCCGCCGGGTACCCGCGGCTGCACCGCAAGAATTGGACAGGGAAGAATTGCCGCCGCCGGAACGACCATTGCCCAATTCGCCAGCCTCCTGCCGAGGTTCGTCGACCGCGTCGTGATTGATTCCACCGGGCTCATGGGGCGCTACGATCTGGAACTCAAATGGACTCCGGCGCCCGGCGAATGGACCGCGCCGCCATCCCCGGGCCGCGGCGAGAATCAGCCCACCGATGGCCCTTCGCTCTTTACAGCTCTGCAGGAGCAGCTTGGGCTGAAACTGCAGTCTCAAACAGGTCCGATCGACACGCTTGTCATCGACCGTGTGGAGAAACCTGATGCGAATTGATGCCCGGGAACTGCTCGCGGTGGGGTTGACCGTAAGCGCGGTTGTCCTCGGCGCTCTCCTGCTCGGCGGTTCGCTCGCCCCGCGCTGGATGGCGTTCGCGCAACAGCAGCCCCGGCCGGTCTTCGAAGTGGCTTCGATCAAACCGAACAACACCGCGGCCAACAACGGCGAAATTCATTTCACGGGCGGCGCCTCAGGCGGCCGCCTCACCGCCGAAAACGTTCCCGTGCGCTTTCTCGTTCAATGGGCATATCACATCCGGGAGTTCCAGCTCTCCGGAGGACCCGGTTGGCTCGCCTCCGAGAAATTCGACATCGCCGCCAAGCCCGAAGGCGGTGCGTCCGCCGATCGGATGCGCTTGATGATGCAGACCCTGCTGGAAGAAAGGTTCAAGCTGCGGCTGCACCGTGAAACGAAGGAACACTCCTTATATACGCTGGTCCCGGCCAAGTCCGGCATAAAATTGCAGCCATCCACGGCCGATTGCGAAGCGTTGGCTCGGGTGGAGTCGGCCGGCCAGCCGTCACGCCGTCAATGCGGGGCGTGGTTCAGAGGTGAAAACCAATTCACCGGCACGAAAATCTCCATGTCCGAGTTCGTCGAAGACCTCTCCAATCTATTGGACCGCCCCGTGGTCGACAAAACCGGGTTCACTGCGGACTTCGATGTCACCCTCCAGTGGACCCCGGAAGAACAGCGGGCCGCGCCGGACGGACTCCCGGATAATTCGGATGCCACCGCCAGTCCGGCAATTTTCACGGCGCTGCAGGAACAGCTCGGGCTGAAACTGGATTTCGGCAAAGGACCGGTCGAAACAATCGTGATCGACCATATCGAGAAGCCTTCGGAAAATTAGCGGACCCTTGACAGCGGTTCGAATTAGATGTTAATTTTTACGCATAATGTGTATTTTTAAGCAGATTGCGCTGGCCGCAATCCTCCTCGCGATCCCGGCGGCGGCTCAACCGCCCGATCAACCGGCGGCGAGGCTGGAGTTCGATGTCGCCTCGGTCAAGCCGAACAAGTCCGATGCCCCGGCAACCGCCAACAATCCTTTGGGTCCCGGGAATGTATACAGCCCCTATGGCGGGTTTTTCAAGGCCACCAACTTTCCGCTGTACACGTACATTCTTTTCGCATACAAGATCATGGGTAACCAGGAGCAGTCCCTGCGCACACAAATGCCGGCATGGGTCATGAATGAGCGTTTCGACATCGAGGCGCGCGCGGAAGGCAATCCGGACAAAGACCAGATGCGTCTGATGATGCGCTCTCTGCTCGCGGATCGCTTCAAGCTCGGCATTCACTTCGAAACCCGCCAGGTCCCGGTATTTGCGATCGTTCTGTTGAAAGCCGGAAAAACGGGGCCGACGCTGCGGTCTCATCCGTCCGATTACCCGTGTTCCACCGTTCCTCAGGCATCGCAAAGCCCGCAGAACGCGGATCCGTACCCAGCTCTCTGCAGCGGCCTCTTTGGAATGCCGCCAAGTACCCCCGGCCGTCTGCGTGTTGGCGCACGAAACGTCACCATGGAGTTTATTGCGAATCAATTATCGGCTGTGGGAGAGTTGGAGCGGCCCGTGATCGACGGGACGGGGCTCGGCGGAAACTTCGATTTCGCCCTCGAATGGACGCCAGAGCGCCCGGCCGCGCAGCCGGCTGTCACGGATTTGCAACCCGATCCGGCGGGACCGACTTTTCTGGAAGCGTTGAAGGACCAACTCGGGCTCAAGCTGGAGTCGCGGAAGGGCCCGGCGCCGGTCATCATCCTGGACCACGTGGAACACCCCTCGGAGAACTGAATCGGGAACAATCGCGAGCCGCAATGAGTCCATTCTCCATGCAATCCCCGTGGGGCGGCCTTTCCAGGCTGCGGACCAGCTTTCCAGGTGGTCCAGCCGGACGAAGGCCGGCCTGTTTGCTCTTGTCTCTGGTGACGGTGTCGTTGTCCGCCGGTGCGCAGCAGCCCGCGTTCGAAGTTGCATCCGTCAAACCCCACAAACCCGGCAGTGCCGCTGAAGGCCGCGGTCGCGAGAGTATCGACAGCGGGCCGGGTACCCTGACCGTCCGGAATGCCAGCTTGGGTTCCTGCGTCAAGTGGGCGTATCTCGTCAGGGACTATCAGATCTCCGGACCAGCCTGGTTGAACGACGAACGATACGACATCACGGCGAAGGCTGCCGAACCCGCCCGCATAGACCGGCTGCGGGAGATGCTCCGGACACTTCTCACGGAACGATTCGGTCTCCAGATTCATCGCGAGAGGAAGGATCTGCCTGTGTATACCCTGGTTGCGGCAAAAAGCGGGCCGAAACTTCACAAAGCGGAGCCTGGCGGCAACACCAGCATGCAGGGCGAGAACGGGAGCTTCGTTTTCCGGGCCACGTCGATGGCGCAATTTGCGGAGGATCTTTCCAGTTTGAGCCAGGTGGACCGTCCCGTGCTGGACCGGACGGGAATTCCCGGGGTTTTCGATTTCACCCTGAAGTTTGGAGAAGATAACAACGAGATGAAACGCGCCCTGATAGCGGGAGACGGCGCCTCCGTTTTCACGCTGATCCAGGACCAGCTCGGGCTCAAACTGGAGGCCCGAAGGGATGTGGTGGAAGTCCTGGTCATCGACCATGCGGAGAGGATTCCATCGGAAAATTAACCAAATATGCTGCGAACGAATCGACGGCTGTTGGCGTCAATAAGGTAATACCAAAGACCGGCTGGGAAGAATTGAGGAAATTCTGACTCTCACACAAGTGTCGTATTCGTGCATCGCAACGTCGGCCATACTCGCTTTTAGCGCTCTCGCGAGCGCCCAAACGCCTGCGCCGCGCCCGGAATTCGAAGTGGCGTCCGTCAAACCGAATACCGCGGGAAACAACATGGTCATGATTCGACCTCCGGTCGGCGGCCGGTTCACCGCCACGAATGTCGGGCTGAAAATGCTTATCGTGCTCGCGTATAACGTGAAGAGCTTTGAAATCTCCGGAGGGCCGGGGTGGATCGATTCCGACGGATACGACATCAACGCCAAGGCAGCGGATACCAACACCAGCCTCGACCAGTTACGGCCCATGCTTCAAACGTTGTTGGAGAACCGGTTCCAGTTGAAAGTTCACCGCGAAACCAAGGAGATGCCCGTATATGCCCTGATGCTCGCGAAGAACGGACCCAAACTCCCCGAGGCCAAAGATGGCGGTTGCATCAAGTTCGGGCCAGACTCACCGCCCCCGCCGCCCCCGTCGCCGGGACAGCTTCCGCCGATTCTGTGCGGCGGTTTCCTAAGGGCTCCAAACCTGCTCCAGGCCGGAAAGGTAGACATGAAGCAGTTGGTTAACGTGCTTTCCGATGTCCTCGGCCGCCCCGTAATTGACAAGACCGGATTCACGGGGACGTTCGATGTCAAACTCGAATTCTCGCCGGAAGGAACCTCATTTGGCGGTGGATTTGGCCGGGGTGGAGTTGCCCTGATCGGCGGGCCGCCTCCTGGCGACGACGCCAAACCTTCGATCTTTACCGCCGTCCAGGACCAACTGGGGCTCAAACTGGAATCGCAAAAGGGCCCGGGCGAGGTCTTGGTAATCGACCACGCCGAGAAAGCCTCTGAAAACTGATGCCGGCCCCGCACAGCTCAAGGGCAGCCTTGTATGTCAGGCCTTGTGGGGCATGGCTTCGGCCTTGCCGCCGAGCTTCTGCTCGGCGCTGCCTGCGACAAATCGCACTCAAATGTTCGTTAGTCTTCTTCCTTCTCTCCGTGTTTACCCTCACTGCGGCGGAGCATAAAGGCAAAGTCCAATTCGGCGGCCTGCCCGTCCCTGGCGTCACGGTGACCGCGACCCAGGGCGATCGCACCCTCGTCGCCATCACCGACATGCAGGGCAACTATTCCTTCCGCGATCTCCCCGACGGAGTCTGGAATTTCCAGATCGAGATGCAGGCCTTCGCCCCCATCAAACAGGAAGTGACGATCACGGCCGGCGCGGGCGCGCCCGAATGGGAACTGAAACTGCTGCCTCTCGACCAAATCAAAGCCACCGCTGCGCCGCCTCCACCCCCTCCCCCGCCAAAGATATCGGTAACGCAGCCGCCCGAAACTCCGCAAACCGCCGCAAGCAACTCGAAAAACAAAAAAGCCGCCGCGAAATCTGCCCAGGCCCAGGCTCCCGCGAATCAGCAGAACAGTTTCCAACGCGCCGCCGTCAATGCGAATCCAAACGCCGCGCCGGCCCCCAGCCAATCGGCCGCCGCCGAAGCCGTGCCCACCAACAGCGCCTTCTCCGGCCAGAGCGCAAGCGAGCTGAACCAGCGCGCTTCCGACGGCCTGCTCATCAACGGCACGGTGAACAACGGAGCCAGTTCGCCGTTCGCGCAAAACGCCCGATTCGGAAACAACATTCGCGGCATCGGCGGCCTGTACAACGGCAGCCTCGCTTTGATCGAGGATAATTCCGCCCTCGACGCCAACTCGTTCTCCTACACCGGGCAGCCCACTCCCAAACCAGAGTACGACCACCTGCAGGGCGCGGCGACATTTGGCGGCCCCATACGCATACCCCACCTGATTCGGGACGGTCCGTTCTTCTTCGTCGCCTACCAGTTGATACGAAACCACAACGCGCAGACCAACTCCTACCTGACGCCGCCGGCGTTGCAGCCAAATGGAGACTATGTGGCAACGGCGCCGATCTACGACCCAACCATCAAAGCGCCTTTTCCGAACAACACGATACCGATGAGCCGCATCAGCCCGGTCGCTCTCAACCTTCTCAAGTTCTACCCCCAGCCGAATCTAGCCGGATCGCCGCTTTACAATTTTCAGATTCCGATCGTCGGCGAGACCCACCAGGACAATCTGCAAACGCGTCTGAACAAGAACATCGGCAACAAAAATTCGCTCTACGGAGTCTTCGCTCTGCAGCGCCAGGCCACCGACAGCCCGAATGAATTCGGCTTTCTCGATAAGACGGATACCCTCGGCCTCAACGCCCAGGCCAATTGGCAGCATCGCTTCAGCCAGAGGATGTTCGCTCACTTCCAGGTTCAGTTCAGCCGGTATTCGGCGGACACAACGCCGTTTTTCGCCAATCACGAAAACGTTTCGAAAATGGCCGGCATTTCGGGCAACGATCAGGACCCGGCGAACTACGGCCCGCCCACGCTGACCTTCGCCAGCGGCATTGCTTCGCTCACGGACGGGATTGCCGCGAATAACCACAATCAGACGATCGCTTACACTTTTGACAGTCTCTGGGTTTATGGCCGCCACAGTATTTCTTACGGGGCCGATTTCAAGCGGCTCCAATTCAACTTTCTATCGCAGCAGAACCCGCGCGGCACTCTCACCTTCACAGGCGCTTACACCGCCCCGCCGCCCACTGAATCAGGAGTCCCCGCCTTGGGTTCCGCTTTCGCGGATTTTCTGCTCGGCGTTCCCGACACCAGCCAGATCGCCTTCGGCAACGCCGATAAGTATTTCCGTGAATCGCAATACGACGCGTTCATTAAAGACGACTGGAGGATCGGTCCTTCACTCACCCTGAACATGGGCGTCCGCTGGGATTACGCCGCGCCCATCACGGAACTCTACGGGCGTCTGGTCAATTTGGACATCGCCTCCGGTTTTTCCGCGGACGCGCCGGTTGTTGCCGCCAAGCCGGCTGGGCCTCTGACCGGTATCAAATACCCCGATTCGCTGCTGCAACCCGACAGGCACGGTTTTGAACCGCAAATCGGTCTCGCATGGCGTCCGATTCCGGCATCGTCGCTGGTGGTTCGCGCCGGGTACGGCCTCTACTACAACACCTCGGTCTATCAATCCATCGCGTCGCTGATGGCTCAGCAGGCGCCTTTGTCGAATAGTTCGATCCTGGCCAGTTCCACCACGAATCCGCTCTCGATTTCGACCTTCAATTTGCCACCGCGCGACACATTCGGCGTCGATCCCAATTTCCGCGTCGGCTTCGCGCAAAACTGGCAGGTATCGGCGCAACGCGATCTGCCCGGCTCCCTGGTTGTCACAGCGACTTATCTCGGTATTAAAGGGACCCGCGCGCCGCAGGAATTTCTCCCCAATACGTATCCCGAGGGCGCCCTGAATCCCTGCCCGTCCTGCCCGGCCGGATTCACTTATATGACCTCGAACGGCAACTCCACGCGCGAATCCGGCTCGCTCCAGTTGCGCCGCAGGCTCCATAACGGCTTCCTCGCCAGCGCCACGTACACGTTCTCGAAATCGATCGACGACGCGGCCCTGGGGGGGCGCGGCCAGGCAACTAACGTGATCGCGCAGAACTGGCTCGACCTGAGCGCCGAACGCGGCCTTTCGAATTTCGATCAGCGCCACACGCTGGCCTTACAGATGCAATACACCACAGGGCAGGGAATCGGCGGCGGAACCCTGCTGAGCGGATGGCGCGGCGCCCTGTTCAAAGAGTGGACGGCCGCCACCACCGTCAATGCGGCCACTGGGACGCCGTTGACTCCCACCGTTCTCGCGGCGGAGGCTGGAACCGGCGTCACCGGGCCCATTCGGCCGGATTACACCGGCGCGCCGCTCTATCAGGCCCCCGCCGGCTTCTCGCTGAATCCCGCGGCTTACGCGCTGGCGCCGCTGGGCCAATGGGGCAACGCCGGAAGGAACACCATTACCGGCCCCGATCAATTCACTTTAAATCTCTCGCTGGGACGCACATTCCGATTGAAAGACAGGTACAACCTCGATCTCCGGGTGGACGCGACCAACGCGCTGAATCACGTGACGTTCGCGAATTTTAATACGATCGTGAATAGCGGGCAATTCGGGCTCCCGACGCCACCGGCTAATGCCATGCGCGACCTGACGACGACACTGCGTGTGAGGTTTTGATTAGATGCGATTACCGAACATATGGAATAGAATGTGGGGCCAGGGCTTTCGCCCTGCCGCTGGCCTTCCGGCCAGCGTCCTCGGGCTCTTACTAGTCGTGACGGCCCCAGCCCAAAAACCCCCCGCCCAGGAAGCCACGGGCGACGTCACCTTCAGCAGCAACACCCAACTGGTGATCGAGACCGTGACCGTGCGCGACAAGAGCGGGAAGACCATAGAAGGACTCACTCCAAAGGATTTCACCGTCACCGAAGACGGCGCCCCGCAGGCCATCAAGTTTTTCGAATATCAAAAACTGCCGGAAATCCCGGAACCCCTGCCTCCGCAGACCGGCGACACCACCGTTCTAAAAAAATTCCCCCAAAGTCGAATCACTGCTGAGACTCCCGGCAGCACGCGGTACAAGGATCACCGGCTGCTCGCTTTCTATTTCGATATGACCGCATTGCCGCCGGCCGATCAGGTGCGTGCGCTCGAAGCCGCGCGTAAATTCATCCGCACGCAGATGACGCCCGCGGACCTCGTCGCCGTCATGATGTTTAACAGCGGCGCGGTCAGGGTGCTGCAGGATTTTACCGCCGACCGCGACCGGCTTTCCACCATCATCGAAACCATTGCCGTGGGCGAAAGCCAGGGCTTTGACGAAACCATCACCGACGACAGCGCCGCCGACACCGGGGCCGCTTTCGGCCAGGACGACGGCGAGTTCAACATCTTCAACACGGATCGTCAGCTCGCTGCGCTGCAGACTGCCGCGGTCATGCTGGGCCAACTCAGCGAGAAAAAATCTCTCCTCTATTTCTCCAGCGGCATCCGGCTGAACGGGATGGACAATCAGGCGCAGCTGCACGCCACCGTCAATGCCGCCATTCGCGCCGGGGTGTCGTTCTGGGCGATTGACTCGCGCGGCCTCGTGGCCAGCGCGCCGATGGGCGATGCCTCCAGAGGAGCGCCCGGTGGTACCGGCATGTATTCAGGCACCTCGTCGATCGCGTTCACGGGTAATTTCCAGTCTACTCAGGACACCCTCTGGGCCCTGTCGGGCGACACCGGCGGCAAAGCTTTCCTCGACAATAACGACCTCGCGGCCGGCATTGTGCAGGCGCAGAAAGCCGTCTCCAGTTATTACATTATTGGCTATTACACAACCAACCAGAATCTCGACGGCAAGTTCCGCCGCATCAAAATTACGCTCAACAACGGGCTGAGCGCCAGCGTCGATTTCCGCCAGGGCTATTTCGCCGGCAAGATCTTCAGCAAGTTCACCCTGGCCGATAAAGAGCGGCAGCTCGAAGATGCGCTGATGCTGGGCGATCCGATCACGGATCTGAGGGTCGAAATGGAAGTGAACTACTTCCAGTTGAACCACGCCGAGTATTATGTTCCCGTCGAAGTGAAAATTCCCGGCCGTGAACTGGCGCTCGCGCGCAAACGCGGCGCCGAGCATACGGTGATCGATTTCATCCTCGAAGTGAAGGACGATTTCGGCTCGACCATGCAGAATATCCGCGACAAAGTGGATACCAAATTAACCGATGCCACGGCGGCTGAGTGGGCGAAGCACCCCATCGAATACGAGACCGGTTTCACGCTGCTGCCAGGCAAGTATGTGGTCAAATTTCTGGCGCGCGACGACGAAACCGGCCGCATCGGCACCTACCTGAGCAATTTCACCATTCCGAATCTGGACAAGGAAGACAAGCGGATTCCGACCAGTTCGGTGGTGTTGAGCAGCCAGCTGCAGGAAGCGCGCAGTGCCGTTTTCAACGCTTCGAAGGGCAAGACCGCCGCCGCCGCGGACGCCGCCAACCCGATGATCGCCGATGGGCAAAAGATAATACCGAGCGTAACGCGCGTCTTCAGCAAAAGCCGCGATATGTATGTCTTCCTGCAGGCCTATGAGCGCGGCGCGACGGCCACCCAGCCTCTGGTGGCATTTGTGACCTTCTATCGCGGACAGACGAAAGCGTTCGAATCGTCCCCGGTCGCGGTCACCGAGGGGCTGGACCCCAAAACGAAAGCGGTCCCGCTCCGCTTCGACCTCGCTCTCGACAAACTCGAGCCGGGCGAATATAACTGCCAGGTCACCGTACTCGATACCGGCGCGCAGAAAGCCGCCTTCTGGCAGGCGCCTGTCATGCTGATTCCCTGACCAGTGGTAGCGCCGACGATCTTGTCGTCGGTATTTTATGTGGGGCAGGGCTTAGGCCCTGCCGCCGGCCTTCCGGCCGGCGCGGAGTCAATTCAGCGCCCCATATTCCCTGCGCGCCGCAATCAGTGTAGGCATGTCGGGATCGGCGTCCTTCCACAACGCATGGAAATCCTGATAGGCCTTCTTAGCCTTATCCGTATCGCCCGCCAGCGCCTCCGCGCGACCCAAGCCCAGATAAGCCGGCGAATAGGGCCAAGCCCTCCTGCCGTCATCACGATGGCGTGGAACGTGGCTGCCAAGACCACCCGCGACAGCTTGTTTCTCTCGGCTTTCCCGCCACGGCGTTGCCCGCCATGATGGGCGCGCCGCCGTCAGCTGGATCCTGATGGCTGTTTTGAATACCGTGCTGGTGCGGCGGTTCGGCCCCTCGCGCATCATTCGTTTCGGATTCCCGGCGGGGATGGTCCGCATGCCGCCGTCACCGTACTCGATACCGGCGGACGGAAGGCCGCCTTCTGGCAGGCGCCTGTCATCCTGATCCCATAGATTATTGGTTACTCGGCGAGGAGTTAATGGGGGTTTTGCGCTTCCGGGTCCTGCGGTACCAGAGCTAGCCGAGGAACGAAGCCATGCCGACCGCGAAAAACGTAACCGAGGCTGGCTCGGGGACGGTGGCGTTCATCACCACATCGGAGAGGAGCACCGCCGGAGGCTGTCCGCTGGGCGTTCCCAGAGAAAGGAAAGTCAAAATCTGACTCGAACTTGAAGGCGTGAAATAGATGGTCTCCTGAGCCCAGGCCTGAAAGCTGCGCTGGCAAGACCGCCACCGGCTTGCGCCGGGGTGTCCTGGATGGTGGTTCCGTTGGCAGCCACCTGAGTCGTCTGAGCGCCGCTCTCGAGCGAAACCTGCCAGCCTTCCGTGGTAGTGCCTGGGAAACTGTACTGCTGGCCCGCCGCGTACCAGAAGGACTCCGCGTAAACTTCATTCATAGTCAGGCCCGTCAGCGACTGGTAGATCGCCACATTGTAGCCGGAGGCTCCATCGGCGACGATGAAATTGCCACCGCCGGGGCTCGTGTTCGGAATCGCGCCGCCGCTGCCTGCCACGTTGCCCGGATCGTACAGTGAAAAGTTGCCGAAACCGCCGGCGAGGACTATGCCTTCTCCACTTGTGGTCGCGTTCCCCTGATTTCCATTGGTATACAGGAAGGCCAGTCCCGACGAACCGCTCACATCCGACACCGTCCAGCCGGTCAGGGAACCGCCGGTGGTCCAACCCGAGTCGGTGACGATGCCTCCTCCCGCCGCGGCGAATGTGCCTGTCGTCGAGGTGAACGTTCCATTCGTAATAACGTTCGAGGCGCGTACGGGCGCCACAAACCCCGCGGAAGCGACCGCCAGAAAACCCAGCAGCGCGACCTTTTCCCGGGTGCCTCTGCTGGGCCGAGCCCTATGCGTATTATCCGTGGCCCCACACGTCATGCTCCTTTGTGGCATTCGGTTGCGGGCAAAACCAGTCGGAATTGGATAGCCGTCGATAGTTTATAACTCAATACCGGCCTGGCCTTAAGTTACACGCGGCGTCAAATGCGTTTGTTCGGATCGGGCCGGTCCGAGCGGCGCGAGTTAACCCGCGACAATCCGGATCCCATAACGTGGCGGGCGCAACTCGTGCGAACCACGTCCCTGCTCGTGAGGACACGTGTCATCCACGACGCGCCATGAGATACGATTCTCTTCAGGCATTTTGGATCTCAATTGAATAAAGGAAACGATCACCGATGTTGACTAACGGGCCTACCAACGAGCCGTCTCAGACCGTTGCATCCGATTCCGCGACCCGCACGCGGCCGTTCACCGGGCAGGAATACATCGAGAGCCTGCGCGACGGACGCGAAATATGGATCTACGGCGAGCGGGTCAAAGACGTGACCACGCATCCGGCGTTCCGCAACACGGTAAGGATGCTGGCGCGCCAGTACGATGCGCTGCACGACCATCGCAGGAGCATCCTGTGCGACCAAACCGACACCGGCAGCGGGGGATTCACCCATAAATTTTTCAAGGCGCCGAAGAACGCTGAAGAAATGGTCGGCGCGCGCGATGCAATCGCCGAATGGGCACGCGTTACCTACGGCTGGATGGGCCGTGCCCCGGACTACAAGGCGGCGTTTCTCGCCACCCTCGGCGCAAATTCCGATTTCTACAAGCCGTTCGACGAGAATGCCCGCAGGTGGTACAAGAAGGTCCAGGAAGAGGTCACCTTCGTCAATCACGCCATTGTGAACCCGCCGGTGGATCGCAATAAGCAACTGGAAGAGGTACGCGACGTCTACATGCACGTCGAGAAAGAAACCGATGCCGGCTTGATCGTGAGCGGCGCGAAAGTGGTCGCCACCACATCCACGCTCACGCATGCCAACTTCATCGCGAACAACGGCGCGCTTCCCATCAAGACCAAAGATTTCGCGTTTGTCTGCATTGTGCCCACGGCCGCGCCCGGCGTCAAGCTGTTTTGCCGCCCTTCTTATGAGATGACGGCGGCCGCGATGGGCAGTCCCTTCGATTACCCCCTTTCCAGCCGCCTGGACGAGAACGACTCGATCATCGTCTTCGACAAGGTGTTTGTTCCATATGAGAACGTGTTCGCCTACGGAGATATCGATAAGGTCAATAACTTCTTCCCGCGCTCGGGCTTCCTTCCCCGCTTCATGTTTCACGGTTGCGTGCGCCTCTCCGTGAAGCTCGACTTCATCGCCGGCTTGCTGCTTAAGGGAGTCGACGCCACCGGGGCCAAAGACTTTCGCGGCGTGCAGGCGCAGGTGGGTGAAGTCCTGGCGTGGCGCAACCTGTTCTGGGGCCTTACGGACGCGATGGCGCGGACCACCACGCCCTGGACGCCGGGATACGTGCTGCCGAATCTCGATTACGGACTGGCGTACCGCGTGGCTTCGAATATGATTTATCCGCGCCTGAAGGAAATCATCGAGAATGTCCTGGCCAGCGCATTGATCTACCTGCCCTCGCATGCCAACGATTTCAAGGTTCCCGAGATCCGCAAATATCTCGATCAGTACGTCCGCGGATCGAACGGCTACGATGCCGTGGACCGCGTCAAGCTCATGAAGCTGATGTGGGACGCGATGGGCACCGAGTTCGGCGGCCGGCACGAGCTCTACGAGCGCAATTACTTCGGCAATCACGAGAGTATCCGTTTCGAGACTTTGATGGTGGCGGATTCAATGGGCCAGTCCGCAAAATACAAAGGCTTCGCCGAGCAATGTATGGCCGAATATGACCTGGACGGCTGGACGGTGCCGGATTTGATCAATCCCGACGACATCAGCGTCGTAATGAAAAACAGGTCGTGAGAAAAGATGGAGAACACCCGCACCGCGACCCCCTTCAACACGGTGCAGTTCCGCAGCGCGCTGGGGAGGTTCGCCAGCGGCGTGACGGTGGTCACCACTCAGCTCGAGAAGCAGACGCACGGCATGACGGCCAATGCGTTTGTGTCGGTCTCACTCGATCCGCCGCTGGTGTTGGTATCCCTGGACAATCGCTCGACCCTGCACCGCATCCTGCCGTCGACCGGCCGCTATGGCATCAGCGTCCTGGCGCAGGATCAGCGGATGTTGAGCAACCACTTCGCCGGCAATACGGTGGAGGGGCTGCATATCCGCTTCACAACGCGCAATGGTGTTCCCCTGATCGAAGGCGCGGTCGCCTACTTCGTCGTCGATGTGTTCGACGCTCACCCCGCGGGCGACCACACGCTCTACATCGGCCGCGTGGAGCATTTTGAATCGCGTGACGATAAACCGCTGCTCTTTTACGCTGGAAAATATAGGGAGTTGGGCGCTGAACGAGTGAAGTTTCCGGAGTCCCCCGAAGACGAATTCTCGTTATTTTCGATCGGCAGTATCGATCCGCCCATTACATAGGGAGCGCTGAAAAAGGCAACTTAGCCGCCGATGAACGCCGATAAACGCAGATAATACAAACGCAAGTTCTTGTTTTCAATCGGCGTTCATCGGCGTTTATCGGCGGCTGGTTAGTTACGTCATTTGCCCACCGGCACGCGCCGCCGCAGCTCATCGAAGAAATTCAGCAGAAATGTGACATGGACGGCCCCGTCCGATTCTCCTGTTGCCTGCTGCGGCATCATCGCCGCGATCTTCCTGCCGTCCGGAGCCACGTCGAAGTTCGCGTCGCTGGTAGGGGCATAAATCTGTTTGTCCGACCAGATCACAGGCTTGCTGGCAAGAAACGTATCGCCTTTCACCGTGTAGCCGGCCACCGCGATCCGATTGTCCAGCGTTTCAAAAAACAGATTCCTCCCATCGCGCGACCATACCGGTACCTGTCCGCCAAACGAAATTTGCCACTTGCCTCCTGCCGTTGTTTGCGGAAACGGCCGCACATACACTTCAAACGAGCCCGACTCATCGGACGTATATGCCATCCAGCGTCCATCCGGCGAGAACGCGGGGTGCAGCTGATTTGCCTGCGACGGCGCAAATCGTTCCGGCTTCCCTGGCTTGGGATGATCCGGATCGGTCAGATCGAGTGGCAGAATCCATGTCTCATATTGAGACTTGGCGGTCTCGGCGTAGTAAGCCAGGCGACGTCCGTCGGGCGAGAGGGAGTAAGGCGTGGCCTCATTCCCCGTGACGAGCGGTTCCACTCCGCCTGCACCGTCGCTTCGGACCCATCCGATCCTGGTGGTGTCTCCAGTTCTCGAATAGAACGCGATGTGCCTTCCGTCGAACGTCCAGACCGGATTGTAGCTTTGTTGCCCGTTAAACGTGAGCCGCGACAGAGCGTCGTTCTGAAAGTCGTACACAGAAATGTCCATTCCGTTTCCAGACTCGATTCCCAGCGCCAGTTTCCTGCCATCGGGTGAAAAACGCGGCGTGTAGTAGGCGCCCGGCTTACCCAGCAACGGCGACAATTTTGACCCTCCCGCGGACTCCTCCAACTTCTCCAACGTGGCGAGCGCCCATACCTGCGGCCCTGCCTTTCCGCTGCGGTAGGCGAAAACCCCGTTTGCCGAGGCATCGAATTGCCCGGCGCCGGACGTCGTGGTGCTGGCGACGTCCTGCAGAACCGGCAGAGCTCCGCCTTGCGCCTTCAGCCGTGAGCCGGACACCGGCAGGGCGAAAAGCACTCCTTCGTGCATATAGACGACGTGGCCGCTAGCCGTCGATGTTGCAGCAGGAGCCAGATACCTGCCGAAATAACCGCCTTGCTGAATCACTGTTCTTTGTCCGCTCTTGTAGTCCAGAATTTCGATGTTGGCGGTTTCATAGTTACTCAGGTTGTGGCTCGAGGTGAACAACACGGACTGGCCCCCCGGCAACACCTGCGGCCACCGGTGCGTGGCCTCCCCGCCACGCGTTTGCGTCAACTGTTGGGGCGGGCCCCCCGAAGCCGGCACGCGGAAAAGGCCGGCGGTGTTGGTCAGCGCTGCGACAATCGTGCCGTCTTCGCCCCAGCTGGCGCCCCGCGGAATCTCCGCATCGCACAACGTCACTGGAGCGCTGCCGTTCACCGATGTTTTTTTCAACTTACCGTCGGCGAAGAACCCGATCCACTGCCCATCCGGCGAGAAGAAGGGGTCGAAGCCATTTTCAGTTCCGGAAAGCACGGTTCCGCCTGGCTGGCTTAGAAGTCGCGTCGCCAGCATCTGTTTGCCGTTGGGACCGCGCGCGGCATAAACCAGCCTCGCGCCATCGGGCGAAATCGTCGTTAACGACGCCGAGTAAGCGCTTGATACAACAGCGTCCTTTCCAAGGTCCGCGTCGAAGCGCATCAGCGGCGCATCGCCGGATCCCGATCTCGCCCTTGTCGCGCGAACCGCGATCAGCGAGGTCGCCGCCGCAACCAACAGAAGCGCACCCGCGACGGCCCATGGCAGAAGACTTCGCTTTGCCTCAACGACGTTTCCAGCAAGCTGAGCGGACTCCGGCGCGGCCTCGGCATCCTCGAGCGCGATTCGCGCATCTCCGATGGCCTGCCAGCGCCTGCGCGGATCCTTGCGCAAGCACCGCTCCACGACGGGCCGGATGTGCGCCGGCAATGCTCCGAGGTCCGGCTCCTTGCTGAGCAGTTCCACCAGAATGTCGGAGACCGTTTCGCCTTCGAACAGGGCTCTGCCCGCCAGCATCTCGTACAGCACCGCGCCGAAGGCCCAGATATCGGCCCGCTTATCCACGTTCTGTCCGCGAGCCTGCTCGGGACTCATATAGCCCGCCGTCCCCATGATCATCCCCGGAATGGACAACAGGGTGGGCGAGTCCGCCGTGACCTCGGCTGCCTCGCCCGTCTTCGCCAAACCAAAATCCAGCACCTTCACCGATCCATCCGGCCGGATCTTCACGTTGGCTGGTTTCAGATCGCGATGGACGATGCCCTTGTCGTGCGCGGCTTCGAGGGCGTCGGCGATTTGCCTGGCGATAGGTATGGCTTCATCGAGAGGCAGGGGACCCTGCTGAATTCGATCCGCCAGCGTTGGGCCCTCGATCAGCTCCAATACAAGGTAATTAGGGCCAACGTCGTACAGCGTGCAGATATTGGAATGGTTCAGCGCCGCGATGGCGCGGGCTTCGCGCTCGAATCGATCGCTGAACTGCCGCGCGGAAACCTTGATTGCGACCTCCCGCCCGAGCCGCGGATCGCGTGCTTTCCACACCTCACCCATGCCGCCTTTGCCGATGGCGGAGATGATTTCGTAAGGTCCGAGGCGATCCCCTGGTTTACTTCCCGAAGCTGATGGCATGTGGGTGATTCAGCTTAGGCACTGTTAAGAAATAACATTTCCATCAATTGATGTTTTGAGTTATCCTGGGTGGTATGGACAGGCTTGCTGAAGTGCGTCAGCGGTTCACCGTTTTGGAGGCCGTG
>Ga0070733_10000792_pt1 | contig 24665 bp, 21 predicted proteins | sample Coa_R1_9_FD_66450 | JGI IMG/M metagenome (GOLD analysis project Ga0070733, IMG submission 66450) | Surface soil microbial communities from Centralia Pennsylvania, which are recovering from an underground coalmine fire - Coalmine... | ecosystem: Environmental > Terrestrial > Soil > Unclassified ...
CCGAGAATGCGTTCGCCATCGCTGACCACGATGCAGCGAACGTCGTCGTAGCGGGGACTCGCGAGGATCTGGGCCATGCGGTCTTTATTCGGGTAGCTGAGAAACAGGCCCCGCGGTTTGCGCCAGATTTCGCTGAAGCGCTGGCAGCCTTCGCCGACGGTGGGGGTATAGACGATGGGAAGAAGCTGCTCCACGTGGCGAACCAGAAGCGCGTAGAACAGGGTTTCATTCGTATCCTGCAGGTCGCGAAGAAAACTGTACTTGTTGAAAGGCGTGGGCTGCTGGTTCAGGGCCTGGAGCCGGCGCTCGATCTGCTCTTCAAGAGTTCCGACATGGGGCGGCAGCAGCCCGTGCAGGGAAAAGACGTCGCGTTCGTGATCGGTGAACACGGTTCCCTTGTTCCAGCGGGGAGAGTTGATGAGGTCGTAGCCGGAAAGGGAAATGGCCTTGGTCATGGTTATTTTCTTACGGAGTACAAGAATCAGACCGCGGATGGCGGATGCTGTCAAGGCCGGGGACGTGCGGTTTGCATGGGCGGCCTAAGGATGGACGTCATCCCGAGAAGCCGTCCCGGTAGTGCGCGCAAGATCCCTCGGCCCGCTGGTGAAAACGTGTTCAATTGCTAGCCCTTCGTGAGGAATGGATTCGTCTGGCGTTCTTCACCGATCGTGGTCAACTCGCCGTGGCCGGGGATGACTATCGTGTCGTCTGGCAACGATAAAACCGTGTCGCGAAGGGAGCGCATGATTTTCTGCATCGAGCCTCCGGGCAAGTCGGTGCGGCCGATGGAGCCGGCGAAGAGCGTGTCGCCGGCGATCAATTTTTTTTCGGGCGCGAAATAGAGGCAGATGCTGCCTTCGGTGTGGCCGGGAGTATGGAGGACTTGCGCGGTGTGCGATCCGGCGGAAACGGTTTCTCCGGTCGTCAGGCTGTGGTCAATTTCAACTTTGCCGGGAGGGGCGACGCCGATCCAGGCGGCTTGCACGTCGAGCATTTTGAGCAGTGCGTAATCATTCTGATTGAGCAAGATGGGAGCGCCGGTGGCGGCGCGAAGCTTCATGGCCCCGCCGACGTGGTCAATGTGGGCGTGGGTGATGACGATCTGCTTGACCTCGAGATTGTGCTTGCGGACGAGTGCGAGGACGTCTTCGATGTCGTCACCGGGATCAATGACCATGGCCTCGTGCGTGGTCTCGTCGCCGATGATGGAGCAGTTGCATTGCAGCGGGCCGACGGGAAGGATTTCGTGAATCATGGCAGGTTCTGCGTCCTTTCAAACCTCTGGTTTGCCTCAGGGGCTAAAGCCCCTTTCTCTGACGCCTTAACGCGGCCTTGAAGGGCCGCTCTACCACAAATGTCTTAATGCGGCCGCGACATTTCCCAGGCTTTCGAGTATTTCCACGAGACATAGACCGCGTGATAGAGGTGCAGGAGCAGGCCTTCGCGGCCGTCGAGAAATCCGAGGCGAACGAAATAGTTGTAGATAAAAGTTGCCAGGGGACGCACCACGATGTCGGCCACGCTGAAGCTGCGGTGGCCTTCGGCCACGGCCAGTTGCGCGCCCAGCGAGGAATAACGATTCATGTGCGCGATATAGAGGCTGAGGGTGGGATAGGTGTAGTGGACCAGCGCATTCCTGAACTGCCGCGGGGCATCTCCCGCCAGCCCGGGTTTCAGTTCGCAGCGGTCGTGGGGATCGTGGCCGGTAACGAATCCCTGGCCGCGGCGAAACAAGCGCAGCTTGGGATCGGGATAGAAGCCGCCGTGACGCATCCAGCGGCCGAGAAAAAGATTCTTGCGGGGCAGGCGATAGCCGGTTGCGGCGTTGGGAACGGCGATGACGGCGCGGATTTCGTCGGCGAGGCCGGGCGAGACTTCTTCGTCCGCGTCGAGCAGAAGAACCCAGTCTTTCGTGCAGAGATCAATGGCATATTGCTTTTGCGCGACGTAACCGCGCCAGGGTTCGACGACGACGCGCGCACCATGTTCGCGGGCAATGTCGCAGGTGCGGTCTTTCGAACCGGAATCCACCAGCACGATTTCATCGGCCCAGCGGACGCTGGCCAGGGTGCGTCCGATGTTCGCCTCTTCGTCCATCGCCACCACGGCCACGGAGATCGTCATAGTCTGTTTCTTGCGGAGTGCCTCCCGGCGTCGTGGCCGGGAAACACGATCTACGATCTTACAACTGGCCTCCAGTCGTCTGTCCGCCGGTCTGTGCAGCTGGAGCCGCCTGCGGATTGGCGGGCGTAACGTCAGTGCGGGGCGCGACGTAGGGGACATTCGGGAGAATCTTGACCTGGGCGTTCATGGCGTCGGCCACATTGATGCCGGCATGGTCGAGCAGGAGGCCGGTGGCGCGGTCGAGTTCGATGCGCGACTTCTCGTAGGCGGCCTTGGCGGAAACCAGATTCGATTCCGAGGTGGTGAGCGTGGAGGCATCCTGCAGGATCGCGGTTTGGGTGGTGAGCCCGACTTTGAGCTTCTGCTGGTCGGCGTCGAAGGTCTGACGGGCGAAGTCCACGGCGGCTTGCGCGGCCTGGACGGCGACACGATTCTGCTTGACGTCAAACTGGGCGTTGCGGACTTCGATGCGGACCTGGTTTTCGAGCTGATGCAGGCGCACCTCGGCCTGACGATATTCGAGCACGGCGCGGACCTGGTTGGCCTGGGCTTCGCGGTTGCGGAGGGGAATGTTCAGACTGAGGCCGACGCCTTTGTCGGGAGCAGTCGAGTTCACCAGCTGGCGCAGGGTTCCGCCGTAACTGACGGCGCCGGAACTGAATACGGGAGGAACTTTGCCGATGCTGGTGCACGGTGTCGTGCCGAGCGCGCAGGCCGGGTTCACATCGCCGCCAACGCCGGAGCCGCCGTAGTAGGCGAAGGCCTGCAGGGTCGGCAGCAGCGCATTGCGCACTGCCTTGGCGCTGAGGTCGCGGGAGTTGAGATCTATACGCGACTCCACCAGTTCGGCCCGGTGATTGAGCGCGTCATTGATCAGGTCCTGAATGGGGATGACCGGTTCTTCCTTCGGCAGTTGCATGGTGGAGGTGGGAACGACGTCGGCTTCGGCCAGCACGGGATCTTCGATGCTGCGGCTGACCGCATTTTTCATCAGCAGTTGCTCGAGCTGAAGGTTGTTTTGCGCCAGGATGAGATTCTGCTGGTCCGTAGCCACGGTGCTCTGCGCGCTGACCACCTGGATGGGCGGCACGGTTCCGACTTGAGATTGTTGCTGGGCGTCGGCCAGGGCTTTCTGCGCATAGGTGAGCGCTTCCTGCTGCACCCTGACGTTTTCGTAGGCATAGACGAGGTCCCAGTACATGTCTTCGATCTGGTCCACGGTGGTGATGATTTGCAGGCGAAAAGCCACATCGGTGATCTCGCGGTTGTTCTTGGCGATGCTGATAAATCGCAGGTTGGCCTGGGAGCCGAATCCCTGCAGCAGGTTCTGGGTGAGACGGAACTGGAAGTTGGAGCCGAGTTGCGGAGTGATGAAACTGGTGGTGTTGTTGGTGGTGACGTGGGTGTTGTTGAAGTCCACGGTTACGGCCGTGCCCCACTGAAAGCCCTGGGTGTAGGCAAAGTCGGCGGTATAGGTATTTTGGGCCAGGATGGGAGCGCTGAATGGGCTGGTAGCTTCCGTTTCGTTTTTGTCGAGTTGCAGCGTGCTGGTCACGACCGGATCGAAGCTGGTGATGGGAGCTCCGATGCCGAGCGTGGAACTGACCAGGCCGTTGGTGCCGGTGCCGGCGCCGCTGGCGGCGACGGTGGTGCCGCCGGTTCCGGAGCCGACGGTTCCGCCGAGTCCGCCCACGCCGCCGCCGGGAGTGTTCTGCACGATGCCGGCGTTGACGCCGAGGATGCTGGCCCCGGATTTGGCACGAAGCAGGTCGGCGGCGGCAATGTTGAGGTTATAACGCGCGATTTCGATGTCGAGATTGTTCTCGAGAGCGAGGGCGACCGCGTCGTCCACGGAAAGATAAACCTTGCCGTCGCGCATGAGCGAGTCAATGCGCGGAGAGTTCGCCAGATTCGCCTGGGAGATATCCTGCGCGCTGTAAGGCCGGAAGAGAAACGGAAAAGACAGGCGCGGGCTGGAATAATCCTTCAGATGGAGATCGGAGGTCGCGGCCGGCGGCGGCGAGGCTGGCGCCTGTGTGCCCCCGCTCTGCTGTGCGGCGAGGGGAAGAGCAGTCAGCGCGACGGCAAGCGCCAGCGACCGGCGCGTTACCACAAACCGTTTCAGGACTGACCGGATCACGACAAACCGTCTCAGGGCAAACCAGTGCTTCAACGACATAAGTGTTCTCCTTGCTCGACCTCGGACAGGGATCAGGTTGCAGCGGGAATAATTCCTGATGTCCCTTGTCTGGAATGCAAAAAAGGCGAAAGTCAATCTAATCATCTTAAATGGGAGGCAGGCGAAGGCGGGGGCAGGGTCCTGTAAAGAATCGTGGAGAAACCTGCAAGCGCCGGATGGGAAGCCCTCCGGCGCCTGCGGGGTGGGATGGACGCTTACTGCTGCTGCTCGGGCGCTGCTGCTGGCGTTTCCTTGCGCGGCGCAACGTACGGAATGTTGGGCAGATGCGTGACCTGACCGCGAGCCGCGTCATCAATGCTGATGCTGGCGTGGTCGAGCAACTGTCCGGTGGAGCGGTCGAGCTCGAGGCGCGACTTTTCATACGCGGCCATGGCGGAAAGCAGCGTGGATTCGGCCGTGGCCAGGGCGCTGCGATTCTGCAGAACCGCGGTGGTCGTGGAGGTGCCGAACTGATATTTCTTCTGCTCGGCGTCGAGCGACTGCTTGGCGTACTCGACCGCGGCTTGAGCCGAGTCCACGCTGGCGCGGTTCTGCTCCACTCCAAACTGGGCGCTGCGGACCTCAATGCTGATGCGGTTTTCGATCTGCTGCAGCGCCATCTGGAGCTGGCGATATTCGAGTTCCGAACGAATCTGAACCGCTTGAGCCGCCCGGTTGCGCAGCGGGATGTTGAGCTGGAGGCCGACGCCCTTGTCGGGTGACGTGGAATTCACGAGCTGGTTCAAGGTGCTTCCGTAGCCCACGGTCGGCGCGATTGGACTCTGGCCGAGCTCAGGGTTGGGATTGCTGATGGCGCAATCTGATTGGTTCGAGTTGGCGCAAAGGTTGGCCGGGTTCTGCGTGCCGCCGAGGCCTGCTCCGCCGTAATAAGCGAATAGATCCAGTGTGGGCAACAGGGCACTGCGCACGGCTTTGTTGCTGATTTCCTGGCTGTTCAACTGAATACGTTGCTCCACCAGTTCGGCACGGTGGCGAAGAGCCTCATTGACCAGATCTTCAGTGGGCTGAAGCTGCTCGCTCTGTGGTAGTTCCATGGTGGAAGTCGGGATGACTTCGGCTCCCGCCAGTGTCGGATCGTGCAGGGTCCGGCTCAGGGCGTTCTTCATCAGCAGTTGTTCGAGCTGAAGATTGGTTTTAGCGATGGTCAGAGCTTGCTGGTCGGAAGCGACCGTGCTTTGCGCCCGGACGGCCTCAATGGGCGCGAGACTTCCGATCTCGACTTGCTTCTTGGTGTCGGACAGAGTCTTCTCGGAAAAGGCCAGCGATTCCTGCTTGACCCGAAGATTCTCGTAAGCGTAGACGAGGTCCCAGTACATATTCTCGATCTGGTCCACGGTGGTGATGATCTGCAGGCGGAAGGCCACGTCAGAAAGTTCGCGGTTGTTCTTGGCAATGCGAATAAAGCGGACATTCGGCGCAAACCCGAAGCCTTGAAGGAGGTGCTGGGTGAACGTGGCTTTGAAGCCAGAGACGAGCTGAGGACTCAGGCCCTGGAAGAAGCTGTTAGTCGCGGTCCGCGAGTTGGTGAAACCTACGTTCAGGTTGGTGCCCCAGCTAAAAGCCTGCTGGTAGGCAAAGTTCACGGTTCCTGTGTTCTGGACCAAACTTGTGCCGGGAACCACACCTTGGAAAATAGTAGTGGCCAACTGTTTGAAGTGATCTTCCTGCAGAGTGCCGGTGACCACGGGGTCAAAGCTGTTGAGCTGCGGGCCAATGCCCAGGGTGGATCCGACTAAACCGCCCGCGCCGGCGCCGGCGCCGCCTGCGCCCAGACTGGTTCCACCGGTGCCGGAACCGACCTGTCCACCGAGTCCGCCGACGCCGCCGCCGGGGGTGTTCTGCACAATGCCGGTATTGACGCCGAGGGTGGTGGCGCCAGCTTTGGCGCGGAGCACATCGGTGTCGGCGATATTCAGGTTGTAACGCGCGATGGCGATGTCGAGGTTATTTTCGAGCGCCAGCGCGATGGCGTCGTTGAGCGAGAGGAAGAGCTTGCCATCGTGCATGAGCTGGTCCATGCGCGCGGTGTTAGCCAGATTGGGGGCAGCAATGTGCCTCGCCGTGTAGGGACCGATGGGGTTGGGGAAATGCGATACCGGCTGGGCATAATCGAGCACCGGCAACGGCTTTGCGGGCGCCGGCGCGGCCGGGGCAGCCGCGTCCTGGGCAAAGCTCGGAACCGCCAGCGCCGCCAGCAGGCAGACGGTCAGGGTGAGCCGGGGAATCAGGGATTTGCAGTCAAAAGGCATTTATGTGTCTCCGTTCGATGATGACGCTACCGCGATCAGCAAGTGCTCGAAGCCAGGCATCAGACTGGCTCGTTCCGGCCGCCGGAATCCGGCCGCAAGAAAATGAGAAACCCATCCAGACTTGAATACACCAGGCATGGATACGCAATTTAACGGCAGACGGTTCCTGAAAGTTACGTTATTTAAAGTCACTGGCCCGGGAAACCATCAAGTATATCTGAGGCCGCCGCGCCGTTATTCTCCGCGATAGTCCGGCGGGAACCTGCTACAGTGCTGGGCGGCGATGGCGCAGCCCCGACTTGAACAGAAGCCGCCAAATCCGAAATTCTTTAGATGAGACGCCACAGCACAAGACTCGAAAGATCACACAAGATTAGCGCTCCCCGTATCCAGGGCGGCAACGAAGCCATCGCATGCGGAATCTCAAACTGATTCTCTCCTATGACGGCGCTGAATTTTCCGGCTGGCAAGTACAGCCCGACGCCGTGACCGTGCAAGGCACTTTAGCCTCTGCGATTGGACGGATTACCGGGGAAAAGGTCCTGCCCCAGGGATCAGGACGAACCGACGCAGGCGTGCACGCTCTCGGTCAGGTGGTGACATTTGTCACGGAGTCGCCAGTCCCCACGGAGAATTTCCTGAAAGCGCTGAACGATATTTTGCCAGCCACGGTGCGGGTGCTTGAGGCGAGTGAGGCGCCGGCGGATTTTCATGCCCGGCATTCGGCTCGGGCCAAAACCTACCGCTATCGGATTTTTCGCGGAACCGTGTGCCCGCCGTTTCTGGCCCGCTACGTGTGGCATTATCCGTATCCGCTGGACGAAGCGGCCATGGAGAGGTCTTCGGATTTTGTGGTGGGCGAGCATGACTTCACTTCGTTTGCGGCAGTAGACCCGGACAAGAGCAGGGAAGACCGTGGGGCGGGGAGTCAGCCTTCGAATGTGCGGCGGATTTTTTCCTCGGTATGGATGAGAACCGGCGAGGAGTTGATCTACACCGTCCGCGGTTCGGGATTTCTTCATCACATGGTCCGCAACCTGGTGGGGACTTTTATTCTGGTCGGGAGGGGTACGCTGCAACCGGAGGACATGAAGCGCATTCTGGAGGCGCGCAATCGCTCGGCGGCAGGCGCGACGGCCCCGGCCGAGGGCTTGTACCTGGTGAGCGTGGAGTACTAGCGGGCATTAAGGATCGTTTGACGATGACGACGGACATTGCAAGCGGAATGCGACGCATGGCGGCGGTGAATCCGGCGACGGGCGAGGTTCTCCGCGAGTTGGAATGCGCGAGCGACGAACAGGTGTTCGCGGCGGTCGCCAGGGCGCGGGCTGCGCAGGCGGGGTGGAACGATCTGGGGGTGCGGAGGCGGATCGCGATCCTGCGTGGGTTTCAGGCAAAGCTTTTTGCGCGCCGTGAGGAGATCGTGACGGCGATTACCCGCGAAGCGGGCAAGCCGCGGGTCGAGGCGCTGATCACCGAGGTGCTGGTGGTTCTGGATGCGGCGCGCTTTCTGGTTGAGAATGCGCATCGGCTATTGCGCGACGAACCTTTGCCGCACGGCGATCTCGCGACCAAGCTGAAGCGGGGACGGCTGGTGCGCGAGCCTTATGGCGTGGTGGGGATTATTTCGCCATGGAATTATCCGTTTTCAATTCCTGCGACGGAAGCGCTGGCGGCCCTGGTTGCCGGAAATTGCGTGGTGCTCAAGCCCTCGGAACTGACTCCGATGGTCGCGCTCGAATTGCGGGCGTTGCTGCACGCGGCGGGTGTTCCGGAGGATGTATTCCAAGTGATGGTGGGCGATGGCGGGAGCGGAGCCGCCCTGCTGCAGAGCGCGATTGACAAGCTGGTTTTTACCGGGAGCGTCACGACCGGGAAGCGGATCGCCGGCGTCGCCGCCGAGCGCTTGCTTCCGGTGGTGCTCGAGTTGGGCGGGAAGGATCCGATGCTGGTGCTCGACGACGCCGACCTCGAGGTTGCATCGAGCGCGGCGGTGTGGGGGGCATTCGTCAATGCGGGGCAGACCTGTCTATCGGTCGAGCGCTGCTATGTGCACCGGAGTTTGTACGATCGATTCCTGACCGCGTGTGTGGAGAAGACGAAGCGACTGCGCGTGGGGCGCGGGGACGACGAAGCGACCGATGTCGGCCCCATGATTCACGAGCGGCAGTTGCGGATCGTGGAAGCGCACGTGGAAGACGCCCGGAGGCGCGGAGCCAGAATTCTGACTGGCGGGGAACGCATCCCGGAAGTTGGGCCCAACTTCTACCGGCCTACGGTGCTGGCGGAGGTCACGCACGCGATGCGGATCATGCGCGAGGAAACCTTCGGGCCGGTGTTGCCGGTAATGGCCTTCGATAGCGACGACGAGGCCGTGGCGCTGGCCAACGACTCGGATTACGGGCTTGCGGCCAGCATCTGGACGCGCAATGCTTCTCGCGGCGAGCGCCTGGCACGCCGCATTCATGCCGGGACGGTGATGGTGAACGACGCGATTTCCTGTTTCGGCATCAGCGAGGCGCCGCATGGCGGCGTGAAGGCCAGTGGCTTGGGCCGCACGCACGGGCGCTTTGGCCTGGAAGAAATGGTGCGGCTGAAGTATCTCGATGTGGACCTGACGCCGGGGATGAAGAAGGTCTGGTGGTATGGCTATGGTGAACGATTTGCGCGGCAGATGGACGGATTTCTGGCTCTCCAGTTTGGCCGCAGTCTGGGGGCGCGCGTGGGCGGGATGCTGCGCTCGGCGGGCGTGATGGCGCGCAAGCGATTGTGAGAGGAATCCCGACTCTAAAATCGCCAAGAACGCGATTTTAGAATGGGGCCCCCGACATTGGTGCCGCAGATTATTCGTTCAACCGGTCGGCGTGACTGGGCGGCTGCGAGATCACGAGAAATCGCACCGCGCTGGATGAAGGATTGCGGATCTGGTGGCGCTTGCCGGCAGGTATGCGAATGCCGCTGCCCGCCGGGACGAGCGTGGTCTTGCCTTCGATTTCCATGAGCACTTCGCCGGAGAGAATGTAAAAAAATTGCTGCGCGCGCTGGTGATGATGGCGAGTCTCGGCAGCGCCGGGCGGCATGAATTCCTCGATCACGCTGAGTTCGGAATCCTCGACCAGGTGCCAGCCATCGCAGTCGTTGCCCCAGCGGTAGTGCTCGGCGTTTTCCCGGCTGACGGCACCCTGACGCGCTCTGGACTTCACCATGTTTTGAACCTCCCTGGAGTGAGGGTAAGGAGTCAGTGTAATCTGATCGCCATGAATTCCGACGCCGGCTCCGACCGCAAACTGCTTCGTCATACCCTGGCCACGATTGCTTATCGCGGAGGCAAGGCCACGCGCGGGGCGCCCTCTACATTCGGCGACTTTCACGGCGGCGAAGGCTTGCGCACGCCGGGACAAATACTGGCTCACATCGGCGATCTCATGGACTGGGCGCTCTCCATCGCACAAGGCCAGCAGAAGTGGCACAATTCCAAGCCGCTTCCGTGGGAGCGGGAAGTGGAGCGATTTCATGCGTCGCTGAAAAAGCTGGACGATTTTCTGGCGTCTGGCGAACCTGTGCACGAGCCGTTCGACAAATTGTTTCAGGGTCCGATCGCCGATGCGCTCACTCATGTCGGCCAGATCGCCATGCTGCGGCGGCTGGCCGGATCGCCAGTGAAAGGCGAGAACTATCACATAGCAGATATCGCAGCGGGCCGCGTCAGCGCCGATCAGGCTGCGCCGAAGCGGGAGTTCTGATTCGCGACGTTTTCCGCTTAGGAGCCTGGGGCTTCACGGCCCGCGGGCCTTTGGCGATTGCGGTAGAGAGAAGCATCCACCCGGCTGACCATGGCCTCCTCATCGAGCGGCAGGCCGAGAAAATCCACTAATTGCCCGGCGACGGCTCTGGGGTCGCGCACGACATTGTGATAAGGGACGCGCAGGACCTTTACGTAGTCGCGGCCGCGCAGCCAGCTATCCACTTCGCGCAAGTGTTTCTGGAAGGCGGCGGCGATGGCGGAGGAGTCTGCGCCCTCCTTGTAGGTGCCGCGGCGGCGCAGCATCTGATCTTGCGAAGCCAGCACTTCCGCCATGGGTCGCTCCATGAAGATCACGCGATATTCATGGCCCGCAGGCAAGTGGAGCAACAAGCGCGAAATCACTTTGACGACTTTACCTTCCGCTTCCGCAATGCAAGCAGGGTCATGGGGCAACGTCTTGATGCGCTCCCATTCGAGGTAGCCGCGGGGATTGTCCGGGTCGGCGGCGCGCTGGCCGTCTGTGAGCGGGGTCATGCCACCCGCGACCAGCATCTGCATCATGAGTGAAGTGCCGGAGCGGGGAAGTCCTGAGACGATCGTAATCACTCAAAACAGACTAGCAGAGCCCTTCGGCGTTCAAGGATGCGAGTGACGTTTTCAGTTACAATGAGCGCGTTGACGCTGAATCCGGCGGCCTTCGGATCTTGGAACTCGAGCCGCCCGAACGAGGGTATTGCACTTGGCGACTGGCGAGGCCACCACTCCGAACACCCCTGATGCGCACCCTGAAGTGCCGCAACTGCCCAAGCACAAGGTGAAGATCAAGAAAGCCGGGCAGCGCGCCTGCAACGAAAAGAACGAGAAAGGAAAGTTCTGCGGCGGACACTTGAAGCTTTGGTTTTATATGACCGACGCGGTCGAGCGGGAGTGCGGCGACGTCGAAAAGGCCTGGGGCGCGAATGCAGAAGTGTATCGCTGCGAAAACTGCAAGGCCTTGTATCTGCCGACTCCGGGCGAATCCAAGGTGAACGTGGCGGGGCAGGGGATGATCTCCGTCTTTGGCCTGACGCTGCCGCCGAAGGAAGAAAAGAAATAGCTGCCAAGGTTCCGCGCTTGTAGCGACTAGTTCCGGACAACCAAACATCAAACTGTAACGGTAGGCGCGTCCAGGAACGCTGGTCTTCAAACGATTTCTTGTAAGCTGGAAAGCAGGGGCTAGAGACCAGGGCTGGAAATCTCTCTTCCCATGACGACTTCCGATCTCATCTACGACTGGAACCAGAACTACCCTCCGGAGTTCAAGCCGGCGGGGCCGATTTTGCTGAATGACGAGAGCCTGCGCGACGGTTTGCAATCGCCCTCAGTGCGCGATCCTTCGATCGCGGAAAAGATCGAAATTCTGCACCTGATGGAGGCGCTGGGGATCAATTCGCTTGACCTCGGGCTGCCGGGCGCCGGAACGCGCGCGGTGGAAGCGGTGACCGCGCTGGCTCGCGAGATCGTCGCGCAGAAGATGAAGATTCGTGCCAACTGCGCGGCGCGCACGCACGAGAACGACATTCGGCCGATCGCCGAGATCGTGCAGAAGACGGGACTGCCCATCGAAGCGGCCACGTTTATCGGATCGAGCCCGATCCGGCGCTTTACGGAAGGCTGGACCGACGACTTTCTGCTGCAGACGACGGAAAAGGCGATCAGGTATGCAGTGTCGCTGGGACTGGATTCGATGTATGTCACCGAGGATACGAGCCGCTGCGATCCAGAGACGGTGAAACGGCTGTATACGACGGCGATCGCCTGCGGTGCGCGAGCGATCTGCATTTGCGACACGGCCGGGCACTCGACGCCGATGGGCGTGCTGGCGCTGGTGAAGTTTGTGATCGAGGAAGTGGTGAAGCCGTCGGGCGAGAAAGTCCGCGTGGACTGGCACGGCCACAGCGACCGCGGGTTGGCCATCGCAAACTCGATGGCGGCCATTGTTGCGGGAGCGAATTGCGTGCACGCCTGCGCCATCGGGATCGGGGAGCGCGTGGGCAATACGCAGATGGATCAGATGCTGGTGAATCTGAAACTGATGGGCATCGCGCCCTGGGATCAGCAGGATCTGACCAAGCTGAAACAATATTGCGAAACGGTGTCGCGGGCAACGGGCGTGCCGATTCCGAAGAATTATCCGGTGGTCGGCGAAGACGCGTTCCGCACCGCAACGGGCGTGCATGCGGCGGCGATCATCAAGGCGTATCGCAAGAATGACGTCGTGCTGGCGAATTCCGTGTATTCCGGCGTGCCGTCGCACGTTTTCGGGATGGATCAGACGATTGACGTCGGCCCCATGAGCGGAAAATCGAATGTGATTTTCTGGCTGGAGCGGCGCGGCATTGCGGCGAGCGATGAACTCGTAGACCGGGTCTACGCGCGCGCCAAGCAGAGCGACCACACGCTCAGCGAAGCGGAAATATTAGAGTGCATCGGCGCGGCCAAGGCGAATTGACGGGGTGTGCGATTCATACAAATGCCCGATAAGAAACATCATGCGATTCTCGGAGCCGGCGGCGTCGGCGGACTGATCGGCGCCGCGCTCGCGCATTCCGGCGCGCCGGTGACGTTCGTCGTCCGGCGGGAGGCGCTGCCGCACTACCCGAAGAGCGTGCGCCTGGAGAGTCCGTTCGGAAACTTCGAAGTCGCGGTCGCGTCCGCGGCGGAAGTTCCGCCATGCGACGCGCTGTGGCTGACGGTCAAGGCCACGCAGCTTGAATCGGCGCTGGCTGCTCTGACCCACCCGGAATCCGTGCGGGGAATCGTGCCCCTGCTGAACGGGATTGATCACATCGCTTTGCTGCGGACCAAATATGGGGATGAAAAAATCATTCCGGCGACGATCGCAGTAGAAAGCGAGCGCGTGGCCCCGGGGCACTTCATCCATCGTTCAGTGTTCGCGCGGCTCAATGTGCTGTCGAACGGGAAACCGCTGCTGACCGATGCACTCGACCAGCTGCAAAAACTTGGCTTCGCCTGCCGCTTCCAGGACGACGAACCCACGCTGATGTGGAGCAAGCTGGTGTTTTTGTCGGCTTTTGCGCTGACCACAACGGCATCGGGGAAAGCGACAGGAGAAATCCTAGCCGACCCGCACTGGCGCGCGCTGGGCGTGGGTGTGATTCGCGAGGCCTGCGCGGTGGCCGTGGCCGAGGGCGCGAAAGTGGACGCTGACGCCGTCATCGCCGGCGTGATGAAGATGCCCGGCAACATGCGCAGCTCGATGCAGAAAGATGTCGAGCAGGGAAATCCTCCGGAACTGGATGCGATCGCGGGGCCGATCCTGCGCGGCGCGAAGCGGCACGGAATCGAAGTTCCGGCGACCAGAGAGCTGGTAGCCGCCGTGGAACAGAAGGTTGTGGCGCAGTTGCGCCGCTAGCTTTTGCAAAGCGTCCCCTTTCTTGCTAATTCCTCGGGTTCGTGCCGCGTTGTAAACTGACCCAATCACTCCCATGAGTCCCACTCCTCCGCGCGCGGATATGCCGGAGCTTACCCCCGGCGCACGGCCGGATATGGCGCAGGAGATCGCGCATCTGGCGGCCTCGCCGGAAGTGCGTTCGGCCTACAACTGGTTTCGGGCACACGAGCCGCAATTAGCGCAATGGCAGATGGAGATGGCGCGCATCCCGGCGCCTCCGTTCGGAGAGTCGGCGCGCGGCGCATGGCTGGCGGAAAGGTTCCGCGAAGTCGGCCTGGACGATGTTCGGATTGATGACGTCGGGAACGTTTTCGGCACGCATCCCGGCTTCGGGCGGCGGTATGTGGCGCTGAGCGCGCACATTGACACGGTTTTTCCCGCCAATACTCCGTTGAACATCCGGCAGCAGGGCAGCCGCATTTTTGGCCCCGGCGTGTCCGACAACGGCGCGGGGGTGACGGCGATGCTCGGGCTGGCCGCGCTGTTGCGGGCAGTGCGGTTGCGGCACGCGCTGCCGTTCGTGTTTATCGGGAACGTGGGCGAAGAGGGCGAAGGCGATCTGCGGGGCATGCGTCATATTTTTTCGACGCCGCGCTGGAAAGACTCGATCGCTTACAGCCTGGTGCTGGACGGCGCGGGCGCGGACACGATCGTGGCTGAAGCGCTCGGCAGCCGAAGATTTGAAGTGATCGTGCGCGGTCCGGGAGGACATTCGTGGAGCGATTTCGGCGCGCCGAACCCCATCGTGATCCTGGCCAAGGCGATTGAAACGTTTACCGCCACGCCAGTGCCGAGCCAGCCAAAGACTACGTTCAACATCGGGGTGATCCGCGGTGGAACTTCGGTGAACTCTATCCCGGAGTCGGCCAGCATGAAGGTGGACATTCGTTCGACTTCGATGGCGGAGATGGAGCGACTGGAGCAGTCGCTGCGGCTGGCGCTGAACCGCGCCGTGGAAGACGAAACCCTGGCGGCGGAGATGCGTTCATCCGCGCAGCGCAGGCCGACGGGAGTGAACTGCGAAGTGGTGGTGATCGGCAACCGTCCGGCGGGAGAGCTGCAGCCGAACGCGCGCCTTCTGCAAGTGGTGCGCGCGGTGGACGCGCACTTGAACAATGCCGCGCAGGTGCAGCGCGCTTCGACTGATGCCAACATTCCACTGTCGCTGGGACTGGAAGCCATCGCCATCGGCGGCGGCGGCGCAGGCGGCGGGGCGCACACTTTGCAGGAGTGGTTCGATTCCAACGGGCGCGAACTGGGGCTGAAACGAATTCTGCTGACCATGCTCGCGCTGGCGGGGGTGGGGGAATGATGAGGAGGTTCGCGACCTCGGGGGCTAAAGCCCCCTACATGAGTAGGTGTCTTTTCGCAGCGCTGAAGCGCTGCGCCACCCAAAATCTTTGCGCAGCAGTGGAATCCCACCCGACAGGCTCAGGGCAGGCTCTTTCGCAGAGAGCGCGAAGGATGGGGCACCCGGCATTTTTTTTCTTCATCCTGTTTTTCATCCCGAGTGTGGCGGCGTGTTTTGGCCAGTCAGCCGGCGAAGCCAAACCGGTGGCTGATGCTTTGTTCGTTCACGCCAACGTCTATACCGAAGTCCCCTCGAATACGCCGTTCGCTTCCATCGAGCGCGAAGAGGCGATCGCGGTGAAGGGCGACCGTATTCTGGCCGTGGGAAAAACGCTGGATCTCGAAAAGATGAAGGGCCCGCAAACCCAGGTGATTGATCTGGGCGGACACTTTGTGATGCCCGGATTCAACGACGCGCATCTGCACCTGGCGGATGCTGGCCTGCAGAAACTGGGGGTGGACCTGGTAGGCGTGAAGACGCTCGATGAACTGCGCGAGCGCTTGCGGGCCAAAGTCGAAGAAGCCAAGCCGGGAGAGTGGATTCTGGGCGGAGGCTGGGACGAGACGCTATGGCCGGTGAAGGCGCTGCCCAGCCGGTGGGATCTCGACGAGGTGTCGGCGGGGCATCCGGTGTTCCTCGACCGCGTGGACGGGCATCTTGCGGTCGCGAACACGAAGGCGCTGCAACTGGCCAGCATTACGATTGCGTCGCGCGATCCACAGGGCGGGCAGATTGACCGCAATCAGAATGGAGAACCGACCGGCATCCTGCGCGACACGGCGACGGCGGCGGTGAGAAACGTGCTTCCGGCTCCATCGCGCGATCGCCGGCGGCGGGCCATCGAAGTCGCGCTGGCGGATCTGGCTGAGCATGGCGTGACCTCAGCCCAGGATTATTCGCCGCCCTGGGAGAATTTCGAGATCTATCAGCAACTGGAGAAGGAAGGCAAGCTCACGGCGCGAATCAGCGAGTGGCTGCCGTTTGACGACAGCATGGAGACGCTGATCAAGAAGCGCAGCGCGCAGCCGCAAACCGACCTGCTGCTGCACACCGGGATGCTCAAGGGATTCATGGACGGCTCGCTGGGAGGGCATACCGCGGCGCTGATGGAGCCCTATGCCGACGATCCGAAGACTTCCGGATTGCCGCGCTATGACGACGCAAAGCTCGACGCGATGACGAAGGAACGGGTGCTGGCGGGATTTCAAGTCGGGTTTCATGCCATCGGCGATAAAGGCATTCAAATGGCGCTGGACGCGTTCGCCCTGGCCGAAAAGGCCGCGAAGGATGCGAATGTGAAAGCGGCCAATGGAGGCGACGATTATCGCTTGCGCGTGGAGCACGCGCAGGTGACGACGCCGGCGCAGATCGGTCAGTTCAAGGAACTGAAAGTCATTGCCTCAATGCAGCCAACCCACGAGACCACCGACATGCGCTGGGCGGTGGATCGGCTGGGAGCGAAGCGGGCCGCCACCGCCTATGCCTGGGCCGCATTTCTAAACAAGGGGGTGATGCTGGCCTTCGGGACCGATTATCCGGTGGAACCGATTTCGCCGTTCCGCGGACTCTATGCAGCCACTACTCGCCGCAGCGAGGACGGCAAACAGGAATTTTTCCCGGCGCAAAAAATTACCATGGACCAGGCGATCGCGGCTTACACGTCGGGATCGGCGTTCGCCGAATTTGAGGAAAAGCAGAAGGGCAAGCTGGCGGTGGGCATGCTGGCGGACTTCGTCGTCCTCGACCGTGACGTAACCGCGGTCTCACCGGAAAGGCTTCTGGCGACGAAGGTGCTTCGCACCGTGGTTGGGGGAAAGACGGTCTACGAGGCGAAGTAGCAGGGCTTGTTTACTCGTCGACTTCGAGGGCGAAAGCGCTTACAGAGAAGAAAGACCTTAGCGCAGCGCTGAAAGCCCTGCGCCACCCAAATCGAACTCTCAGCAAGCTGTGAAAGCCGAGGAGCTACCCTAGACCGCGGCCTCTCTCGGGATGACCTCCAGTCTGCGGGCTACCTACCCAAACTGCGGTCCGACCCCGGCTTCGGCCGCGGGTTGTAAGGGGGTTATAATGAGTGGGGTTCTGACGATCGGAGGAAGTACAGATTATGGATTCGGGCGCAATGTGGATGCGCATGAAGGCCCACCGGTGGGCCTATACGCTAAGTATTCTGGCAACACTTTCAGTCGGCATTCTCATCGGGACGGTCATCTCGTTTGGAGTGAAGGGGGAAGGTCAGAAGTCGGGTGACGCAACCCCGCTTTCGATCCCATCCTCAGCGCAGAACGGGAACGGTTTTTCCCAGCAGCTTTCGAGCGCTTTCGCGCAGGTCGCCAAGCAACTGGAGCCCAGCGTGGTCAACATCAATACGGAATCGATTATCAAGAACACGCACCGGCGCCGCAGTCCGGATGATGACGACGATAACGGTGGTGGCGGCGGCATGGACGATTTCTTCAACCATTTTTTCGGCGGGCAGGGCGGAGCGGATAACGGTCCCATCCGGGAGCGATCGCTCGGTTCGGGCGTGATCGTGGATTCCAAGGGCTACATCGTGACCAATCGCCACGTGGTGGAGAAGGCGGACCGGGTACGCGTGCGCTTCCAGGACGATCCGCCGGGCGTACAGCATGAGGCCCGCGTGATCGGTACCGACCAGGAAACGGATTTGGCGGTCATCAAAGTGGATATGGATCGTCCGCTGCCGGCGGCAAAAATGGGCAACTCTGACACCATGCAGGTCGGTGACTGGGTGCTGGCAGTGGGTAGTCCGTTCGGACTCTCGGAAACCGTGACGGCGGGCATCGTTTCGGCGAAGGGCCGCGACATCGTCCCGGGGCGGCAATTCCAGACGTTCATTCAGACTGATGCGGCCATCAACCCGGGCAACTCGGGCGGGCCGCTGGTCAACATGAGCGGGGAAGTGATCGGAATCAACACGGCGATCCTGAGCGAGACCAACGCCTACGCGGGCGTGGGTTTCGCATTACCCTCCAAGACGGTGGTCGAGGTCTACAACCAGCTTACCGGACCAGAACATCGGGTATCGCGCGGGTCCATCGGCATCATGTTTGACCGGGTAGAGAATCCGGCCATCACTCGCGTTTACGGCGCGGGCAGCGGGGTAACGATTTCGAACGTCGTGGCTGGCAGTCCGGCCGAGCAGGCCGGTCTGAAGGTCGGCGATACCATCACCAACATTGACGGCAAGAAGGTCACCAAGGGCGACGAACTGGTGGCCGATATTGCTTCGCGCAAACCCGGTGCCAAGGTGCAGATGGGATTCCTGCGCAACGGCAAGGAGCAGGACACTACGGTCACGATAGCCGATCGGGCGAAGCTGTTCGCTGCGCGTCTGGGCGACGATCAGGAAAACGACGACGCCAGCACACCCAAACAGAGCAAGTTCGGCGTCACCGTCCGCAAAGTCACTCCGGAGATGGCGGATCGGCTTGATATTGCAGCGGGCAAGGGCGTGATCGTCCAGGATGTGAAGCCGGGCTCGTTCGCCGAGGACATCAATCTGAGCCGCGGCGATATCGTGCTCGAGATCAACAAGCAACCGGTGAACAGCGAAGAAGAGTTCGCGCGCATCGAGTCGAGCCTGAAGAGCGGCCAGGATGTGGTCTTCCTGGTGCGGCAACGCGGGACGACCCGGCAGGACGGAACGATCTTTCTCGCGGGTACACTTCCGTAACCCCTCCGGCCCAGCGGGCACTGGCACTGTCGCCCCAGATCGGCGACGATTACAATGCCAGCGTCCGCTGGGCCGCCGTGCGTTTGGACGGAATGTTTCGGCCCCGGCAGTGCTGCTTTTCAGGATGCATGCAGGCGACGATGAATTGTCCGCGATCTTCCAACCCAGTCGTCAATCGAGCGGTTTGCTGCGCCGCTGCGCTATTGCTGGCTTGCTCTGTGCCGGCGTTCGCCCGTGGGCAGTCGCAGGCTGACGCCAGTGCAGACACGAAGAAGCCGGCCTCGAAAAGCGCCGCTTCGAAAACTGGTACGACGCACAAGCATCACACGACTTCAGCGAAAGCGAAAACGAGCACTGCGACGAGCCACGCTCCGGCCAACCATACCGGCTTGGGGAAAACAGCGTCATCGCATACGGCCTCGAACAAGACAAGCTCCTCGCGGCGCAAGAAAACGGCGAAGACCCGCGGCCAGCAGAAAATTGATTCCGAGCGGGCCAAGACTATCCAGGCAGCGCTGATCCGGGAACACTATCTGACCGGTGAACCCTCGGGGACGTGGAACCAGGCGAGCGAAGACGCCATGCGACGCTATCAGGGCGATCACGGATGGCAGACCAAGGAAGTTCCCGATTCGCGGGCGCTGATCAAGCTGGGGCTGGGGCCGAGCAACGATCACCTGCTGAATCCGGAGAGCGCGATGACAACGTCTCCGGAGAGTTCGGCCGCCGGTAAGGCGGCAGAGAAGCCCGGATCCACGGTTCCGGAAGATCCCAAACCGCAGTAGCTCTCCTCGGCAGGATATCCTCGACAATTCTTCCTCTGGCTAATTTCCCTTGCGCGCGCCTTCCATTAAAGGCTCGGGAAAATAAGGCAGCGGCTGATTGCTCACGATGGCGGCGGGATTGTCCTCGACCAGGGCGCGGGAGACTTCGTCGCCGAACAGGTCGAGAGCCGTGTCGCGCGCGGCGGAGAGAATCGGAACGCGCTTTTCCATATCGTGGGCGTCGGTGGCCAGCACGTGCACGGCCTGGCGCTCGAGCAACCAGAGGGCGGCGCGGCGGGTGCGCTCACCCCACCATCCGGTAAGGGCTGAGCCGGTGACCTGCACGACGCAGCCGTGCGACGCCCACTCCACTACGCGCTGCGGATTCTCGCGCAGAATCGGATTGCGTTCGGGATGGGTGATGATCGGGGTGAGGCCGCAGTCGCCGAGTTTCAGCAGCGAGTCGGTAATCTGCTGGGGGATGCCGAAATTGCTGAACTCGACGAGCAGATAGCGCGTGTCGCCGATGACATAGCGCTCGGGATGAGCGATGGCATCCTGAATGTTGTCGTAGGAAAGATGAAAGTCGCAGCCCAGGCTGAGCTTCAGAGCGTCGCCGACCAGCCCTTGCAGGTGCGCCACCAATCCCTGCAGATAGGCGCGGTCATAGTGGTAGCGGTCGTTGGCGTGGGGCGCGGCCACCATGTGGGTGATGCCGTCGGCCGCGGCGGCGCGGCACATGGCTACGCAGACGTCCCAGGATTTTGGCCCGTCATCTACTTCAGGAAGAATGTGTGAATGGATGTCAACCACGCTGAATACGAACCCCGGCACGCCGCCCGCGTTGCGCTGTAATTCCGATTTAAACAGATTCGCGGGGAAAGAGAAAGGACGCGCCACGCGTGGCAGAGGGGCACGTAAGGACTCAGACGAGAGTTCACCAGATGGTGGTGACGGCGCGCGATCTGCGGATCTGGGCGTCCGCCGTAATCAGCGGGATGTCTTCGATAAGAGCGGTGGCGGCGATAATACGGTCCACCGGGTCTTTTGGAAAGTTGGCAGGCAGATCGAACGCCTGCAGGGCGATGTTTCCGGTGATCGGAAGCACGAGGAAATGGAGTTCTACCTCAGACACAACCGTCTCGGCATCGGGTGTGAGGTGAATGCGTCCGTAACTGGCAAGCCGGGCCATTTCAACCAGCGTGATGCAGGACACAGCCAGGCCGCGATCTCGCTTGCGCGCCTCCTCGATTGCTAAGAGCGCCTTAGCGGATATCCGCTGGTAGTCGCGCGCGAGCCAGATCACGACATGGGTGTCGAGCAGGATCACAGGTCAATCGAGATCGCCCCACTCTTCGGGGCTGAACGCCGGGGAGACGATATCGCCTTTGATTTCGATCGTTCCCTTGCCCTTCAGAAAGCCGAAGATGTCGTCTTTTTCCGGTTCAACCGGGACAAGCTTGGCCACCGGCTTGCCGCGTTTGGTGATGACAACAGCCTGGCGCTTGGCCTGAACTTCGTCCATGATGGCGAGGCAGCGGGCTTTGAAAGTGCCGGCGGGGATGGTTTTGGTTTTCATGGGAACCTTTATGACCATAGTCATCATATCATGGTCATATTCACTCGGCTTACATGATTTCGAAGCGGGCGGCGGCACGAGCGTATTGTTTGCGCTCCGTAGCCAGCGACGGATGCCGTCGCAGATAGTCTTCGATGAGTTCCTGCGTGTCTGGGTGATGCAGGTGCCCCAGGCCGTGGAGCGCGGCATACTGGCAGGTATCGGAATCAGTTTGCAAGAGGTCGGCCAGGACCTCGAAAATTACGTCTTGCATTGACCTGTCCTCGCCGCCCCACTCCCGCGCTCTGTTTCCGCAATGCCATTCGTAGCACAACGAATCCCACCACATTTCGACAGAAGTCTCCAACTCCTCGGTTGCGAACAGACGCTTGAACAAATCGGCCATCGCTTGCACGCATTCACAGCGCGAGGAAAAAGCCACGTCGGTGTTCCAGATCAGATGTTGTACGGAACCGTCGAAGGACGCCCCGTGAATTGCCCAGAAGCCCGCCTCGAGCTGAGCCTTGGAATATTTTCCGGGAAGAAACTCCGGGCTGCGGAATAGTCGAATGTAATATTCACAGAGACGATTGGGATCAAAAGTAGGCCGCACGTCGAAGTACCACGGATGGTATTTGCCTTCGCGGGGGCGAATCTCCCGGTCGAAAATGAACGCGACAAATTCGTCGTAAGAGTATTCGCTTATATCAACCGGTTGGCGGTCCGTCATGGGGTCTTGTGCGAATCGTCTGCGGTTTCGCTCCCCGCGAGATCCCTCCGCCCGCTGGTAAAGGCGCGGGCGTTCGGGATGACGCAACCAGAAATCGGCAGGATTAGGTCCCGTACCGCTCCTGGATAAACTCGGCGATGCCTGCGTAGGCTTTCGTCAGCGTCTGCTCATCTGGCAGGAACACGATGCGGAAGTGCTGGGTGCCCGGCTTCTGTCCGAAACCGGAGCCGTGGACGACCATCACATATTTCTGGCGGATAAGCTCCTTCACGAAGACTTCGTCGCTCTCGGGAATGTCAATACGAGGGAAGGCGTAGAACGCGCCCCGCGGTGCGACGCAACTCACGCGCGGCGTGGACTCGCACCATTTCTGCGTAAGGTCGCGGCGGGAGCGAAGCTTGCGCTTCACTTCGAGGAGATGATCCTGTGGGCCCTCGAGCGCCGGCTTGATGGAATATTGCTCGGGATGATTGGCGCAGAGGCGCGCGCGCAGCAAGCGGTGCACGCCCTCGGTATAAGTCTTCACGGCGGCGGCGTCGCCGGAGACGATGCCCCATCCGATGCGCCATCCGGGGACCAGATAGTTCTTCGACATGCCGCCGAAGGTCACGCAGGGTACGTCGGGCGCGACGGCGGCGAAGGCGATGTGCGGAGTGTCATTTCCCTGAGAATCGCGATCCAGAATCAACTTGTCGTAAATTTCGTCGGCGAAAACGATCAGGTTGTGACGGCGGGCGAGTTCGGCGATCTTTTCAAGCATCTGCCGGGTGCAGAGCGAACCAGTAGGGTTGTTGGGATTAATTAATACGATGGCGCGGGTGCGCGGCGTGAGTTTTCGTTCGATGTCGGCGAGGTCGGGCTGCCAGGCATCATTTTCCGCTAAATCGTAAGCGTTGAGAGCAACACCCAATTTGCAGAGCACGGCCGAATAGAGCGGATAGTCGGGCTTGGGCGTGAGGACATCTTCGCCGGGATTGACCAGCGCCGCCAGGCAGAGGTCCACGGTCTCGCTGACCCCGGAAGTAACGAAAACATCGCGCACGCTGGTGATGCCCTTGCGTGCGGCTTCGCCGCGAATGGCGGCGAGAGCTTCCGGGATGCCAGGTGACGGTGCATATCCGTTCTTGCCGTCACGCATGGCTTTGGCCACGGCCTCGATGATGTGCGGGGGCGTCTGGAAATCGAAAATGTTGGGGTCGCCGACGTTCAGCGGCAGAACTTTATGGCCCTGGGCGATCACTTCATCGGCCACGCAGGCCAGGTCGCGGATGGCGTAGCGGACGTTGTTGAGGCGGGATGCGGAGGCAATCTCGCGGGCTTGGGTCAGCGGCATGGGGAAATTCTAAACGCAAGCACGCTGATTAGGCAGAAAAAACACTGTCATCCTGAGCGGAGCAGGCGTCACGCGAAGCGTGGCGACCGCGGAGTCGAAGGATCCCTATGAGTATGAAGCGTTCGAGACGATGCAAGGCATTCGCATCTCATAGGGCCTGTGCGCGCAGTTTCTCGTAACAGCAGTGGCAAAGCACCTCGATGTTTTGAACAGATTGAGGCTAGAATGCCTCGTAAGGCCGGTGGCACTGCACGCGAACACGGGGTCCTTCGACTGCGGTTGGACTGCGCGCTTGGGCGCGAAGTCCAATCTTCGCTCAGAATGACAAAGCTTGAGCAGGATGACGGGGTTTCTTAATCTTCTCTATCAATCTGGGCTTTCTGCAGTTTGTCGGAATAGTCCACGTAGACCGACTTCCACTCGGTGTAGAAGTCAATGGCGCCGATGCCGCCTTCGCGATGGCCATTGCCGGTGGCCTTGGTGCCTCCGAAGGGCAGATGCACTTCGGCGCCGATGGTCGGGGCATTGATGTAGGTGATGCCGGCATAGAGGTCGCGGATCGCGGAAAAGGCCTTGTTCACATCTTTCGTATAGAGGGCCGAGGACAGGCCGTATTCGATGCCGTTAGCGATTTCAATGGCGTCGTCGAGGCCGTCGCAGGGAATGACTCCGACCACGGGGCCGAAGATTTCTTCCTGTGCAATGCGCATCTTGGGATCCACGTCGGTGAAAACGGTCGGCTGCATGAAGAAGCCGTGGGCGTACTCGCCCTGATCCAGGCGATTGCCGCCCGTCACCAGCTTCGCTCCTTCGTTTCTTCCGATCTCGACGTAGCTGAGATCGGTCGCGAGCTGGCGCTCGTTGATGGCCGGGCCCATCTGCACGGTTTCGTCGAGACCGTTGCCGACTTTCAGTTGTTTCGCGCGATCCACGAGACGATCGACGAATTCGCGGTACACGCCTTTTTGAACGATCATGCGGCTGGTGGCGGTGCAGCGCTGGCCGGTGGTGCCGAAGGCTCCCCAGAGTCCGCCTTCGATGGCGAGGTCGAGGTTGGCGTCGTCGAGGACGATCATCGGATTCTTGCCGCCGAGTTCGAGCGAGCAATGCTTGAAGCTTTTGGCGGCGATGCCGCCCACGATGCGGCCCACGGCGGATGAACCGGTGAGCGATATGGCGCGGACATCGGGGTGCTCAGCGATGGGCGTGCCGACTTCGGCTCCGAAGCCGGCGACGATATTGATGACGCCTTTCGGCAGTCCGGCGTCGGAGAGAGCGCGAACCAGATTGAACGTGGAGAGCGGCGTGTCCTGCGCCGGCTTGATCACGCAAGTGTTCCCGCAAACGATCGCGGGCAGCAGTTTCCAGGAAGAGATCGCCATGGGAAAGTTCCAGGGCGTGATCATGCCGCAAACGCCGATGGGCTGGCGCACGGCCATGGCGAACTTGTTGGGCATCTCCGA
>Ga0070733_10000794_pt1 | contig 24617 bp, 23 predicted proteins | sample Coa_R1_9_FD_66450 | JGI IMG/M metagenome (GOLD analysis project Ga0070733, IMG submission 66450) | Surface soil microbial communities from Centralia Pennsylvania, which are recovering from an underground coalmine fire - Coalmine... | ecosystem: Environmental > Terrestrial > Soil > Unclassified ...
TCGAAGCGGAACTGCTGGCCGGCGCGGAATCCGCGGAGCATTTCGTCGTGCTTGCCGCGATGGCGCAGGCCCAGATTGATGATCTCGCGACGGCGGCGTTCGCCCGCGACCTGCACCGCCTGCCGAATCTGGCGATAAGAATGATGGCTGTGCTCGTAGAGCAGTGTGGTGGCGATTTCAACTTCGAGCGGCTCTTCGTCGAGCAAATCGACGATTGCCTTCGAAGGCGCCAGCGGCTCGTCGGCCATCAACTCGCTGGCCGCCTGGCGTAGTTCGCGGCGCGTCGCCATTTCATATTCGTTCGGGTCAGCATACTTCACCAAAGTCGGAGCCACGCGCACTTCGCGCAGCAATTCCTGCTCGGCCTGTTCGCCCAACTTCGGATCCACTTTGCGAATCCGTTCCACCAAGTCGCGCAGGGAATCGGTATTCACGTTGTAGGCCGCGCCGGTCGCGGCCTTCTTCAGGGACTCGCCGAGCGTCCGCACCTCGCGATGCGTGTGCGAGAGCAGGTGAGCAACCTGCGTCTCCAGCGTGCGCGCGTTGACGATCTCGCCCAGCGACGTGTTCGTGGCCAGCGGCAGCAGGTAGCGCGTGATGTCGAACGCCCGCGCTTTCAGCGTGCGCTCGTAGGCGTCCTGCTTCATGTCGGCAGGTTTGGGCGTGATGTTGATCAGGTGCTGCGTCATGTGCGCCGAAAAAACTTCGTACTCGGCGAACAGAAAATCGAGAGTTTCGCGATAGAGATTGCGGGCCTCGCCGTCCTGTCCGAAGTCGGGAGTGAAGTAGCCGCTCTTCTTGAAATCCTGATAGCGCGTGGAACGCTCCTGGCCGTCCCAACGCTGTTCATCGGCCAATTCGATCGCCGCGAGAATTGACAGCCGTTCGACCGCCAGCGCGATGTGCGCCAGATCGGCAATCGAACGATGGCCGTATTGAAAATAAAACGTATTGAGAAATTTCTCCGCCTTCTGCGTGCTGATCTCGCGCAGCGATTCTTTCATCGACAGCGACGAGCGCGAATACTTCGCCATGGCGTACGCCTGAATCTCTGGCTCGACGCCGAAGACGGCGAAGACTTCGGTCGAGGGCTCGGTAGGCTTCAGCGCCGCGTCGTCTTTCTCCATCGCTTTGGAATTCTCCACTCCCGACGCCCGCTGAGTCGAGCGGTGCCCAGTGCTGGAGATAGGAACGACTTCAGCAGATTTCTTGTCGGAGGGGTCGGGCATCGGGATCACATCATTCGTCAGAGGTTGAGGCATAGGAGTCACGGAATGGTACGCGTCACGCTTGTGGATTAGCAATTGGAAATGGTGTAAACGAAAGCCATCAACCACGAAAGACACGAAGGTTCACGAAGGAACGCATTGGCTGGCTTCCTTCGTGAACCTTCGTGTCCTTCGTGGTGAACGATTTTTGCCTGCGCGCCATCGAAACCCGATGACGCCCCGGCGCTAGAATGTCCTTTGCACCCGCTGCTCCAGTCGATCGCGCACCGCCCGTGGCCCTTGCCGACCGGCCCGTGGATCATGAAGCAGACGTGGCACGATCTGCTCTTCGCCCACTGGCCGGTTCCGCACGACACACTGCGGCCGCTCGTCCCTGCTCAACTTAAACTCGATCAATTCGACCGGCAGTGCTGGGTGGGGGTGGTGCCCTTCCGCATGAGCGGAATCCGCAGGCGTGACGTGCCTGCGTTGCCGGAAGGAGGGTCGCGCTTCCCGGAATTGAACGTGCGTACCTACGTGACCCACGGCGGCAAGTCCGGCGTCTATTTCTTCAGCCTCGATGCTGCGAACCACCCCGCAGTCTGGGCGGCACGAAAGTTTTACTACCTGCCTTACTTTCATGCGGAGATGAGTTGCGAGGATCTCGGCGGCAAGATTCTTTATTCGTCGCGGAGGCTGAAGTCACCAGCGGAGTTACAGGGAAGTTATTGTCCCACAGCCGAGGTCCGACTGCGGGAAAAAGGCTCGCTCGAGCACTGGCTGACGGAACGCTATTGCCTGTACACGACTCACCGCGGCGAAGTTTATCGCGGGGAGATTCATCACCAGCCTTGGCCGCTGCAAGATGCCGAGGCGGAACTGGAGACGAACACTGTCGCAGCGGCGGCTGGAATCTCATTGCCCCCTACATCGCCGTCGCTGCTCTTCGCCCGCAGGCTGGAAGTTCTAATCTGGCCCTTGCGCCGTACCGACTAAACACCGCCGCAGCGCGTATAATGCGGCGTTCCGCGCTCATTCAACGGAGCAATCGGGAGAAAACGCTAAATGTCTCTTTCAGGACGCGTCGCGCTGGTCACGGGCGCCTCGCAAGGCATTGGACGTACTTGCGCGTTACGTCTTGCGGAAGAAGGCGCCACCGTAGCCGCCGCCGCTCGCAATCAGGAAAAACTGAACCAACTCGTGGCTGAAATCACCGCCGCCGGCGGCAACGCCGCAGCCTTCGCCCTCGACGTGGGCGACGAAGAGCAGGTCAAGGACACCGTCAAAGCCATCCTCGCGCAGTTCGGCAAAATCGACATTCTGGTCAACAACGCCGGCATCACCCGCGATCAGCTCGTGATGCGCATGAAGCGCGCCGACTGGGATGCCGTGCTGCAAACCAATCTCACCTCCGCGTACCTGTGCATTCAGGCGGTCATCCCCTCCATGCTCAAACAGCGCTGGGGACGCATCGTCAACATCACCAGCATCTTCGGCCAGATGGGACAGGCTGGGCAGGCGAACTATTCTGCTTCCAAGGCGGGACTGATCGGGCTCACCATGGCCATCGCCCGCGAAGTCGGATCGCGCAACATTACCTGCAACGCCGTCGCTCCCGGCTTCATCGAAACGGCTATGACGGCGGTGCTAAGCGAAGAATTCAAACAGACTGCCGTCAGACAGATTCCGCTCGGGCGAGTTGGATCGTCGGAAGACGTAGCGGGCGCGGTGGCGTTTCTCGCTTCCGATGACGCGTCCTACATCACCGGCCACGTGCTGAACGTGAACGGCGGAATGCTGATGGGATAACGTCAAAATCTTAACCACCGAGGACACGGAGGACACAGAGAAATGCAGGCCGAACCAAAGTTTCCCTCTGTGTCCCCTGTGTCCTCTGTGGTGAAAAGCTTGTGCTTCGTCCAGGCACAAACGCCGGCTCACATCGCACAAGCCCGCGAACTCTTCCTCGAATATGCCCAGTCGCTAGGTTTCAGCCTGTGCTTCCAGAACTTCGACAAAGAACTCGCCACACTCCCCGGCGACTACGCCTCACCGGATGGCCGCCTGCTGCTGGCGGAATACGAGGGCCAACTTGCCGGATGCGTAGCGCTGCACAAGCTTGCGGATAGCATTTGCGAAATGAAGCGCCTCTATCTGCGTGCGCAGTTTCGAGGGAAAGGACTGGGCCGCGCTCTCGCCGACCACATCATCGCCGAGGCCCGCCAGATTGGCTACCAGCGCATGCGCCTGGACACAGTCGAACCGGTCATGAAAGATGCGGTCGCCATGTACCGCAGAATCGGATTCCGCGAGATTGCGCCGTATTGCACCAATCCGATGGCCGGCGCGCTGTACATGGAGCTAATCTTATGAAAGACAGTAGACTGCTCCTTCATGTTTTCCTGGTCTGGCTCACGGCCGACGTGGCATGTCTGGCGATCGGGACGCGGTGGAATTAGCTTCTCGGCGTAGGGAGGCACGGGCTCGTGCTTGATTTCCTGTTCGGGATTATGGTCCTGGGTCAATACCTTCACGAGAATGGAAAATTATGACGAGCGGTGCCCCGAAAGCCCCGCCCCGCAGGGATTCCGGCCGCATTATTTCCTTATACGATGTACAAGGAACCCCAGTGATCCTCCCTGCCTCCGGCGCCGTCCATGCGTCCTTCGTATGGCACGACTGTCCCCGTCATGGCACGAATTTCCCACTTGCCAGAAGGTACTGATCTGGTTACTATGACCCATCCTGTAATGCTCCCCACAATGAATATCGGCGAGACGATCCGCAACTACCGGCTGCAGAAAGGTATGTCTCAGGGCGACATCGAAAAGCGAACAGGGCTTCTCCGCTGCTACTTGTCGCGGGTGGAAAACGGCCACACCATTCCGTCGCTCGACACGCTCTCCAAGATCGCCGGCGCCATGGAACTTCCACTGTCGCAGTTTTTTGCCGAACCGGGCCACAGCAACGGCTCCAAGGGATTGCCTCAACTCTCCGATGACGAAGTCCGCTTCCTCAGTCAGATCCGCCGCTACGCCACGAATCTAAACGACAGCGACCGCAAGCTCGTGCTGGCTATGGTCAAGAAAATGGCATCGAATTCGAAGTGACTAACCGCCCTTGGCTCTTGGCTTTTAGCTCTTAGCTTGCCTACGGTTTCTCCCAACGACATCAACGAGTTTGGGATATGTGCCGCGGGCCAATCAGTTTCTTGTGTTCAAGCCAAAAGCTAAGAGCCAACAGCCAAGAGCGCTTTCCCCCTTACTTTCGTTCCATGTCCCTCGGTGACCAACGGGTACCTCGCCCGCCTTCCCATCCCTCACTAAACTGTGGATGGAGAAACCTGTGACCACCGACGAGGAACTGAACGTTCTCGATGGCCAATTGCGCCGTTTGAAGATCGAGTACGAGATCTACTTCAGTAATCCGACCAAGCGGCCTCCCACCGATATTGAGTGGAAGGTTTTAAGTCTTTTGCGCAAGTTCTCCGACGGCGGACGCATGAACTTCTCCCAGCGCTACCGCTACAACGAAATGGCTCAGCGTTACGCGGTGTACAGCGACTTGTGGCGGAAGAAGTCGCGCATCCGCGAAGAAGGATATCGCCGCCCGCAGGACGCCTTGCTCTCGGTGCAGGGAGTCCGGAGCACGGAGGAAGAACTCAAGCCGCAGCACCACCCGGTTTACGGCGTGAGTCAAGCTGCGGTTGCCGCAGCCGCAGGTGCTTCTTCCCAACCTTTTACGCTGCACAGCGTCGATCAGGCCGAGCGTGAACAGGTCGAGCGCCTCTACAACACGCTGGTGGCTGCCAAGAAGAAAGCCGGAGAGAACGTTAGCGGGAGCATCGACTCGTTCACTACGTTCGTGCAGAAGAAAACCGAGCAGATTCGCAAGCAGTACAAGTGCGAGAACGTCGAGTACTCGGTCGAAATCACGAACGGACAGGTCAAGCTGAAGGCCAAAGCGAAAACGTAGAACGTCGTTGGCCTCTAGTCGTTAGGCGTTGGCCGTTCGCATTCCATTCTTTGGTCGGGATTTTCTCTCTGTGTCCTTCGCGGCTTTTCCTTCGCGAACTCTGCGGTTAAGGGCTTCTCCCAAACGGCTCCTAGAAGCTCATATTGGCGACTCGGCGTCCTGCCCGCTCCTTCTGAATTGTTGATAGAATTTTCGGTCGCCAATCCATCATTCGTATTCTGATCAGAGGCCGATCATGTCTCCCAGCAGTATTAGAATCCAGCGCGCGATTCTCAGCGTTACCGATAAGACCGGCCTCGTCGACTTCGCCCGGAAGCTTGCCGCGCTCAACATCGAACTCATCTCCACCGGCGGTACCGCCAAGCTCCTGCGCGACGCGGGCGTGACCGTGAAAGACATCTCCGAACTCACCGGATTTCCTGAAATGCTCGACGGACGCGTCAAGACGCTCCACCCGAAAGTTCACGGTGGCATTTTGCATCGCCGCGAAGATCCCAAGCACGTCGCCGCGGTCGCGGAGCACGGCATCGAACCCATCGACATGGTGGTCGTGAATCTCTACGCCTTTGAGAAAACCGCGGCCAAGCCCGGAGTCGAGTTCGAAGAATTGATCGAGAACATCGACATCGGCGGGCCGTCGATGATCCGCTCCGCCGCCAAGAATTTCCACGATGTCGCCATCGTGACCTCGCCCTCCGATTACGACGCCATTGCCGACGAACTTTCACGCTCCGGCGGTACGCTCTCGCATGAAACCAAGTGGCGTCTGGCGCAAACAGCTTTCGCCACGACCGCCGCCTACGATTCCGCCATTGCCTCGACACTCGAGCGCGTCACTCCCGACTTCCAATTGCCATCGCAGAGCGAAACGTTTCCGCAGACACTGCGCCTCACTTTCCACAAGAACCTCGACCTCCGCTATGGCGAAAACCCGCACCAGAAGGCCGCCATGTACTCCGACGGCTCAGGCGCGGGCGTGGCCAATGCGCGGCAACTTCAAGGAAAAGAGCTTTCCTTCAACAACATTGTGGACCTGCAGGCTGCGTGGGATCTGGCCCAGGAATTCGAAGAGCCCGTGTGCGCCATCATTAAGCACACCAATCCGTGCGGAATCGCTACGGGCAAGACTCTTACGGAGGCTTACAAACGCGCGCTGGAATGCGACCCGGTATCGGCATTCGGCGGCGTGATCGGCGTCAATCGCTCCATCGACGGCGATGCTGCGGAAGAAATGCACAAGCTATTCCTGGAAGTCATCGCGGCGCCCGGCTTCGACGAAACTGCCAAGGCCAAGTTCGCCACCAAGAAAAATCTCCGCCTCGTGGAGGTAATCGACCCACGTAGTCCCGGACGCATTCGTCCCGGGGCGGACCCTTCGACCGGCTCAGGACAGGCTGAGGCGTCGGCCGCTCCACGAAAGTGGGTACTCAAGAACATCTCCGGCGGACTGCTCGTGCAGGACGACGACGCGGGCTCTTTGCAAGACTCCGATCTCAAGGTTGTCACCCAGCGACCGCCTACACCTGAGGAAACCCGCGCTATGCTCTTTGCCTGGAAAGTCTGCAAGCACGTGAAATCCAATGCAATTGTCTATGCGAGAGATGGGCAGACCGTTGGCGTCGGCGCCGGCCAGATGAGCCGCGTCGACGCGGCCAAGCTCGGGGCCATGAAAGCGCACCTGCTGCTGCAGGGCACGGTCGCCGCCTCCGACGCCTTCTTTCCGTTCCCCGACGGCGTGGAAGAAATCGCCAAGGCCGGTGCGACCGCCATTATTCAGCCCGGAGGGTCACAGCGCGATCCCGAGGTGATCGCGGCCGCTGACCGCCTTGGATTGGCCATGCTGCTTACCGGCGTGCGCCACTTCCGCCATTGAAAACACAGGCGGACCACGCAAACGGCCCGAAAGCGTCAAGGTTCGAGCGCGACAAACCCGAACCTTCGCTTTACAAAACTCGACCTCCGACAACCGGTCCGCGGCGTAAGATGCCCTCACTATGGCGAAGGCTGTTCGCACGTCGCTCCTCTTGGCTACTGCCGTGGTGGCGATCTTGCAGGCTAGTCCTTTGCCAGCTCGAGACAGTGTCTTGCCGCCGTCATCCGTGCCTGTGACCGAATGGCTCGCCGGTCCCGACCGCCAGGATTTTCCCTGGAGCGTGCAGATTTTGGGACCAAGTTTGACCCTTCAGCAGCACAATTTGGTGCAGATTGTGGCGGCGCTTCGGGGGCGAGACCTTCTGCGTGGGGTGTCAATTCGCGATCTTCACTTTGTCACCAAGATCGCGGATGATCAGGGAAATTGGCTTGAGGGCCAGTCCTACAGCCACTTCGTGACACCAGCGGACTTCTCTCCAGGGGATACCCTCCGGTCGTTCTCCAATCTCTATCTTCGACCAGGCAGCTACACGGTTGCGATGATTGCCTATGATTCACTGCATCATAGCGGCAACGTTTGGCGCAGTAAGCTGTCGGTAGATCCAGTCAACGACCTCCTGCCGGCCCTGGGCCGTGCTTTTCCGGCTGTCGAATTCCTTCCCGAGGTCAGCCTGTCTCCACTATTGAAGGATGTGACTTGGAGCTTGACCTCTCAGCTCGCACTGGCGAGCTTGATGGTAGACCCCTTAGCCCTGGGACACGGAACAGCTGATCTCCCGATTGCGAACAAACGGCCTGTTCGCATCGATGTGATCGTAAACCTGTCGGACGGCATGGAAGTATTGACCCGCCAGCAAGAAGCCTCCTGGTGGTACAAGTACGATGAGGGGTGGATGCTTCAGGTCGGCAACCTTCTGTCTCAACTCGCTCCGCAAGAAGGTTGCGTGCGGTTCAGCGCGATCGATATCCTTCGGCACGATGTTGTAGTCGACCGAGTGGATAGTCAAAATGTGGATTGGGACAACATCTCGAAGAAGATCGCCGCAACAGAACTCGACAAAATCGATATTAAGACATTGACACAAAAAGAAACCGCACTTTGGTTTAAACAGTTTGTCGAACGCGTAACCGAGGATGCTTACTCCTGCGCTTTGCGGGATGCAGTGCCAGAGCATGTTGTAGTGGTGGTGAGCCGGGCTATGCCGTTTCCGATCCATGCGACTGTCGAGGCGGTAGAGTCAAATACGCCGGAGCCGCTCAGTTACTATTTGGTGGCTTTATATGCGAACGGTAGTCTTAACTGGGATGAGATCGAAAAAGTTCTTAAGCCCATGAAGCCGAAGCGGTTACCGTTCACGGGTGCACTTGGGTTGCGACGCACGGTCGAGTTCATCATGACCGACCTCGCGTCGTCGTCCAAATAAAAAACCACGTTGCTCGCAAATGTTTGAAAGCCCGAGGCTTCACATAACTACACAATCGAATCCGCAGTCCCTGACCTTCCGCTTTTGCCCGCTTGCGCATCTTGACTCGTGTTTTTTTCCATCCCATCAGCGCTCGGGGTAGAATAGATGCACCTTTCCCCCGGCGTCTTTGCATCCAAGTAGCTGAGGTTTGAGAATGCGCTTAAGCGCGGTCAGGTTTAGAATGAATAGATTTTTTCGCCTTTTTTTAATGATTTCCGTGGCTGCAGTGGCCGCTGTGGGACAAACCGGCTCGTCTCAGTCCAGCCCGGGTGCAGATTCCAAACAGCCGGACGCCAAGCCGACTCCGCGCAAGACCGACCGCGCCGCCGCTTACTACCACTACGCCGTTGCTCACATGTACGAAGAGCAGGTCACGGTGTATGGCCGCAGCGATCTTGCCAATAAAGCGATCGAGGAATACCGCCTCGCGATCGAAGCCGACCCCTCGTCAGAATTCCTGACCTCTGGATTGGCCGAACTCTACGTCAAGACAGGACGAATTCGCGATGCTGTGCTCGAAGCCCAGGACATCATCAAGCGCGATCCCAAGAACCTGGAAGCCCACAAGCTGCTTGGCCGTATTTACTTGCGATCCCTCGGCGACATGCCCGGCGGGAACGGTTCTGACAACGTACTCAAGCTGGCGATCGAGCAGTACGAACAGATTGTGAAGATCGAGCCTGACAACGTCGACGATCACCTGCTGCTGGGCCGTCTCTACCGCCTGAATAGCGACCTGCAGAAAGCCGAAAGCGAACTCAAGATCGCGGTCAAGCTCGACCCCAGTTCGGAAGAGGCCGTGACCACGCTGGCCATGCTCTACACCGACGAAGGGGACACCGCGCACGCGCTGCAGGTGCTGAGTTCGGTGCCCGACGCCGCGCGTTCGGCCAAGCTTTACGCGGCCTTGGGCTCGGCCTACGAACAGCGCAAAGATTTCAAGAGCGCGATTGACGCTTTCCGCCGCGCCATTGTTCTCGATCGCGACAATCTGGACGCAATTCGCGGCCTTGCCGAAAACCTGATGAACGACGGCCAGACCGATGCGGCGCTCGAGCAGTACAAAGTAATTGCCGACGCCAATCCCGAAGACGCGCAAACCTATGTGCGCATCGCGGAAATTTACCGCCGCCAGGGCAAGTACGATCTGGCGCTCGACAGCCTGAAGAAGGCCGACACGCTGGTTCCTGACACTATGGACGTGCCTTACAGCATGGCGGCGGTTTACCAGGCGCAGGGTCGTTACGATGACGCGGTCAAGCTGTTGCAGGATCTTCTCAAACGAACGGAAAAGAGCGAGACCGGCTCCAGTTCCGCCGACCGCAACAATCGAGCCATCTTCATCGAGCGCCTGGGCATGGTTTATAAAGACCAGGAAAACTATACGGCCGCGGTTGAGACCTTCCGTAAAATGCTCACCCTGGGCGAGGAAAATGCTCGCAGCGGTTACCAGGACATTATCGATACCTACCGCGACGCCAAGCAGTGGCCGCAGGCCACCGCAGCCGCCAAGGAAGCGGTGCAAAAGCTGCCCAACGATCGCGACCTGCGCATGGTGCTGGACGCGCAACTGGCTGATACTGGCGAGTCGGATCACGCTCTCGCCGACGTACGTGCCATGCTCAAGGGCGGGCCGGAGGATCGCGAGGTCTATCTGCGCCTGGGCATCATGTACACGCGGGTCAAGCAGTGGAAAGAAGCAGAAGAGGCTCTGGGCAAGGCCGAGGGAATGTCGACCAAGATCGACGACAAGGCCCAGGTCTGGTTCCTGCTGGGCGATGCCTACCAGCATCAGAAAATGTTCGATCAGGCGGATGCCGAGTTCAGAAAAGTTCTGGCTGCGGTTTCGCCCACCGACCCGCAAAGCGCAGCAACGCTCAACTACCTCGGTTACATGAATGCCGATCGTGGTGTGAAACTGGACGAGTCGCTCAACTTCATTAAACAGGCGCTGACTCTTGATCCGAACAACGGCGCTTATCTGGATTCGCTGGGCTGGGCCTACTTCAAGCTCGGCAAGTACGATCTGGCGGAAGAGAACCTGACCAAGGCGTCGATCCATATGGGCTCCGACGCCACCGTGCAGGAGCATCTGGGCGATCTCTACCAGAAAACCGGGCGCCTGAAACTGGCCGCCGCCCACTGGGAGCGCTCTGTCGAGGAATGGAACAAAACTGTTCCAGCCGAGCAGGACACGGAAGCATTCGCCAAGGTTCAGCAAAAACTCGATGCCGCGAAAGTAAGGCTGGCCAAGGAAGAATCCGGCAAGCAGTAGGGAGAACAGGGCTAGCGCCTGGCGTTCGAACTTCGCTTTGCGGTTCGCCGATTTCGGGTATCGCAGCGCTTTCAGCGCTGCGATAGAGTCCCTTTTCCCTGTCAGGTCTTTGGCCTCCGAGGAGCGTCGAGCGTCCGGTTGTTAAACTCACTAAATGCCGGCTGCCCCCGACACCCAAATCACTCTTCGTAAAGCCTCCCTCACCGACATTCCTGAAATTCTGCGTCAGCGTAGGGCGATGTACGAGGATATGCATCACAACGACTCGGCTGCCCTGGAGGCGATGGCGAAGTTGACGGCTGTCTACCTGGAGGAAAGCATGGCGCAAGGGTCGTTTCGAGCATGGCTGGCCTGCGAAGGGGGCCGCGCCGTCGCGGGAGGCGGGGTGGTCATCTATCCCTGGCCAGCTCATCCCTACGATCTGGAATGCCGCCGTGCCACCATTCTGAACGTCTATACGTACCCGCCTTATCGCCGCCGCGGCCTTGCCCGCAAACTCATGCAGACCATGATCGAATGGTGCAGGCACGAAGGCTTCGCCCACCTAACGCTCCACGCCAGCGACGACGGCCGACCTCTCTACGAATCTCTAGGATTCGAGACCAGCAACGAAATGCGCCTTAAACTGCGTTAGCGGGGCGCTGCTTAGCGATAAGGAGCGGCGATCCCGCCAGCGCAAAAGTCTGTTCTGCGAAGGCGTGTTCGAGAACGGACACGAGATTCCGCTTTCGGACATGTGGGCGGGCTTGCACGCATCGCCGATGCCCTAACTCGATTCCCTTCAACGTGTTCCCGCAACCTCAATTGGCAGCGAACGTGTAGGTCCATGAAAATCGATACCGAGCCAGTGGGGTTCCCGGCTTCGAGAGTAAGGCGTCAATCGTCGCGGGCCGGGAACCCGGAACGCGTGAGTGCTACTGAACTCGGGTTTCGGCTGACCGAGGTGGAACGTGCGAAACGTTAGCAGAAATCTTCGTTACGGCGTGCGTGTGCTGCGCAAGAATCCTGGCCTGACGGCGGCTGTGATCGCCACGCTTATGCTGGGAATTGGAGCGACTACCGCCATTTATACGGTGGTCTATGCCGTACTCCTGGCCCCACTACCGTATCCCCATCCCGAGCAGTTGATGATGGTTTGGTCGAAGGTGAACGGGCACGACAACGGACTGTCGGCGGGCGACTTTCTTGACTGGAAGGAACAGAACAAATCTTTTCAGCAACTGGCGGCGTGGACCGGTGGCAGTTTCAATCTGTCCACCCAGGATCAGCCCGAGCAACTCGCGGGCATGCATCCCACGCCCGGTTGGTTCAGCATGCAGGGGATCTCGTTTCTCATGGGACGCGACTTCGTTCCGGAGGAAGGAGTTCCGGGCAGAGAGCACGAGACGATTTTGACTTACCGATTGTGGAAGCGGCTGGGCGGGAATCGCAACATCGTCGGCCAACCGCTGCGCATCGATGGCGAACCCTATACCGTGGTTGGAGTGTTATCGCCGGGAGTGGGGGACCGTTTCGACTTTGAGCTGGCGAGTCCGCTGGCCTTCCGGCCGGAACAGATTAACCACGACTACCACTGGTTGATGACCATGGGCCGTTTGAAGCCCGGCGTCACCCGGCAACAGGCCCAGGCCGACATGGACGCGGTGACGAGTCATATTGCGGCTGCATATCCTACATCGAACAAGGGTTGGGGCGCTTCGGTTGAGCCCTTGCAGAATGACTTTCTACCCCCAGAGCGCATTCACAATCTTTGGCTTCTTCTGGGTGCGGTGGGCTTCGTGCTCGTGATCGCCTGCGTCAACGTTGCAAATCTGCTGTTAGCCAGGGGTGCAGTACGACAGAGGGAGATTGCCATTCGCAGTTCGGTGGGTGCGAATCGCAAACAGATTTTCGCCCAGTTTCTAACTGAAAGCCTGCTTCTGGCTTTAGTTGGCGGGGGACTCGGCATAGCTCTGGGCAAGGGATTGCTGCCCGCCATTTTGCGCATTGTGCCAGAGGGAATCTTGCCTTCAGAAGCGAATTTCCAACTGGACACTCATGTTCTCGCGGCCGCGCTGGCGGCAACCACAATTGCCGGCCTGCTATTTGGCTGCGCACCTGCATGGTACGCGTCACGTGTCGACCCGGGAGAAACGCTGAAAGAGAGCGGACGCTCAGTGGCGGGCGCTGGCAACCAAAAATTGCGTCGAGCGCTCATCACGGGAGAATTCGCTCTGGCCTTATCTTTGCTGGCGGGCGCGGGCCTTGCCATTCACAGCTTCTGGAATTTGACCCGCGTTGATCTGGGCGTGCGCACCGATCATGTGCTGACCTTTGGGCTGACGCAGGCGCATGAACGGTTCAACAGTCCCGATGAGATGAACGTCTACAACCAGCAGATGCTGAGCGCGATTCGCTCCGTGCCCGGAGTGTCATCCGTTGCGACCGTGACTGGAATGCCGCTGCGCGGCACGAGCGATGGCATGCCGTTCACTCTGGTGGGCGGTCCAACCTACGCAGATCCGTCGCAGCGACCGGGCACCGGTTTCCAATCGGTTTCGCCAGATTACTACAAGACCTTCGGCATACTAGTGGTCAAAGGGCGCACGTTTACCGACCAGGACACCTCGTCGAGCGTGCGGGTTGCTATGGTGAACGAGGAATTTGCCGGCCGTTATCTGAAAGGGTTGGACCCTCTACAACAGCGGGTGTCCATCGAACAGGTCATTCCCGGCCTTCCGAAACTAGGCCCCGCGGTCGAATGGCAGATTGTCGGGATCTTCCACAACGTCAGGTATGGGGATTTCCGGGACAACGGTCCCGAGGTGGACGTTCCCTTCGCGCAGTCGCTATCTCCGAGCGTGACGATCGGCGTGCGTACCGCCGAGGATCCTGCGGCCATGACCAGGACGATCGCGGCGGCAGTGCACTCGGTCGATCCGCAAATCGCGTTGGCGCGTCTGCGCACCCTGGACCAAGTGAAGAATGAATCCCTCGCCGAGGACCGCTTTACCATGATTTTATTCGCCGGCTTCGCGGCTGTGGCTTTGCTGCTTGCCGCAGTGGGCATTTATGGCCTCATGGCCTATGCCGTGTCGCAGCGCACCCAGGAAATCGGATTGCGTCTCGCGCTGGGGTCGAGTAAGAGTCGCGTCATCTGGCTCGTTCTGCAGGAAGCGTCATTGCTGACGGCGATTGGGCTCGGGATCGGCCTGGTGGGTTCCGTGTTTGTTGGCCGGACCATGAGTTCCGCATTGTACGGAGTAGGCGCGATGGACCTCTCCGTGATCATGTCCGTGGGCGTGGTCCTGTTCTTGACGGCGTTGTTTGCTTCGTACTGGCCGGCTCGCCGGGCAGCGTCGATCGATCCCATGCAGGCGTTGCGAACCGATTAATCACTGCCCCAGTTGAGAGGGTTGCTTCGCGTGGACCTTCACACAACGCGTAGTTGAACTCTAGTCCAGCCGAACCAGGAATACCGCGCCTTCGCTGGTCGCAGTTTCTGCGGCGAGCTTTTGAGCGCGGTCGTGGTCGTCGTCGAGGACGCGGACGCGAATCCACCAGTCTCCGGCGGGGCTGGCGAAGCGCAACACGTTGGCCGTGCGATACCGCCGGGTGAGGTGATCGGCGAGTTTGCGGGCAACCTCGCCGTCGGGAAAACCGCCAATCTGCACCGCCCACTTTCCGCCCGAATCCGCGGACCCGCCCGACTGCAGCAACTCAACTTTCACTTCGGCCACACCGGGCTGCCACACATCCACTTTGCGCGCGGCCGCGAGCGAAAGGTCGAGCACGCGTCCAGGAATAAACGGACCGCGGTCGGTGATGCGCACCAGCGCGCTGTGTCCGGTCTTGACGTTGGTGACGCGCACAATCGAGCCCAGCGGATACGTGCGGTGCGCGGCCGTCATGGCGTGCATGTTGTAGATTTCGCCATTCGATCCGCGGCGGTTGTGATAGGGCGGGCCGTACCAGCTGGCGAGTCCGGTCTCGGTCGCGATGGGCTTGGCGCCCGCGGGGAGGGTGGGCTCCGCCAGGTCGGGATCATTGTCTGATTTTGCAGGCACGGGTTTTTCTGCCGAGGCTGGACTGTTGGGTGAGGGCTCGGTTTCAACTTTCGTTGGCGGCTCGGCAGTTGCGGCCACCGGAGGCGGTGGCGGCGGAGGAACGTCCACGCGCGCTTCCTTAGGATGGCCGCAGGAACTCATGAACAGGATCGCGATCAGCAGGATCAGAATCATGGCGACGCTGACGAAGTGACGGCGGCGAGTGGTGCGGGCAACTTCTGTTCGATGAACCAGTATCTGAGCCAGACTTTTTTGCGACGCTACTTGGGCGGATGCTGCTGCTCCATGTAGTTGGCGAATTCGGCCAGCTTTTCTGATGCGGTGCGCAGAGCTTTGGTTGAATGGGTTCGCACGGCCGGAACGACTTCGTCGTTCAGATACTTGATAAATTCCGGAATCTCTTTTTCCAGGCGCTCGGCCGCTTCGCCGATGGTCTGACCGACGCGCGCCGAAGCGTCTTCTACCTTGCGGTTGAAGTCGTTCATGGTGCTCCTCGCGATTGGGCGTGAACGGACTCACGCGTACTGCGGATTGCCAAGCTCACCCATTATTTCGCGCCCCCGGGGGCCGGGTCAATGATCAAGCGTATGCAGGGCTCAGGGAGACGAGAGCCTCAACCATGAAGGGCACGAAGGTTCACGACGGGAATCATGTCGTAGGCGTTTCCTTCGTGTGACTTAGTGGCCTTCGTGGTAAAGATCTTTCTTGCAACAAGGATCAAATCCTTGCTAGAGTAAGGATATGGCAAAGGTGACCTCCAAACTCCAGCTAACCGTGCCCAAGGCGATTGCCGACCAATACGGCATCAAGCCTGGGGATGAGTTGGAGTGGGTGCCTGCGGGAGAAAGCATTCGTGTCGAGTTGGTCCGGCGTAAGCCGAGGACTGGTCATGAGTTGACCACCGAGGAGCGCTTGGCCCTGTTTGATGCGGGCATGGAGCGCGTCGACCGACTTCAAGCGGAAGAGCTGAAGGAAAACCAGGGTAAGCGACCCACTCGCGAAGAGCGTGGCTGGACCCGCGAAGAACTCTATAACGACGACCGAGGACTACCTCGTGGTTTCCCTCGTCGACACTAATATTCTGGTCTACTGTTACGATCCCGAGGCCCCCTTTAAACGGGAAGCGGCCCGCGATCTGCTGCGCGCGGGAGCCGCAAAAGGTGAACTTCGCATTCCACATCAGGCGATGGTTGAGTTCGTGAACGTCGTAACCAGGAAACGGGGAGGCAAAGATTCTCTGCTCCCGCGCGAAGAGGCTTGGCGCCAGGCAGAGGAGTACCTTAAAGAATTCCCGATTCTGTATCCCAACGAATCGGTGTTTCGCAAAGCGCTGGTGGGTATGGCTGCATACAAGTTCTCGTGGTATGGGGCCCACCTCTGGGCCTACGCCGAACACTATGCCATAGCGGAAATTCTCTCGGAAGATTTTGAGCATGGGCGCTGGTACGGTACAGTGCGAGTGCGCAATCCCTTCGTTGAACTGGGATTGGCGTAGGAGCCATTCCCCTCGGGCCGCACGGATTCCATCTTGAAGTCATCGGGCAAAATCCAGATATTTTCCGATTCGAAGAGAGCAAAGTTTCGCAGGCGTCTGCTCACCTGGTACGACGCCCACGCGCGCGATCTGCCCTGGCGTGCCAGCCAGGATCCATACCGCATCTGGCTGTCGGAGATCATGCTGCAGCAGACCCGAGTGGCGGCGGTGATCGAGCATTATCACGAGTTCCTACGACGGTTTCCGACCGTTGAAAAGCTGGCGGCGGCGCGCGAGGCCAGCGTGCTGGCGGCGTGGAGCGGCCTGGGATACTACCGCCGGGCGCGGATGCTGCATGCGGCGGCGAAAGTGGTCGTGCGGGAGCATGGCGGGAAATTTCCGGCCGTTGCCCAGGAATTGCTGGCGCTGCCCGGCGTGGGGCGCTATACGTCGGCAGCCATTGCCAGCATCGCGTTTGGCGAGCCCGTCGCGGTAGTCGACGGCAACGTAGAGCGGGTGCTGCACCGGGTTTCGGGCCAGCGGCTGGCGGGGGAAGAATTATGGAACGCAGCAGAGAAGATGCTCGATCGCGCGCGTCCCGGAGATTTCAATCAAGCCATGATGGAGTTGGGCGCAACGGTATGCACGCCGCGCGCGCCAGCGTGTTTGACTTGTCCGGTAGTCGAGTTGTGCGCGACGCGCGGGGAACTGGCGGGCGCGGCGAAGCCAGCGCGGCAGAAGAAGCGCGAGATTCACTACGCGCTCGACTTGCGCGAGGAAGACGGTCGCGAGGGCAAAGTGTTTCTGGTCCAGCGTCCGCGGGACGCGTCGCTCATGGCGGGCATGTGGGAGTTACCGGAAATCGAGCGTCCGGCAGGAACCGCCAAGGCGGACATCGTCGCTCGCCACTCGATCACGATAACTGACTACAGAGTGCATGTCTGGCGAACCATTAGTCCGGACGGCGCGCCCGGCAAATGGATCGCGTTGCGGCAACTTCGGAAAGTTGCGATGACTGGACTCAGCCGCAAAATCCTTGGCAGATCGGGAGTACTGAGGTCTAGACTATCGAAATGAGTTCGCGACTCTTGCATGTGATCTTTGCGCTTGCAGCAGGGATTTCGTTGTGCTCGATGACGGCTCCGGCTGCGTTCACACAGATCAAGGCCGCTGCGGAACCTCAGGAAACAAAAGTCGCGCTCATTGAGCTCTCCCCTCCAAAGTATCCCGGATCAGCACGCTATGCGAACATTACGGGAGACGTAGTGATCGAGTTGACAATTCGGCCGGACGGAGGCATCGAGTCGGCGGCGCTGTTCAGAGGCTCTCCGATGCTGAGTCCGGCCGCGCTGGATAGCGCTAAACAATCGCGTTTCGAATGCCACGGCTGTGACGGAGCCACAGATTACTATCTAACTTACACGTTTGCAATTGCGGGCGAGTGTCACAATAATCCCGACTGCTCGCCGGTAGAGGAGCGCCCACCTATAGTGCTGCAATCGCCGGGACATGTGACGATAACCGTGGATCCTTCGTGTACATGCGATCCGACTGGCACTATCACATGCCTGAGACGCCGTTCGGCTAAGTGCCTTTATTTGTGGCGTTGCAGCACGCGGGTGATCGATTCTCAGTGAACTCGACGGCCTCTGCCAAGGGGTGTGCCGTCTTCCTCCATCCAGATCTCCGTGCCTGTCATCTAAAATTAACACGATAACGTACGAACAGTAACGCGATCGCTTGAAAGAAATCCCTAGAGGACAAACTGGAGGATCAGAATGGTAGCGTTGACGGCAGGCACGGCGGCTCCGGCGTTTGAATTGAAGACTTTGGACGGTAAACCGTTCTCTCTGGCCGAGCACCTGGCTCGCGGCCCGGTCGTGCTGGCCTTCTTTAAAGTGTCCTGCCCGACCTGCCAGTATGCCTTTCCGTTCCTGGAGCGTCTGCACAAGGCCTATCCCGCGAACGGCGTCGCCCTGTTCGGTGTCTCGCAGAACAATCCCAAAGAGACGGCAGCGTTCAACCAAGAGTTCGGCATCACCTTCCCCGTGCTGCTCGATGACACGCATTCCTACCCGGTCTCGAATGCGTATGGCCTGACCAATGTGCCTACGATCTTCTGGATCGCGCAGGATGGCGAGATCGAAGTCTCCAGCGTGGGGTGGATCAAGGCCGACTTTGAGCAAATCAACCTTAAAATGGCCGAGGCGGGGAAGATTGCGCCGGCTGTTATGTTCAAGCCGGGCGAAGATGTGCGTGATTTCCGCGCCGGTTGAGGGTCCAAAAACTAGCCGCCGGTCGGCGGGCTGTGATTACAGAGATCCAACACAAAACCTGGCAACCGCGGGGGACGCGGAGCAGCACCAGCCGCATCCGGACATGTCCCGCTGGAGCTTCCTCCTACAAGTGGGTGCACTCTCGTGCACTAGAGGTCGTACTTCTCGTGCAAGCGGGAAGCGCCCCGTCCTTTACAATCTTCCCAGACTTTCAAGAAAAACAGCCTTCCCAGCCAGCGCCGCTTTGTTGGGGGAGAAACCTTGTCGATGCGAGGAATGCCAAGAATCATCTCGCTGTGCCTGATGGTATGCCTCAGCCTGCCGGTTTGGGCGGAGGGTGGAGCTGGTGCCGCGAAAGGCGTCAGGGCACCTTCGGTAAAGCTGCCGGGACCAGCGTATGTGGCGCTCGATACCATCACGCCAGATCACATTCGCTGGCACGTGCGCTATTTGTCGCATGATCTGCTGGAGGGCCGCGGCACGGGGCAGCGCGGCGGCGATATTGCGGCGGAATACATCGCGACGCAATTTGCCGAATACGGCCTCAAACCCGCCGGCGATCACGGCACCTACATGCAGAAGGTTCCCCTGGTAGGGATCACAACCCTGCCCGAGACCCAATTTTCGGTCGTGCCCAAGCAGGGCGAGACCATGAATCTGAAACCCCTCGACGAGTACGTGGCCTACGACCAGACCCAGCAGCCAGTCTCAGATGTGGACGCGGATATTGTCTTTGTGGGCTACGGGATCGAGGCGCCCGAGTATAACTGGGACGATTACAAGGGCATGGACGTACGCGGCAAGGTTCTGTTGATGCTGGTGAACGAGCCGCCGTCGGATGATCCGAAATTTTTCAAGGGCAAGGCCCTCACCTACTACGGGCGCTGGACTTACAAGTATGAAGAGGCGGCACGTAAAGGCGCGGTGGGCGTGATTCTGGTCCACCAGACCCAGATGGCGAGTTATGGGTGGGATGTCGTACGGAATTCGTTTTCAGGGGAAAAATCGTTTCTGAAAGTGGAGGGTCCAGCGCTGAAGGTCGCTGCGTGGGCGCATCTGGATGTGGCAACGAGGCTGGCTTCGGCGTCGGGGATGAATCTGGAAAAGATGATGAACGATGCCCAGACCCGGGAGTTTCGCCCCGTGAACCTCGGAGCGAAACTCCGGGCACACATGGTGAGCAGGGTCAGGAATTTCGAATCGAACAACGTAGTTGCGATCCTGCCGGGCTCGGACCACACGCTATCCGATCAGGCCGTGATTTACACGGCGCACTACGATCATTTCGGCATCCGGCCGGAAATGCCGGGGGACAACATTTTCAACGGCGCGCAAGACAACGCTACCGGCTGCGGTATTCTGCTCGAACTGGCGCGGGCCTTCGGATCGGCATCGCTGAGACCACACCGGTCGATTTTGTTCGCGGCGGTCACGGCCGAGGAGCAGGGACTGCTCGGGTCGGAGTATTTGGGAAAGCATCCGCCGATCCCGGCGGGAAAGATCACACTGGATTTGAATTATGACGACGTGAAGCCGCTGGGAGCGCCGGAGGAAGTAGAAGTCTCCGGGGCGGAGCGGACTTCGTTTTATCCGGTGGTCGAAGCGACCGCGAAAGAATTTCGCCTGGCGATCCGGCCCGATGCGCGGCCGGAGGCTGGCCACTTCTACCGCTCCGACCACTTCAGCCTGGCGCGGGTGGGGATTCCATCCTTCTCGATCAATGAAGGAATGAAGTACAAGGGCCACACCGAGGCCTGGGGACTCGACCAGGAACGCGAGTTCGTAGAAAAGCACTACCACCAGCCGAGTGACGAATATCATCCAGAAATGGACTTCGTCGGAGACTCGGCCATGGCGCGCTTCGGATTTGCGCTGGGCTGGGAAGCAGCAAGCTTGCCCAAGATGATTGAATGGCAGAAGAGTGACGAATTCGAGCCGGCGCGGGCTAAGAGCCAGTAGGCGATGGGGTTTAAGGAAGGGGACGCCGAAGACCTTTCCTGCGCGGACCGTTGGTTCGATGTCTTGGTGAGCAAGTTCGGCGACATGTTCGCCCCATGGCCCGAAGGCGTCGCGGCGGAACTGCTTCGCACCTGCAAGCCGGGCCTGTCTCTGGGGAGATGAATCCACGGTCAAGCAGCGGCTGGGTAGCGGCTGCGCCGTATTGACTTGCACGCTGCGAAAGATACGCATGGCCTTCCCAATTCCTTCCGAAAGAAAATGGTGGCGTTCTTCCGTGACTACTCCGGCCTGACCAAGGTGGCGTTTTCCAAGCTCGTCGCCGCCGGGCAGGAATCCCTGGCCGGACAGCCGGAGGCCGTGCAGGTGGAACAGGATACGGAGACCGACGTTCGTGCCATTCGCGCCTGACGCCGGATCGTGGTAAGTTGGTCTTGACAGGGGGACCCAGTGGACCAGCAACTCAAACAACTCATGAAGGAACTCGGCGACGCCATCAACGAATCCCTGTCCGATTCCGAGCAGATCTCTGAAGTTGTCTCCCGCATCAAGGAGGGTGGCTACGATATATTCCTGGTGCTCGAAGCCACCATTGGCGTCAGCAAGCAGGGAGAAAAATCGTCCGACAAGACTTCGCTGGTCACCACCTTGTCCACCAATCCTGAATTCAAGGTCAACGATCAGGACTTGAAATTCCTGAAGTCGCTCCGCATCAAGATCGACGAAGAAAAACACGACAAGGATAGGCACGACAAAGACAAGAGCTAAGAGAAAGAGAAATTCCCCTTCCGCGTTGTCTTCCCTGGCAATATATTGCCTCAACGTCAGCCGAGCGCTGGGGCGCTCTGCGGCTGCAGTCCGCGATTTGCGGAAGCCAAGCAACCTTGCCCACCTGTGCTACCATCTACTGTTTCTTTTTCGCATCTGCCGTGCGAAAGACAAGATTGCGGTTTTTGCCGAACAGCAAAAGCGACGGAATCTGAGGGGAAGTGATGAAAGATACTCTCGGGGTTCTTTTGGCAGGCGGCGCTGGAGAGCGCCTTTATCCTCTCACTCGCGATCGCGCCAAGCCGGCGGTCACCTTCGGTGGCATCTACCGCATCATCGATATTACTCTTTCCAACTGCCTCAACTCCGATCTGCGCCGCGTCTATATCCTTACGCAATATAAGGCCCTCTCGCTCAACCGCCACATCCGTGAAGGCTGGAACATTCTGGGCCGCGAGGTCGGCGAATTCGTCGAAGTGCTTCCTCCCATGAAACGCGTGAGCGACCAGTGGTATCAGGGCACCGCCGACGCCGTTTATCAGAACATTTATTCCATCGGCTCGGAGCAGCCCAAGCACGTTCTCATTCTTTCCGGTGACCACATCTACAAAATGGATTACGGCAAGATGATGAAGCAGCACCAGGACTCGGCCGCCGACATCACGCTGGCCACCATCCAGATCGATCCGGAGGAAACGTACCGCTTCGGCGTTGTCGACGTCGACAAAGATGGCCGCATCATCGGTTTCGAGGAGAAGCCCAAGACCACTGCGCTGCGCTCGCCGCTGAATCCGGAAAAGGTCGCCGGTTCCATGGGCATCTATCTGTTCAACGCCGACGTGCTCATCCCCTTGCTGCTGAAAGACGCCGAGAACCCGCAGTCCAGCCACGATTTCGGCAAAGACATTCTGCCCAAAATGGTCGACGACTATCGCGTCTTCGCCTACGATTTCGTCGACGAGAACAAGAAAGAAGCTCTCTACTGGCGCGACGTGGGCACGCTTGAGGCCTACTACGAAGCCAATATGGATATCGTTTCGGTCTCTCCCATCTTCAACCTCTATGACGAAGAGTGGCCGATCCGCACGCACCAGCGGCAGTATCCGCCGGCGAAATTCGTCTTCGCCGAAACCGGACGCACCGGCACTGCACTCGACTCCATCGTCTCCAACGGCTGCATCGTCTCCGGCGGGCAGGTGAAGAACTCAGTCCTTTCCCCAGACGTGCGCGTCAACTCCTACTCCGAAGTGGACGACTGCATCCTGTTCTCGCACGTCAGTGTCGGCCGTCGTTGCCGCATCCGCAAAGCCATTCTCGACCGCGACGTTCATATTCCCGAGGGCACCACCATCGGCTACGACGCCGAGGCCGACCGGCAGCGCTACTTTGTCACTGAAAGTGGCATCACCGTGGTCACCCGCGACTATTCCTTGTTCGAGAATCCCGTGACCGTGGATTACTTCACCAGCGAATAGCAGTACGCATTTTCGGTTTGTGCTGTGCAGTTACACGATTTACAAGGACCCGCGGTTAGTCGTGTGACCACGGCGTCGGATGTGTTCACTGATGTGTTCACTTATGAGCAGCGGGCGCGTACTTCCTTCACTCTCGCGGAACCGCCAGTGACCGCGGCCAATCTGTTAAGCTAGCGGATTGCACGTTGCAGTAACTTCCCCCACAGAACTACCCGAGATGATCAACCGGATCAGTTGCCGCGTCCTGGGATGCACTCTGGCCATCTTGCTGTCGGCCAGCGTTAGCGCCGGCACACCGCCGGCGGTCAGCGAAAAATCAGACAAGCCCGACCTGCTGCTGACCACTATGCAGCAGGAGTTACAGCGGGCCCAGACCAGTCTCGCGAAGCTGGATCCGGCCACTTATTTTCTCAGCTATTCCGTGTTTGACCAGACGATGTCCAGCGCAGTCGGCAGCCAGGGCGCCTTGATCAATTCCACGCGTACCCGCCGGCGCACGGCGGATGTGACCATGCGAATCGGATCGCCGGCGCTCGACAACGCTCACGAGCAGAACCGCGAATCCGCCATCACTTCCGGCCTTCTTCCCCTTACCGACGATCGCGACGCCCTGGCCCGCGAATTGTGGCGGCTGAGTTACGAGGAATACCGCAAGGCCTCCAAGGCATATCTGAAGGTCAAGACCGGCACGAGCGTACAGGTGCAGGAAGAAGATACTTCACCGGATTTCTCGCGGGAGAAGCCGCAGACCCACGCCGACTACAGCGATCCGGCGCCGCCACCAGACCAGAAAATTCTGGAGAAGATGGCCCGGCAATATTCTTCATACCTTCGCAAATATTCGTACATTCTGTTTTCGGCGGCGGTGATCAACGCGCAGACCTCGCGCCAGCATTTTGTTTCCAGCGAAGGCACGCAGGTGGTTGTGCCCAGCGCCACCATTCGCGTCGCCATCGAAGCCGGCACCCGCGCCTCCGACGGCATGGAACTGATGCGCGTCGAAACCTTTCAGGCGGAAAGCCTGCAGCACCTGCCGTCGGATTCCGAAGTCGCGGCGCGAGTCGAAAAGATGGCCGCCGACTTGAACGCCCTGCGCAACGCGCCCGTCGCCGAACCTTACGATGGACCCGCGCTGCTCTCCGGCCGCGCTGCCGCCGTGTTCTTTCATGAAGTGCTGGGTCATCGTCTCGAAGGCCGCCGCCAGCGCGGCGAACAGGAGGGCCAGACTTTTACCAAGAAGGTGAACCAGCTGGTTCTGCCCGAGTTCCTGAGTGTGGTCGACGACCCGACTCTGCGCACGTTGAACGGCCTCGACCTGGGCGGCTGGTACGAATACGACCAGGAAGGCCAGCCCGCCGAACGTGTCGAATTGATCCAAAACGGTGTCCTGAGAAATTTCCTGATGTCGCGCATACCGGTCCGGAATTTCGCCAACTCCAACGGGCACGGCCGCGGACAAACCGGCCGCGTCCCCATCGGCAGACAGTCCAACCTGATCGTCACTTCCACCAAAACGGTAAAGGATTCGGATCTGCGCAAACAGTTGATCCACGAAATCAAAAAACTGAACAAGCCCTACGGCCTGTACTTCGAAGACATCCAGGGCGGATTCACGCTCACGCAGCGCTCGCTCCCACAGGCCTTTCAGGTGCTGCCGGTGCTGGTGTGGCGCGTGTATCCCGACGGGCGTCCCGACGAACTGGTGCGCGGCGTCGACATCGTCGGCACGCCGCTCGCCGCACTCACCCGGATTCTGATGACCGGCGACAAGACCGATATCTTCAACGGCATCTGCGGCGCCGAGTCCGGCTGGATTCCGGTTTCCG